>ULVX01068893.1_pt1 | contig 27648 bp, 26 predicted proteins | sample 1959811 | NCBI WGS metagenome assembly ULVX01 (sample SAMEA4835797, study PRJEB28245) | human gut metagenome | biome: gut microbiome; material: fecal sample | place: Denmark | collected 2008
CTGCATAAATGCAGGGGTTTCCGCGCCGAATTTCTATGAATGCGACGGATTTTTAGGTAAGACCGATTTTGGCTTTGTACTTACTGATTGTGTCTGCCCACCAATTTAAAATTTCGGGATCAACTTCACCGTCGCGGCTTCGTAGCACAAGACGTTCCGGAGAAAGCGCAAGCGTTGAATCGATGGAAGTAACCAAGTTCTTGTACGGTGACTGACCTAAAAGTAAGAATTTGGGCAGAATCGCCCAGCCTACGCCTTTTGCAGCCAAGCCCAAAGCCCATAGGCCGCTGTCAACTTCCCAATGGTCGTTGCAAATAACACGGGGTGGAGTTGCTTCCGGTGCTCGGGCGTGCACCACGATTTGTCGGTAACAGCGCAAATCCCCAAGGGTTGGCCGAGAAAGGGAGGCCAACGGATGGTTTTTTGCAACAACAATGGACACGGGTGAGTGCCCGAGCAACCTCTCATCGCAGTGAGAAGATGGGGAGGATGCAAATATCAGAGCCAAATTCATGCCGGCTCTGCTGAAAAACCAGTCTGCCTCAGAACCGGTGATGTTTTCAACCTGCAGCCGTACGGATGGAAAGCGTCGGGCAAATAGCCGCAGCCAGTCAATCATGACCGGAGCTTCCAGGACAAGATCAATGCCCATGTAAAGAGCAGGGGATGGCGTATCGGTAAGTGACAGGGCGCGGGTTTCAAGACGATCCGCTTCAGCCAGAAGACGTTGCGCGCCGACCAGAAGTTCAGTTCCTCTGGGTGTCAAAACAGGTTTGGGCGTCCGGTCAAAAAGCTTGTATCCAAGTTCGGCCTCCATTCCTGAAATATGCATCGATACCACCGATTGGGCCCGTCGAATTTTTCGTGCCGCTTCCGAGAACGAACCTGTTGCCGCAACGGCAACAAAGGAGCGGAGTTCATCAATTTTTAATCCCATAGGACTGCGTGCCTTTAGTGACTATCAATTTATTGATAGATTCTAACTAGATTGTGCGGAAATTTGATGAGACAATTCTGCCATGACTGACTTCATGGGGCAGGCCTATGTCCTTGAATTCCACTCTCAAAAAGAAACCGATGAGCGCGGTTGCGACGCTTGATCTCAATTTGTCTGCTCAACATTCCTTGCAAAACGCAAAGGCTGACGAGAAAATCCATGCGGGAAGCGGCAATGGGGCGAATGCAGTTTCCGGGGCTGAACTTTGGGCTGCCCGCATCGGTTTTTTCGCCGGAGGTTTTACGGTAGCGTCGTGGGCGCCTCTGATTCCTTTTGTCCAGTCGCAATTGCGGCTCGAGCCCTATGTTTTGGGGTTGTTGCTGCTGGGCTTGGGGGTCGGATCTTTTGTCGGCATGCCGTTGGCAGGCAAACTGACGCAACGTATCGGAGCTCGGAATGCGATATTGCTTTCCGGTTTGGCGTCCTGCCTTTTGCTGGTGGTGCTTTCGCTTGTGCCGGGATTTTACATTGAGTGCGCCGCACTTCTGGCTTACGGCGTGACACTGGGTTGTCTGGAAGTGAGCGTCAATATTTACGGTACGCATTTGGAAAATCGCAATCAAGCGCGCTTAATGAGCGGCTTGCATGCTGCTTACTCCATCGGAGAAGTTGTTTCTGCAGTCGCGCTCACTTCGTTGTTTGTGCTGGGACTTGCCCCGGCTCAGGCTGTCGGCGCGTTGATGGTCTCATTGGCTTTGACGATGGTTGTTTTGCTTCGTCGCATCGAAAACCATCCGATAGAGGTGCCCCGAAAAACAAAAGAAAAGCGTAACGGATGGGCTTTCAACGGCTCTATAGCAATTTTGGCGGTTGTTTGTGCCGTGATTTTCCTTACGGAAGGAAGCATGCTTGACTGGAGCGCCATCTATTTGCGTGATTACGCAGGGGTGCCACAGGAGGGCAGCGCTGTCGGTTACACACTTTTTGTTATTGCAATGGCTATGTCACGTTTGATCGGTGACAAGCTGGCAATGAAGTTCGGCGCTGTAACGATGCTTTCCGTTGGAATCGCCATGATGCTCGCAACGCTTCTGGCGTTGGTGCTCTTTCCTTATCCGGCAAGCGCCATGGTCTCCTTGTTTATCATGGGGCTCGGAATTGCCAACATTGCTCCGATTGTCATCTCGGCTGCGTCGCGAACGGCAGCAATGGATAGCGTTAAAGCCATTACGGCTGTGACAACTGTCGGTTACGGCGGCCTGTTGGCCGGTCCTGCCCTGATCGGAGCGATATCTTCGGCAGTGTCGCTGCAAGGCGCTTTTCTTACGGTGTGTGTGCTTTTGGCAGTCAGTCTGATACTTGTCCAAAAAAATAAATCCGCGTTCAGTTGACGCGAAGGTAAGACGTACCGCAGGACGCGTCTTACCTATGGTCGGTTACAGTAGAAGCCGTAAAGCCCCTGACTTCAATCGGTGGAGAAAGTCACTTGAGGAAGGTAACGGGGGTGTCGCCGCTTGTACGAATGGCTTCGAGACCTTCCGGGCTGATTTGACCGAGGTCGGCCAGGTCGGAATTCCACGGGAATTCCACAAGGAATATCGCAATATTGCCCCAAGGTTTGTAGACGGTCATCGTTCCGCGCGTGATCTCAAAGTGGCGGGCGGAGCGTTCGAGTTCCAGAGCAGGCTTGGGATATGCGATACGTTCATTGCGACCGAAGTTTTCAAACGTGAGAGTCATCGGCAGTCGTGCGATGAAAGCGCGGGCGTCGGCATTGTCGGCCATTTCGATGGGATAACTTTTGCCGTCGATGGAAACTTGGATGGTTTCGGACATAGCGGTTCCTGAAGAGAGTAGACCCAAACAGACAAGGAGCGAGGCAAATAGTCGCTGGGCATGCATGGTGTTGTTCCTTTCCGATTGGTGTTTTGCGGATTTGCAAACATGCTATCGCGCTGGAAGTGACCAGTCGTGAGCGGCGGTGTCAAAGATTTGCCTGAAAGGAGCAAGTACAAAAAAGGCGCCTCTCGAGCAGAAGCGCCTTGGTGCCACAACAGTTGATTGTGTCGATTATTTCGTGCCGGTCGAGCCGAAGCCTCCTTCGTCGCGCGAACTTGCTTCAAAATCGGTCACAATTTCAAACTCGGGCTGCACGACGGGCAGCACCACGAGCTGGGCCAGACGCTCGAAGGGTTCGAGTACAAACGGCTCTTTGCCGCGGTTCCAGGTGCTGATCATCAGTTCGCCCTGATAGTCGGAATCAATCAAACCGACCAAATTTCCGAGCACAATGCCCTTTTTGTGCCCCATTCCGCTGCGGGGAATAATGACGGCGGCGTAATTGGGATCACCGATATGGATTGCCAGGCCGGTCTTTACGAGGACCGTTTCACCGGGATTGATCGTGAGCGGCTCATCGAGGAGGGCGCGAAGATCGAGGCCGGCGGAGCCCGGTGTTGCATAGCGCGGAAGGTACTCGCGGATGCGGTCGTCAAGAACCTTGAGTGCAATTTTCATTTTTTCTTACTTGTTGTTAGGTTGTTCAGCTTTTTCAAGCCGTTTGTGCCGCTCAAGCTTCTGATGCTGCGAGAGCGCGCAAACAAGACCAGCGAATGTTACAGACATTCCCATGGGAATCCCGCTTGATTTTTTTGCGGTTTTAAAAGAGAGGCACCGAATCCTGCATTTTTTCCTGTACCTTGCTTCACTTTGGGCGAAACTTCCCCAGAGGCTGACCATTATAGGTATAGGTGCTGAAAATCGAGGGAGAGAGAATCTGCTCTACTTTCCAAGGAGACGATGTCTAGCAGATTCAATCAAAAGGCTGCTCCGTTGTAATGAGAGAATGCAAGCGATGCTTACCAGCACCTTTCCCAGAGAAATTTGGTCTTAAAAGTTCAAAAAAAAGAAGCCGCAACTTCCTCGCGAGCTAGCGTGCTGGGTGAAGCGATTCTCACAACATCCATGTTGGACAGACTGTTGCATCACAGTGAAATTATCTTGATCCGAGGTGGCGGCTACCGTTTTTTGAAGAAACGAAAGGAAGGACTTTTAACCTCATCCATGGCTGTTGGCACAGATTGATTAACAATCAGGAGATCAATTTAAACGACGTTTTTCGAAGGGAGCAGGCGGACCTCTGGTCCTTCTCAGAGACTAAACGGCCCTTGACACCAGCCTTGCCGTCTTCATCAGAGACGTAGGCGGCTATGCGACTTTCGATGATCTTTCCATCGTGTCGGATGCACGAAATGGTTTCGTCTCAAAGCTGGGCGCGTTCGCTTGCAAGTTTGCCGTGGCTACTTGCCAGAAGGAAGCACTCACGGATGTCGCTCGTGTAGCGGTTTGGCAAAATGGCTGACTTCGAGAGTCGAATCAGAGCGGGCATGGGGCTTTCAAAAGAGCCTTTGCCGGTCGGATAGACTGCGCCGGTGATGATGGTTCCGGTGAGAATCGAGCCCGCCGGAATGTAGAAGTCCATCACGCTCTTCTTCTTTTTCTTCGAGGCGGGTTTGGTTTGCGCTGTTGCATCAACGGGTTCTTCAACGACCGAAATCGTGGGCTTTGCGCGAGGCTTGCCCGGATCGTCCGCAGGTTCATTGGCAGAAGCCGAATCGTCGGATGTCGATCCCGAACCGCGCGAGCCTTTGCCTTTCCCTTGGTGTCTTCGTTGACGGAGGAGCGGTTGCTGGCGTTGAGAGCGGCTTTGAGCTGCTGCATTTCGCTTGTGAGCGCATCGAACCGTTCGCGCCAAGCCTTGTCGCGACCCTCTTCGTTTTTCATGGCGTCGCGCTCGGCCTGCATGGCCTGCACGCGTTTTCCGAGCTGCCGAATCTTGCTTTCGGCGTGGCTCAACTGGCCCAAGAGGTTGTCCAGACCAATTCGTACGCTGGGTGTATCGGTCAGTACCGAGACTTCCTTGTCAACTTTGGGTCGGTAGGTGTGATCTTTGTCGTCGCCCGTATCAAGCGTGAGGTACAGGGTGCTGACAAACAAAGCGACGGCAAGACCCACGACGATCATCCACTTTTGCTGCGGCTTGATGGAGGCCGTAATGTTGTTCAGGTTCATGTCGCGCCTCGGCCTTATCGGTACTCACGTTCGATGAGGGGCTTGCGCACACGCTTGACATCCGTCTCTTCGTTGCCTTTTTTGGCGGCCAGATAGATTTCGGTTTTCTGGCCTGGACGCAGCACTTTGAGCGGCCAAGGTGCGACAGCAGCCGTTTGCCATGAACCGCAGTTGAGTTCCAGGAACTCAACCGGACGGTCCGAGACGTTTTTAATCACGCCGACGTAGAAGTTGAGGTTGTAGCCCTCAAGGGTTTGGCCGGGACGGAAGGTGAATTTCAGACCCGACTGCTTGCAGGTCGGGATTCGGTCGCGGAGCACCGTTTTGCGCATTGAGTAGCCGTCCGGAACCTGGCCCAAGGCGATCATGCGCATGGCCGACTTGATGGTTTCAACGTAGGGCAGGCCTTCTTCCCATTGACGCGCCGTTTCAAGATTGGCGGCTTGCGTATTGCCGCGCAGTTCGTCCATCACCTTGTCGGGGAAGTTGAATGTCACCTGACGAGGCGGAATGGCCTGCGGGATCATCGTCACGGAAAAGGCGATCTTTTCGTTGCCTCGTTCCGTGATGAAGGTCGTGACGGCTTGGCGAGCGTCGGTTGTGACGTACACAACGCCGTTGCGAACGCACAGCTCCCCGCATTCGCCTTTTTTGGTGCCCTCGGATAAGGACGATGAAATCACCTGCGGGTTTTTAAAGGGCGTGATGATGCGGTTGGGGTGCTCGCGTGAGATCGGAATGAAGACGTTCTCGCCCGGATTGACGCGAATCACGTTGGACTTGTTGATGCGAACCGGGTTACCTGAGCCCGATGACGGGTTCTGGCTTTGTTCGGCCACGTCGGCAAGCTGTGCAGCAGCACGAGCCCGTTCTTCAGTCGTTGCCGTGTTGCGCAGGCTCGAAGCGTCAACCTTCAGTACGGAAACATCCTTTTGAACGGCGTTCCCGGCCTTGGTTTCGGTTCGAACTTTGGGTTGGTTTTGGACTTGGGTCTGAGCTTTTGTCGGCTGGCCGTCGTTGGGATGGTGAAAGCGAGCGGCATCTTCAGGTGCCGCATTGACGGTCAGACTGAGGGCGGCAAGAACGGCGGCCGCCACCGTTTTGTTGATCAATCGCATGACTGCTTACTCCAATCTGGTAGCGGATTCGTCGGTTGTGCTGGTGTTGGCCGTGTCGTTGGCGTAGCGCGACTCTTTCTTTTCTCGTTCGCGTACACGGGCTAGTTCGCTGCGCTCTTTCTGGTCTTGTGTTTCCAGAACGTCGCGGGTGCCGGCAGTGCCCTGATAGGTGTCCAGGCTCAGAATCACCGGCGCGTAGTTGTCGATCTTTGAAAGGAACTCGTAAGTGCGTTCCTGTCGCTTTTCGTTGGATAAGCTTGAGCCTTCGCGCATAAAGGAGTAGCCGGTGACAAACACCTTTCCGGTGCTTTTTTCGTAGGTGACTCGGCGCGGCTCAAATCGAATAGCGATGCGCTGCTCTTTGAGCGTGCGGGCATTGGCGTCAAGGGAGTCCATGACGCGGTGGTAGATCTTCGGATCGAGAAGCGGGGCCAGACGATCGTAGATGAAGTCAACGTTTGCCGGAGTGACGTTGCCGAGCAGTTGCGCCAGAGCAAAGCCCCAGCTTTTTCAGGTAAGAACGTGAGGCAGCGTTGCGAGTGACCTGAGCGTCGACCGTCAGCGTCCAGGGTTTGATCGTCACGATTTGAGGGCGATTGGCTATCGTGAAGACGTAGAAGAAAACGATGATTAGCAGCCCGAAGATCACCGCACGGGAAAATCGCGCTTCGATCTGAAGTCCTTGAAAGCTTTGCAGGTATTTCTTGAGTTCCATGACGAGAAATCAGGGGAAGAGGATGCGGATGTACGGGTTGATGAAGGAGGGAGAGCGCGTGAAGCCGAAGCCGTACCAGTAGAGGAGGTGGTACAGGTAGCCGTTGGCGTGCTGGTCGCGGAACTTCTTGTAGAAGTGATTCACGACAAAGCCGATGACGGTTGCGATGAAGATGTGGCCCATCAAAATGCCGACGCCCAGACCGAGCAGAATCGGCATGATTTCGTCGACGGCCCACGGCAAAAAATGCGACGGTTCGTCGGCGTAAATGGGAATCTCGACTTCAATGGCCATAAACGCTTTGCTCCTTGACAAGTGACCGATGCGCAGGCGTTTCGGCCTTGAGGTTCAAGGCGTTCACGCACGCGATACCGCATGGTGTAAAGCGAGGTCAGGTCGACTCCCCGCGTTTTTCGGCGGGCAGACGAAAAGCGGGTGGATGAAGGGGAGTGGGTGAAAAAGGAAGTGGCGGAAGAGGAAAAAGGAGACAGGAGGGTTTTTCACAAATCTGTGGAAAAATGTTGTGAAAAACGAAGAAAGTTTTTCGACTACAGAGGGTTAGGAGTGTGCCTAATAAATAGGCAATAAGATGAGGTGATGGAGAGGGCGAAAGACTGGCTCTTTTAGAGGTGTACTGTGTTTGCAATAAGGTTTGAGGAGACCCGTGCGTCCAATAAAAAAGGATCCGGAGCAGGAGTCCGAATCCATGAATTAGGCGAGAAAGATTTGCCTAGCAAGTTCTTGACCGTCAGGGAGTTCAGAAAAATACACGGGGTTGGAATGAGGGCGTCAAGCGTGTATCGTTAACGGAAAACGGAGCAACTCGTTTGGTTGAAAGCTGGAACTTGTGGCTCGAGTAAAACGCATTTCTTTTGAACGAAAGTAACAAGATAAATCCCAAGATGCAGATTCATAAAGTCTTATTGCCGATAATATTTGGCATTTTGTCGTCGCTGGCAAATGCTTCTGAAGTGTCGTTCGGTTTTAAGCTTGGTCAAACCGGACTAGATCAGGTGATTGAAGCATTAAAAGCTAAAAATGTGCAATATGAGATGACTGAGGATAATTGTGAAAATGGCTCAAAAAAATGTTTAAGAAAAATAATAATAAATGATAGTGAATATTTGGGGTATAAAGCGCGAAAAATTTTGTATTTTAATTATACAAATAAATTAAGAATTTCACTGGCTCAGATTCGTGACGATCGCTTCCCTAGAGATTCGAATTCTAAGTTTATGCAAATAGGTGAAAAAATATCAGACTTACTCTATAAGGAAGGAATCAAATTTAAGAGTAAATTAAATTATTCGATAAATTTCCCTGAAGGCCAAAGAAAGGGGACGTTTGTCAGAAATTTTTGTGATTTTGATGAGAAGAAAAACAAAGATTTCCTATGTGTGACTGTTATGTCACTAGAACCACATAGTCTTCTAACAGTCATAGCATCTGTTGCTGATACAGATCGACTGCGATCAGATGTTTGGTTTTCTTCAGCAGATTACTGGAGAGGAATATGATGAAAACTAAAGCGCTGTTCACGGTCGCCTTGCTTTCTGTTGTGCTGATCGGATGCAGTAATGATTCGCCCTCGTACAAGATTTTGGGAATAGAGTTAGGCAAGGCCACTGGCGAAACTCTCATTTCCTATTTTGACAACAAAAAAATTGAGTACGAATTCGAAAGCATTGAGAATCCGTGGCAATCTGAAATCGGTAAGCTGAAAGCAGAGTCACGGTTTAGTACCTCTCACAAATTTTTTGACATTTACGGCGCAAGAGATGAAGGAGCAAGGATAGGGAAGCTAGCTAAAAATGTCCGATTTTGGATTGAGGGATCTGATCCTAAGAGCCTTGTAACGGATATTGAAATTAAACTTCAAAACAACGATACGGTTATCGAGTCATATCTGGAAAGCCTTAAAGGGCAGTATGGTTGGCCGATTGAAACGCACAAATTTAGTGCGCCTGAAAAGGAAAGGGAAATTTGCGACTGGATATGGTATCTGGATTCGCTTAAGGTGACCTTGTCAAGGCCGGGGGATGCTGTTTTGAAATTTGAGTATGACCCAAAATATAGGAAAGGGGTTCGATATAACGAAGCGGATAAAATTTTTGAGAACTAGTTATTGAGGTTCAAATTTTGAACTGATCACGAATAATTGCTGGAATAGCCCTTCCGGCAAACATGCTCCTATCAGACCTACAGCATGTGTATTCAGATCTTGGCCGGAGCGGTAGCCATACGCAATGCCTGCGTTGTCGGCCAACTGGTCAAGCGTAATCGTCGCCTGTCCGGCATTTTGGAACGTGCCGTCGTAAGTGATCATGTTGATGCCAAACGCATACGCATTACTTTGGTTATGTGGTGCGTCAAGATCAATTGTGATGGTTCCGCTTGCCGTATTCGTGAACTTGCCGTGATCAATGCGAATGCCGTCGTAGTCCGTAGGACTCGCAACACTTGTTTCGTTGCGGTGGGCATGGAAGATGTAGGAGCCGTTGTTGATAAATTCGGAACTCGCTTGGCTGACAAAAATTCCGTTGGGAGTAGCGGAGTCCTTTTCTGACCCCCATCCGTCGATTTCAATTGTTCCGCTATTTGCATACGTGGAATCTCCATATGCGGTAATGCCCCAGACCGAAGCGTTGGTCGTCGTTCCGGCACGCAGATCCATTTCGATTTTGCCTTCGTTCGGACCCGTGGTACCGTTGTCCAAAACAATGCCGTAGCCGTAATGTTCATGCCCGTTAACGGTGAAATTGAGCGTGCCGGTCGAGGCGCTGTTGAAAAAGACTCCCTCACCATTGACATACGCTGCATACGAGTATCCACTCTTCGAATCGACATCAATGTTGATGGTGCCTTCATTCGTAAATCCGGCTGCTCCGTCTTCGGTGTCCAAGTCGATGCCATAAGCCATCTGCCATTCTCACCCGGATCTACATCTTCCGGGTAGACATAGTCGCCATAGGCAGTGCCGTTGATAGTGGTCGTCCCGGTGTTTTTGAGAACACCGCCGCTTGTGGAAACAAGTCCCTTGACAAAGTCCAAGTGGCTTTCAAGGTTCACCGTCACCGTACCCGCGTTTTCAAAGGTGGAAAGACCGGAAGCAATGATGCCGTCAATGGGTGAGATGTATTCAGAGGACGCGTGACTGATTTCATTGTTGGAGATGATGTCCAGCGTCAGCGTGTTGCCTTTGGTGTTAACGAATTTGGTTCCGCTGCCGCCTCGGGTACCAAGCCCTTGAATTCTTCCGCCGATGACATCCAAGTCAATGGTGCCGTTGTTCGTAAATTCGCCCAGCGACATGAAAATGCCGGCAGCATAGTCTTGTTCGAAATCGTCTGAGGTAACTGTGCCCTTGATCAGGTTGTTGTTGACAAAGACGGGATTTAGAGCCGTGCCTGCCTGCTCAAGGTCCCACTTATGCAAATAGATGCCTCGGGATGCTCCGCCGTCAATATCCAGCGTAATTGTTCCGTCATTGGTGAAGTCGCCGTCGGTGAAATAAACACCGTAGGCGTAGCCACTCTGCGACTCGGCAATCAGATTAAGTGTGCCGTTGTTGTCAACATAGGATCGACTCTGCGTAACTTGGGCATTGGGCTTGCCGACATTCAAAGCATAAGCAAAAGAGCCTTCGGCATCTGTCGTAGCTTCAAAGGTAACGTCCTTGTCGTTGATAAAAGTAGAACCCTCAACAGAACCTGCTTTGGAGCGAGACGTGGAGTAAGCTGACAGATCAATAGTGCCCGTGTTGTTGAATTGCACTGCGCCGTGCAAATTAAAGCCGATCGCCCATCCTTTATTTGAACTTACATTGATGCCTTCAGCAATTGTTGTGGCACTGCCCTCGATTAATCCTGAGTTTTCAAATACAGGAATAAAACCCACATCAGTGGAATAGGTATTTGCTTCACCGAACGACAAAGCCATAGAGGCAAAGACATCAAAACCGGCGTCGACAACGCCGTAATCGGCAGTTGCGTCAAGATACATCTTGCCCGTGTTCTGAACATTGGCAGAGGCAAGACTTGCCCCGTAAACACGCTGTCCGGTTGTCAGACCGTCTTTCGTGTTTTCGGTTTTGATATCAATATCAATAACACCATCGGCGTTGTTGACAAGATATTGTTTTGTTTGAAGATCCCCGGAAGAAAGCGAAATGCCGGAAAGGGTGCCCATCGTGTTAGCGACAGAAGCCCCCATCATAAAGTTGCCATTTGTCGCTACATCGCTTGAGATGGTGATTGTTCCGTTATTGGTCAAAGATGCTTCATAACCGAGCCAAACACCTGCGTCGCCGCCATAGACCAAATCGTCGGACTCACGGGTTAGCTTGATAGAGATCGCCCCTTCGTTTTGGACCTGCATGTAGTTTCTTGCATAGATCCCCCTCATGACAGGGCCAGATATGTTTAGATTCAGCTCTGCTCCCTTGGCGTTTGTCAGGGTTCCGTAATTTGTTTCGCTGTCATCAACTTCACCGCCGAATACACCTATAGCCTGAGTGAACTGAGAAACATCTGTGGCATTTGTGGCATCGACATTAACGGTGAAAGTTTCGGAGCCTTTATTGTCAAAACGCTCGCCGACATCAAGGTAAATGCCCTGTGCAAAGGCTCGCGCACCTTCTTCATCTACGGCCGTAGCATTGAGAGTAATGTCAAAGATCGCACCGACTTCATTTGTCAAAACAGATGAAGAATTAAGTAGCTCAATGCCCTTAATTCCGGTTCCAGTGCCGTAGATTGTTCCTTTAAATGTTCCGTAATTTTCAAAACGATCATTCGTCCCCAGACGGATGGCATGTGCGTTAATCCCGGTGTCTTCTGCCGTGCTGGTTAATTCAAACGTGAACGTTCCGTTGTTGGTAAACGTTTCCTGTGCAGTACCGTTTGTTTGGAAGCTAACGGCACTGACCTGAAATCCTTCAAGTACAGCGTCAATGGTGCCGTTGTTTGTAAAAGAAGTGCCGGTATTCAGACCGATAGCTCTAGATTCGCTCTCAAAATCGACTAGCTGAGGATCAGAGCCTTTCTGGTCGAGAGTGATTTCAATAAGACCGCTTTCGGCATTTTCGAAAGTTGCCCCATCGGTAAGCCAAATCCCGCGCATGTGGGAATTGGCAGTTGTTACATCAATATCAATCGTGCCTTCATTTCGACCACTGATAGATTCGCCGTTCAGAACAAGCGCATTTGCATATCCCATCCATTCTTCGGCTTGTTCAGACGAGAGATTCGTTGCTCCGAAATCAATGTCGATTTTGACTGTGGATTCGGCTCGATTGATGAATTCATCTTCGTCTGTCCACCCATTGGCTTCATAGTCAAAGAAAGAACCGCGCTGTACCTCAATTCCATGAATGCAAGGGCCACTCAACCAACTTCCCGCTGTTGGGGTGGGGTTATTCATTGTGACGGAAACGATTCCGGAATTGTCTAACCAGATAGCCTCCGTCTCAGCCGTGGATTGCTTGTCAGAACCTTGCCAGTTGATGTTCAAAGTGCCTTCATTGAAGATGACACTTCTAGACAACATGTCCGGTACGGTTGTGTCTTGAGGCATGTAGTCCGAACCGGCGGACTTTATCGTCAGCGTTTGACCATCGTCAATCGTGATCTTCTGCTGAGTGAGTACATTCCAATCCGTCGTCCCCTGAGTGCCGACAGTCCACGTGAGCTTCCCATCCACACCCCCGTTGTCGTCGATCCAGCTCGCATTGGCTGCGGGCAGACTGAGCGCCAGCGCAGAGCCAACCGCAAGCGCCAGCGCACTCTTTTTGAGCGTCACGCCGACAGTGTTAACAGGCTGCGCATTGACAACGCTGCCCCTGACGGTGGAACCGGAAGCTTGCGACGCACCGGTTACGGACTCGTTGACAGCGACAAGCTGCCGACGAACGCGATTCCAAACAGTTCTGAAGATCCTATTCATAGATCACATCCCGCACATCGAAATGGATGCGCGAACTCCTTGCAAAAAGTTGAAAGTGAACGTTCTTTAAAGGCTTGAAAGCAGCTTTAGTCGGCGGTAGTCCGTCGAACCCCGTGAAGGGTTTGAAGGCTCTTCGCTCTCCGGCCGAGAGAGTCGAAGAAGGGCCGAGAAAAAGGCTTTCCGTATAAATGAGTTGATGAAGGCGCATGCCTTTGAAAGAAATGCGCCCGAGCTCTTCACGCGTTGATTAAAAAGGGGAGAGAGAGACCTTTAGGGATGGTTTTTCGCCCGTAGGACGAAAAAGAGGGGACGAACAGACCTCTTTGATTTAAAAGAGGGTTTTCACCAATACTTGGTGTTGACTTTATGCACAGACAGCCATCTGAGTCATCGCCTCGTTGACTAGGGTTTCGTCAACGGCAAAACAAGCGTAGCGAACTGCTTTGCACACCGCGTTGTCGATTGAGCGCGACATCACTGCATCGTCTCGATCGAAATAGACGGGTTCAGTTGTGGCCCACAGAAGACCGCCGCGGCAGGGAACTTCTTCGGTAAAGCTCAACCCGGACTCGAAGTCTTCGTCGTGAGCTGCCATGTAGCGCTCGTAGAGCTTCCAGGCAAGCTCGTCAAGGTTTTCTCTTGTCCGGGCTTCTTCTTCGAATTCGTCAGCCAAAAAGTCGAATGTGCCGTTGGCGTCAATCGTCCCGGAACGCGAAAGGGAATCCTTTTCAAGGGAAGAGGGCATGTCAGTCTTCTTTTGTCTGGTTTCCGGAATCAGCAAAGAGCTGCCGTTTCGAAATCACCTTCAGCTTCGGGAGTTTGCGGAACATCGTTGACCGCTTCCTGGCCTTCAATGTCGCAAACGGAAGCTCGCGTGCGCATTTCCAGCAGGTGCAGGCTGGGGCAGACGCGGATTTCCTCTTTTTCTTCGTCGATGAGTACCGACGCTAATACGCGGTAGCCGCCCGTCATTCCCGGAAGCAGCACTGTTTCGCCGAAGAGCGCCCAGATCGTCAGCCGCAGATCCTTGAAACTCATGTGCAGACCCGCCTTGAACATGTCGGTTGTATTGAGCGTTACATATTTAACTGCACGCAGGGATTTGATATTCATAAATATCGCTTCGAGAACACGACGCTCAATCGAGTCCAATTGCCCTGTAAAAGTCTTTTCAACCCATTTGCGAATAATTAAACGCGGCTTTTCAGACATGACCTTATCTCTAATATCAAATCAAACAATCTCAACAAGAAGAGCTTGCCCTTGGCAGTGAAACCCTTGAGAATCAGGAGTTTTGCTCTTCCGATGAGCGAAATGATATTGACAAAAAAATTGATTTGTCAATGGTTTAGACAAAGTATTTTTAAAACAATGAGCTGGTTTTGAAAATGGTTTGAAAGGCGTTTACAGGAAATGAAATGTTGAGAAAGAGATAAAGGTTTTGGAAGGACTTTAATTCGAGGATGAGGAATTGAGAAATATCCCAATCCGAGGAGGGCGAATTGGAGACATCTGAAAACGGGGAAAGGGAATAGGAGAGAGTTCAAACCTTGGAAATGGTTTTGGAGAGGCGGGCAAACAAGAAGGTGAGTTCCCGATGTGTTGCTCTTTTTCGACAGGTCGAATCAAAAACGTGTCAAAAATGCAACAGGTAAGAGCTAAAACCTAGGGACTTCAACCTAATTTGATTTCAATCAATGTTTTTACAAGGGGGGGGGTATTGTGAGTTACCGAGCCCGCGACGTGGTGTTTTTCTCTCCGCGTCAACGGCTCGACTTTCTTTGTAGAAAAAAGAAACCACGAAAGGAATTTTCATTTATGAATAAGACTTTCAAAACATTGTGGAACGATGTGCGTCGCTGCTACATCGTAGCCAATGAAGCACAAAAGACACATGGCAAGCCCTCCAAGGCAGCCGTAGTCGCAGTTGCTGTTATGGGTGCTTTTGGTGTTGCGTCAGCAAGCGCAGCTTATGTTGACCCCGGTGTTGTCGCACAAAACTCGTCTCAGGTTCAGCAGGCTAAGCAAACCTGGGAAACAGCTGAGTACAACGAGAATTGGGGCTTGACGTCACAGAAGGCTTCGTCTGCATACGCTCTCGGTTATCACGGTCAGGGCGTTAAGGTCGGTCAGATGGACTCTGGTATTCGCAAAGGGCACGTCGAATTGTCCGGCGATCGCTGGCACGCCGTTTCTGCTTCCGGTGAATACACTCACGACGGTGAACGTTATCCTCAGAATGCATATCCGAATCCCGATGCCGATACAGGCAAGTTCCACGCCGGAGACAAGTTCGACCTTGACGGCTACTACAACAGCGAATACAACGATGGTCACGGTACGGGTTGCGCTGGTGTTTATGCCGGCAACCGTGACGGTCAAGGAATGCACGGCGTAGCTTGGGGCTCTGAATTCTATTCGGCCAACTCTGGCGGAACGGACAGTTCTAACTATGGTCCGTTCCCTGACTATGGTTTCTTTAAGGCCGGTTACGACGCACTTGTTGACGCTGGTGTCAAGATTATCAACAACAGCTGGGGTACGAACCTCAAGCAGGTTGATGAGAATGGTAACATCGTTAGTTATACGTATAGTGGCCCTGAGTTAACGACGGTCAACGACATTGAATATGAGTATTTCATGTTCAAGCAGAACTATGACGAAGGTCCTTCCTTTGTGGATGCTGCTTGGGATGCCGTTAAGGGTAAAGATGTTATTCAGGCTTTCTCAGCCGGCAACAATGATCGCGCCAATCCCTACCACCGCGGCTTGTTCCCCTATTTCAATCCCGAGGCCGAAAAGCAATGGTTGGTTGTTTCAGGTCTGCAAGAAGCTGGCGGCGGTAACTATAAGATCATCGATAACTTTAACGAAGCGGGTTATGCCAAGTATTGGACCATGACGGCGCCTGGTGCGAACGGCTCAACAGCAAGTGTTAGCGGTGACGAAGCTTACGGTGGATATAGCGGTACCTCCATGGCCACGCCGTTTGTGTCCGGAGCTTTCGCTGTGATTGCTTCGCGTTACACCGACATGACTGCCGTTCAAGCGCGTGAAGTGTTGCTGACTACGGCTCATCACCTTAATCCCGATGGTACCATCATCGAAGGATGGGCTAACGCTGATGGCACGATGCCGGCTGAAGGTGAAGTCTCCGACCGCATGGGGTGGGGCGTGCCTGATCTTGAAAAGGGCATGTACGGTCCCGGTCAGTTCTTCAACGGCAATTTCGACTACAACATGAAGACCGTCAAGCTTGACGTGTGGTCGAATGACATCTCGCAGGTTGCCTTGGATCAGCGTGCTCGCGAAGACATCGCATGGCTGAAGTCAGTAACCAAAGATGGCACCATTGACGGTGAAATCGTTGTTTCTGATGATCCTGATGATTACAAGCTGACGAATACCAGCACTGCTGAATCTACTCCTGATGGTCAGGAACACAACTATGATCTGGCGGGCATTCCTGATAAGGAAGTTTCCCTCGAAGACGCAATGAAGTGGCGTCTTGAATACTACGAAAAACGTGCTCAGTCGATTCGCGACAAGATTGCCAATGGCGAGTATGACGGTTCCTTGACCAAGCGCGGTGCCGGTACGCTCGTGATGACGGGTAACAATACCTATCGCGGAGGTACGACTGTCGAAGAGGGTACGTTGCTGGGTTACCAGGGCTCCTTCGGTGTTGGTGAAGACGGAACGGGTAATGGTCAGGTCGTTGTCAATGGCGGCGTGTTCGGCGTTATGACATCCTATAACGATCAGTTCACCATGAAGGGTGACATTACCGATAATAGTGATCACTCGGTTGACGTAACTGTAAATAAGGGTGGTACCTACGGTGTTGTTGCTGGACAGAACGCAACGGTTGGTTCGCTGACCTTTGCTGACGGAGCCGGTATTACGGTTGTCGCTGCCGATGGTGATGTTCTCAAGCAGGCTTACGAACAGGCAGAAGGTGTGACCGGTTCCGTGACGGCTAAAGATGGACTTACGGGTGCTGACGTTGCCGTTGTAAATCCCGATTACGCATTCTTTGACACGACCATCGATGTCAACGAAGAAGAGGGGCGTATTGATGCAACTCTTTCTCGTAGCGAAAACACGGCAGCTTCCTATGCTGCTTCTTCCAACCAGGTTGATCTGGCAAACGCTCTGACGGCCAATACCGACAGCGCAGTCTTTGCTGACATGGTCGGTGCAACGAAGGGCCAGGTTCGCAATACGTTGGCTTCTCTTTCCAACGACTTCCATCTGGCTGCTCAGAACGCCACGATCGTCAATACGGCTCTTATGGGTCGCATGATCAAGGATCAGGCTAACGCCTACGGCGACGCTCAGCGCGCTGAACTCGAAAACGGTGCCACGCTGTGGGCTGCCGGTATGGGTTCCTGGGGCGATGTTGACGCCGGCGGCGCTTCCGTCAACATGGACGTTGACTACTACGCAGGCTTCATCGGTGCCGAACTGCCCTATGGCAACGGCAACAAGGTCGGCGTGTTCTTCGGCTATGGCCAGACGGACTTTGACGTCGGCAATGACGGCGACGTGGACAGCGACGACATCCATATCGGTATGTACGGCGAAAACGACTGGGAGAAGTTCGGTCTGACCTACGGCTTTGCGTACACCACGCAGGATCGCGAAGGCAAGCAGAGCCTGAACTTCCTGGATCAGGTCACGCACAACGCGATTGACTACAACGCCACGGTCTTCCAGATCTTCGGCGAAGCCAGCTACAAGGGCTTCAATACCGAGTCCTATCAGGTTGAACCGTACATCGGCTTGTCGTGGTTGAACGTGTCGGCTGACGACTTCACGCAGCGTGCAGGCAACCACAATGTCAAGACTGAGATTGACGACCAGAACCTTGGCCTCGCCAACATCGGTGTGCGCGGTGCTCTGCCGTTCACGGCCGGCAGCGTAGCGATGAAGGTTCGTGCCGACGTCGGTTACATGCAGTTCTTCGGTGACAAGGAAGCTACGGCTAAGGTCACGGTTGGCGATGCGGGTACGGCCAGCATCACCGGTGAAGAACTGTCCGGCATGGGCATGGTCGGTATCGGCCTTGACGCCGCTATCGGCAAGAACGCCACGTTCGGTGTGAACTACACCGGTGCCTTCGGCAGCGACATTACCTCTCACGGTATTGGCGCCAAGCTCGGCATCAAGTTCTAATCCAAGCAGCTAGAAGTCCAATCAGGAGCGGGGGAGACTCCGCTCCATTTCTCCCCTTTTTTACCTCCGGTCTCATTATTTGCCTTGAGCCGGAGGCTTTTTTTAGTGACATACAAAAAGAGTGGGAGAAATCTTCATGAAAAAGGAGAACATTTCAATGACACAGCAAAACATCCAGCAGCTGGCTGTGCACCTCAAAAGCGGTCGCACCGTTGTTGTTCCGTTCAATGCAGAAAAAGCAGATGTGTTGAATCCTCAGATCGAGGCCTTTTTTAAGGCTCTGGGCGATGCAACGAAAAAGGACGGCAACTTTCTCTTTCAAGGGGCTCGCGTCGTGATGTTTCGCTTGAGCGAAGTAGCCGGAGCCGAAGTTGTCAGTCTTGTTCGCAAAGAAAAAGAAGAGGAAAAGAAGGCTGCTGAGTAGTCCCTGCCTGAGTGTTCAAATTTGATCTGCAATTGATGGGGATACCTTGATTTTCGGGGTATCCCCAAAAAATTGCTCCGGAGCAATTTTTTTTGCTGAGGAAATTTTTTGTTTTCGATCAGGCTACGAAAGGTTGAGTTTTGAGATCAAAAATTCGTTTGATCTCGCGAAGAAATTTTTCGATAACCGTGTGATCAATTTGACAGTCTTTAGGCCAAAAGCAGCTGATCGGAAGGGAAGCCTTAGAGTCTTCAATCTGCACGATATGGCACCCTGACGCAATAAATGGCTCGGCCGCTAAACAGTCCGTTATGTGAATGCCAACAGATTGCGCAACAAGATTGACGGCGACGATTGAATTTGTGGTTTCTATTAACACATTAGAGGGAGAAAGGAAGGGCAAGGCTGAATGCACAACCGACCCTATGAGTGTGTCACTTGGCAGACATACAAACTTTTCTCCCATCAATTCTTTTTGGGAGACGCTACGACGTCTTTTCCATTTCGAATTAGCGGGGACACATGCTACCAACGGGCTGTTTCCAATCGGCTGCAACGTTAAATCGGCGGCAGCGAGGGGACTGACGCAGCCAACACCAAAATCAAACGGATGCATGTGTTGAGAGGTCGTGAAGTCGCGATTGTTATGCATATCAACCTTGACTCGAAAATCCGACAGTTGCGGCAAGAGATTCACAAGAGCCGGAACCAGCAAAGGCAAGGCGTATCGGGTGAAAGCAATCAACCGCAGAGGTTGGCGTGCATGAGACTCAAAGCTGCTTGGAAAATTTCGAATTTCGGCCCATACGCTTAAGGATTCTCTGGCGCGCGGCAGAAAGGCTTTTCCTGCATCGGTTAATTCAAGGCTTCGCCCCTTAGCCTCAAAAAGAACAATTCCTAATTCGTGATTGAGTTTTTTTAAACACCGGCTAGCCGTAGGGACTGAAATTCGGAGCCGTTCCGCAACCTTTTGCAGACTGCCGAGTTCAGCCATACGAACAAACGTTATGAGGTCTTTTTCTTCGATCGACATAGCGCAAGACTCGCAACGACATTTTCATTTTTTGAAATGATATGTGACTACATTACCAATATTCTGATTTTTTTGAAAGGAATCACTATGAAGCTCAAGTTGATCTCTGTTGCCGTTTGCGGTGTCATGTGTGCGGTTTTATCGGGCGGCATTGCTGCTCAACAGCCGGAGCAGAAAGCAGTGGCTACTGCAACCAACGAATCCGCATTTTCCGTCTATGACTCTCAGATCTACGGTTTGCTTTTTAATTCCCCGAAGATGCGAGCGGTTTTCAATGACGAAAAGTTGCTTTCGTATTGGCTTCAATACGAAAGAGAACTGGCAAAAGCACAGGCGCAACACGGAGTTATTCCCGCTGAAGCAGCTCAGAAAATTGCAGAAGTCGCAATTCCGTCAAACGTTAATAGGGCGGATCTGAAAACCTCTACGCGAAAGGTTGGACGCCCTGTTGACGGTTTGGTTAAGCAAATTCGCAAGCTTGATCCTTTGGCCCAAAAGTACGTTCATTTTGGAAGCACGACCCAAGACGTGATGGACACAGCGACGGTACTCCAAATTCGAGATGGCATTGACGTCGTACAAGGCAAATTGAAAGCTGTCATCCTGCGCGTTGCGGATCTGGCTGAAAAATATGCCGACACGCCGATGATTGCCCGAACGAACGGTCAAGATGCCATTCCATCAACTTATGGCATGCATTTGGCTTCTTATTTGGCGGAACTTAACCGCAATGCAATTCGTTTGGAGCAAGCCAAAGAACGAGTATGCGTGGGGCAATTCGGCTCTGCCGTCGGAACAATGAGTAGCGCGGGAGATAAAGCCCTTAAAGTACGCGAGACCCTTATGAAGAATTTAGGGTTATCCGTGGCTGATTTCCCCTGGAATGCTTCCCGCGACAACTATGCTGAAACAGTTCAGGTTCTCGCTTTGATCAACGGAACATTGGGCCGAATTGCAACGGATTTGAATCTGTGGTCGCGAACAGCCGACAACAGCATCAGCGAGGGTGAAGGCGGCCCGAGTTCGACCATGCCTCAGAAACGCAATCCCAGAGCCGCCGAATTTATCGGAGGACTGACAGCTATGGCACGAATTCGAGCTACCGGTGCAATGGAAATGCTTGAGCAGTCCGAGGTCCGGCAAGGTGCCCCGTGGATTAGCGAATGGTCGACGATTCCGGAGATGTTTATGATCACCGCTACCTCGCTCGACCGCGCAGACGCGATGTTTGCCAAGTTAATTGTCAGACCGGATGTCATGTTGGAGAGGTTTGGTGATTCACAGCACTACGCGATGGCCGAAGCAGTGCAGCAATTCCTAGTCCCGAAGGTTGGACTGGGGAAGGCTCATTCGATGTTGGTCAAAGCCATCAAGAATGCTCCGAAGGGCACGCCCTTTGAAGACGTTCTCAAGACAGATCCGGAACTGAAAAAGGTGCTGTCTGAGCAAGACATTGCATTTGTGCTGAATCCGAAGAATTACCTCGGTCAAGCTAAGCGGCTGGTGAATGATTGTGTAACAAAAGTTAAACGTCAGAACAGGTAAAACTTAATAAGATAAAACCCGCCTCAACCGAAGTTGAAGCGGGTTCGATTATCTGAAGACTCTCAAATGAGAGCGGTCAGATTAGAAGCGGTGACGCAGGCCAACGTAGAAGGTGTAGGCCGAAGGATCGGCATCAACCTTCTCAGCTTTGGACTTGTCTTCCCAGCTATCCTGCATGTAGGAAGCTACAGCGTAAACGTCGGTGCGCTTGCTGAACGGATAGTCGTAGCCAACGCTCACGACATAGCGCTGAAGTTCAACGTCAGCGGTCTTGTCTTCGCTGTCAGCGGATTCAGCATCGGTATAGCCAATACCGAACATGGCCTTGCCGCCCAAAACAGGAGCATCGCCAGTGAGGCTGATACCATAGCCCTTCACCTTATTGGACTGACCAACGCCGGCAGCCTTGATCACGCCCTTAAAGTTGGAAAGCTTGACTTCGTCGAAGTACTGAGCGCCGAGATAAACCTTGACGACTTCGAAGTCGTAGCTGCCGCCCAAAGTGACGGTCAGGCTGTCGTCAATGTCGCTGGCGTTTTTCAGAGCACCATTGGCGTCAGCGGTCTGATAGTTGATAGAGTCAACAGCGAAGTAGCCGGCGAACGGACCGTTGTTGTAGGTGGCACCCAAAGCGTAGTAACGATCGCTACGAGATTCGTTTTCGTTGTCGTTGGTACCCATGCCGTACTGAGCATAGACCTTGAAGCCAGCGAAATCAGGCGTCTGGTAGGCAACCATGTTATCCCACTGAGCAGCGGTGGACATCACATTGCCGACCTGAACGGAGTAGTCGCCCCAATCAGACGTACCAAAAGCGTTGATCATGCCAACCTTAGCCCAGGAAGACTGGCCGTTGTTCAGGGAACCCATACGACCCATAGCGAGCTTACCGAAACCGCCTTCGATGAAGAGGCTCGATTCACGGTTGAACATGGGAGCGCTGTCAGCACCAGTGTCGGAACTGAAACCGTCTTCAAGGATGAAGCCAACCGTCAGACCGTTGCCGAGATCTTCGGTGCCCTTGAGGCCCCAGCGGGAACCGGAAGCCTGACCGGATTTCATCTGGAAGGTGTCGATGTCCTGGCCGTCGCCCAGACCGTCAACGTCAACGTGGTTGTAACCAACGCCGGTATCAACGATACCGTAGAGCTGTACGTCAGCAGCGAGAGCGGAGCCGGCAAAAGCGCCGAGAACTGCAACAGCAGCCAAAGTCTTTTTCATGATTTTTATCTCCTGGTCTTATTCAAGACCTGCAAGGAAAAAATTGGTTTTTGCAAAAACCGCCGGATCGGAACATGAGCTATGGACTCTTGCAAAGACATAGCTCAATCCGGCGGAAGTCCCTTAGGACGGAGACGATCATGGCACCTAAGACTTTTGACTACCAAGAAATGAATGAAAAAAAGTGATTGGGGGGGTGTTTACCCTAGGATAAATTACAACACTTTGTTCTTCTCCCTGAAAAATAAGGAGTCTGTAAAAGACTGAAAATGTTCGAAATTGGAAAAAGCTGAAGATTTCCACCCAAAAAATTCGTCCGTCGAGCGAATTTTTGGGGGTAATGGAAAAAGCATTCCCGTTACATTGAGCCGCAAGCGAAAAATTGCCTGCGGCCTATTTCTTTTTTCTCGGCTGCGGCAAGCCTTTTCGATCTTTGTTTGGACAGGCGCTGCGTCGAGGGTAGTGAAATTGGAATCGGGCGATCTGCTGGAAATTCGCAGAAACAACATACAACGCTTGGTTGAGCAATACGGTTCTTTCGGTGAACTCAACCACAAAATGGGCCGTTCAAGGCGCGACACGGACATTGAGGACGTATTTTTTGCCAAGCGCGACGACGGCAGCCGCTATACGCGAAGCCGTCAAACAATGCTCTCGCACCGAATCGAGCGCAGCCTTGGGTTGCCCAGCGGTTGGATGGATATGGAAAATCCGCCGATTGTTCAGGAAATCAAAAACGAACCCGAACAGCGAAAGCCGCACGCGCCTGTACAGAAATCCGCTCTAGCTCTTGAACTTGAAAAAGTTGTGGTGAAGAACGGCACCTTGGGGCAAAAGGCGGCTGATCGCGCTCAGGAACGACTCATAACAGGGCCGGCGACTCAGACAGCAACGGAGCGAACCGAACCTCAGGCGACGGTTCGAGCGCGGCTTTTGATCATGCGCCGCAAAAAACTCGGCAGCAATGCATCGCCCGCTGTTTTGTTTGAACAGAACAAATCCGATCCCTTAGGTTCAGCCAAGAAGGTATCAGGCGTTGAGAAGGAGATTCCCGCAGCTCCAGAACTGAAGCTGCCCGCTGTGCCGGTCTTAACTGAAACCGTTGCGAGTCCCGTACAAGAAAGCACACAACAGACACCTGCACCTCTACCTGTTGGGGAATCCAACTTCTGCGCGGGCAAAACGATCGTTGTCCCGGTATTGAGCAGCGCCGACTCCGAGGGCCGCCAGTGGAGCGAGTCCGTTGAAATCCCCCAGCGGGTTTTGGCCGGACGCGAAAAGCATGTGCTGCGCGGTTATCGCTGTGTCGGCACGAACTTTGTTTCTGCCTTTGCCGAAGGTGCTTTTGCCGTGGTGGACATCAGCGGCGGACGGTGGAATTGGGTGCTGAAATCGGAATTTTGAATCCCACCGAAAAAACGAGCTAGGAGGCCATTAAAAGCTGAGCATAGTACTCATTGGGCGATTTCATCTGTAGTTTCGAGTGTGGCCTAAGTCCATTGTAATAAAGCAACCAGTCCTGAACTTGTCTTTGCGCTTCTGCTCGGGATTCAAAACAGCCATTGGCTGGCAAGATTTCTCTTTTCAGTGTTGCCCAAAAAGATTCGGCCGGAGCATTGTCCCAGCATTGTTGGGCGAACTCTTAAAGTACCCCCGAACTTTTCTTGCACCCGAGATACGGAACAAAACAAACGTTTTGACTCGAAGTGGAACAACCTTGGACGTTTTGGGACAGTATGAAACAGCAAAAAAATCGTTATGAATCAATCTTTTTAAGCCGTTTGAGCCGCTCAAGCTTCTGATGCTGTGAGAGCGCGCAAACAAGACCGCCGAATGTTACGAACATTCCGACAGGAATCAAATTTTGAAGGCTTGGCTCGGACATGCCTGCAATGATGAACAACACGCCGAAAAGCGCGATCACGCTGCCCGCAAGACGCAATAGCGCAGGCATGGCGTTCTTGTTCTTGGCGATGAAACCGGGCGAGGAGGGGGCCTGATCGGATTCGTTAGCGCGACGTACGGTGACCATGCCCGGCATGTCGCTGTTGACGGAAACGGTAAGGCCGCTTACCTTTGCATTGCCCTTTTCGATTTCCTTCAAAAACGCGATGTAGTCGCCGTTATGAGGTTCAAGCGTTTTTTCGTTGAGTTTGAAGGCCATGTCTACACCTCCTTTGCGAGGTCATCGGCGATGCATTCGATGATGGTTTGCGCAAGCACATCCTTGCTCACAAGACCCGTGGCGAGTTCCTTGTCGGCCGTCACGATCACCGCTTCGTTCATGTCGCAGCCGATGGCGCTGCGAGCGTTGTTGGCCACGATCATGCGAGCGTGCTTGCGGATGCGCTTACCGCGTGCGTTTTCAAGTACGTTTTCTGTTTCGGCGGCAAAGCCGACGCAGTAAAGCGAGGGAAATTCTCGGGCCGCCTGCGCGAGGATGTCCGGATTTTCCACGAGCTCCAACGTGGGCGGTTCATCGGACTTCTTGATTTTTTCATCGGCGACAGTCTGAGCACGCCAGTCGGCAACGGCAGCGACGCTCACAAAAACATCGGCGCCGGTTGCCTCAAGGCGCACGGCCTCGTTCATTTCCTGTGCCGAAACGACCGGCACCGCTTTGACACCGTAAGGGGTTTCGAGCGAAGTGGGACCGGAAATGAGCGTCACATCGGCCCCCGCTTCAAAAGCGGCTTGTGCAACGGAGTAACCTTGTTTACCGGAACTGCGGTTGGTGATGCCGCGCACGGGGTCCAGCGCTTCATAGGTGGGACCTGCCGTGACAACGACGCGCTTACCTTGCAGGGTCTTCGGAGAAAGCAGGCGCGCGGCGTGTGCTGCAATCTCTTCGGGCTCAATCATTCGGCCTGCGCCCGAAACGCCGCACGCAAGCTCTCCGCACGCGGGTCCGAGCACGGCAAAGCCGTCGGCCTTGAGCTGATCGATGTTGCGCTGAGTGCTCGCTTTGGCCCACATATTGCTGTTCATTGCCGGACATACGGCAACCGGACAGGAGCTTGCGAGAATAACGGAACTCACCAGATCGTCGGCAATGCCGTTGGCGGCCTTGGCCAGGATGTTGGCGGTGGCAGGCGCGACGATCAACAAGTCGCAGTCGCGCGTGAGCGCCAGATGCTGCATCGTCCCGTCGAAGGCCTGTGTCTGCACGGGATGTCCCGAGAGCGCAGCAAACGTGAGCGGTCCGACAAATTCGGTTGCCGCCTGCGTCATGCAGACGTGCAGTGCAGCACCCGACTTGACCAAAAGCCGTACGAGCTCACAGGTCTTGTAGGCGGCGATGCCGCCCGTGACAGCCACTGTGATGTTTTTGGCAGCCAGGCGAGAGTAAAGCTTTGCGGTCATGATGAAGCAGTTTTAAGTTAAAGCCGAATATCAGAAGAAAGTGTAAACGTCCTGCACAAGGATTGGATTAAGAGAGCTCGCGGATCTTTTCGAGTACCGCTTCCACGTGACCCGGCACCTTGACGCCGCGCCACTCAAACGCGAGCTTACCCTGCGGATCAATGAGGAATGTCGAGCGCACGATGCCGCGGCAGGGCTTGCCGTACATCACCTTCGGCTTGATGACATCAAAGGCTGTGCAGAGCTCTTCGGATTTGTCACTCACGAGTTCAATGCCAAGTTCCTGGCGGGCGCAAAAGCCTTCGTGGGTCTTCACCGAATCGCGGGAGACGCCGATTACCTTGGCGTTCAAAGCCTCGAACTGAGGCACGGCAGCCGTAAAGTCGCGCGCCTCCATCGTACAGGCCGACGTGTTGTCCTTCGGGTAGAAATAAAGCACCACCCAGCGGCCGCGTTGGGCTTGCAAATCAAAGTCGCCTGCCGTGGAGGGGCCTTTGACGTTGACGACGGTTTCTCCGATCTGAAACATTGACAATTCTCCAAGAGTCAAAATTTTTGAGTGCGGTGAGTTTAGCAACTTGCACAGCCGCGATTGTTCTCAAATATTGCTAAGTGCAGATGCTTGACGTCTTGCGAAGTGCTATCTTTAGGAACCTCGAAAACCACAGAAGCCAAAAGGAAGTCTTCGACATGCGTTTCCAGCCCAATGTTCGCCGCATCGCGGCGATTCACGACCTGTCCGGAATCGGCCGGACATCTTTGATGGCCGTCATTCCGATTCTCTCTACCATGGGCTTTAACGTGTGTCCTCTGCCCACCGCGATTCTCTCCAATCACTCGCAGTACCCGGACTTTTCCTTCCTCGATCTCACCGAAGAGATGCCTCGCATCATTGATCAGTGGGAAAAGCTCGGCGTCACTTTTGATGCGATCTACACGGGCTATATGGGTTCGCCCCGACAAATCGAGATCGTTTGCGGCTTTATCGAGCGCTTCCGCACGGCCGATACGCTCGTGGTGGTCGATCCGGTCTTGGGTGACAACGGACACCTCTACAGCAAGATGACGCAGGAGATGGTCGAAGAGATGCGGCGCCTGGCATGCCGGGCCGACGTGCTCACGCCCAATCTCACCGAGGCGTTTGCGCTTTTGGATCGTCCTTACAAGACGGACTGCACGACCGAGGAACTCAAAGACTTGATTGCCGAACTTTCCGAAATGGGACCTGATACGGTGATCATCACAGGGGTTCCGGTGCCGGGCCAGTCGGGATTAACTTCCGTGATTGCGCGCAGCAAGTCTGATTTGCGCACCTGGAAGGTCACCTGTCCGTACTTGCCCGCACATTATCCCGGCACGGGCGACAGCTTCACGAGCGTGATTACGGGCAGCCTCCTGCAGGGCGACAGTCTTCCGATTGCGCTTGATCGGGCTGCTCAGTTCATTTTGCAGGGCATTCGCTCTACATTCGGCTATCGGATGGATAATCGCGATGGCATTCTGCTTGAGCGAGTGTTGCCCAACCTTAATACACCGATTCAGTCGGCCACCTACGAGTTGGTCTGACAGAGAGTTGTGACAAAACAAAAAACCGCGTCTTGCTTTCGGACACGGTTTTTCTGTTTGAGGCTGTACTGAGGACAGAAAGCTTACCTTTCTCGGCGGAATTCGTCGAACACCAGGAGTGCCGCCCCCACGCAAATGCAGATGTCGGCCACGTTAAAAGCCGGCCAGTGGTAGCCAAACGCGTGAAAGTCGAGAAAGTCCGTGACGTAGCCGTAGACGAGGCGGTCCCAGAGGTTGCCCAGGGCGCCTGAAATCACCAGGGACATCGAGAAGGCAAAGAGTGTGCGCTTGGCGTGACGCCACAGAAAGAACAGACACGCTGCAGTCACAAGCAGGGCTATGCCCGCGAAGGCGAAAATTTGCCATCCGCCTGCGTCACCCAGAAACGAAAAGGCCGCGCCCGTGTTGCGAACGTGGCAAAGATTGAAAAAGGGCGTGACAGGGACAAAGGCGCCGTACGCGAGCGTATCGATGACGGCGACCTTCGTGATCCGGTCGACAACGAGCAACACGAACGCTGCCGCAAGCCAGAGG
>ULVX01002025.1_pt1 | contig 26233 bp, 28 predicted proteins | sample 1959811 | NCBI WGS metagenome assembly ULVX01 (sample SAMEA4835797, study PRJEB28245) | human gut metagenome | biome: gut microbiome; material: fecal sample | place: Denmark | collected 2008
ATAATACCTCTAAAGGGATAGGCTTAAAAACAAAAAAACCGCCCGAGTGGAAGCCTCAGAGCGGTTATAAAGAGGTTTGCTTTCGCTTTCCTCATTTTTTCCTTTAAGTAGCGGGACCCGGGATTGAACCGGGGACCTCATGATTATGAATCATGCGCTCTAACCAGCTGAGCTATCCCGCCATCGTTTCTCGATTGCGAGTGCAAAGGTAGACATTTTTTCGGAACCACCAAAACACAGTGAATGTTTTTTGATAAAAACTTTCGCAATTTCTATAAATCATCCACAATTATAATAAAATAAAAAAAGACCGCCAAGTGTGGAAGCCACTCAACAGTCTAAAATCTTATTCTGTAGCGGGACCCGGGATTGAACCGGGGACCTCATGATTATGAATCATGCGCTCTAACCAGCTGAGCTATCCCGCCATCATTTCTTGATTGCGAGTGCAAAAGTAGAGCATTTTTCTTAAACCCGCAAATATTATGGCATAAAATTTACACATTATTTTACAACAACCTATTATTCAATATGATACAATTTGTAAAAAACATCACGCAATGTACTAAGACCAATCAGACAGAATACCTGCAACCAATTTCAAACATTACCAAGACTGACTTGGGATACTTTTTTAAGGCAAGACAGCCCTTCTCTGTATATTTACATCTATATAAGACCAACATACCACCACATATACCGCTATTTTTTCAGAAGATAAAAACGCATTTTGGTAAAACACTTAAGCAAGCTTTATGTTCCGTTCTCAATTTGCACTATCTTTGTCTTTATATAAAATAGGCTGCACTTCGTATATTGAAGCAAGGCTTCAGCCCGACTTGCACATAACACTAAATACATCAAACTATATGAATATCAACATCAAAGACTGCAAAGAAGAATTTATAGAGTTACTCCGCTCTACAGAACGCGAAGGAGTAGAAGATGTGATAGAGGGATTGGAAGAAATGGGATTCTTCACAGCACCGGCCTCAGCCGGACATCACCTGAATACTGAAGGCGGATTAGTACTGCACTCAATTAATACATGCAAAGCCGCATTAGCCGTTTGGGAGGGCATGAAGAAGATAGAACCCACGCTGGAGAAAGAAGTAGAACGAGACAGCGTAATCATTGCCAGCCTGCTACACGATGTATGCAAAGCGGATATATACCAACGCACGGTAAAGAAGAAGAAAAACGCATTAGGAATATGGGAAGACAATGAAGGATATAAGGTATCTTACAAGAACTTCCCGATGGGTCACGGAGAGAAATCTGTAATCTTACTACTGTGCAACGGCATAGAAATGACAGATGCCGAAATGCTTGCCATACGCTGGCATATGGGCGCATGGGGCATCAACATGAACAGCTACGAAGACCAACGCTGTTATGACACCGCCAAAATGCTCTACCCGCTGGTTACAATCATACAAACCGCAGACGGACTGGCCGCTGGAATTATGGAACGCTCTGGCGAAGAAATGGACGAGCTATAAAACAATCCGGTCCACCCGAATGAAATGCGTAGACATAACACTCAAGTGGACCGGATATTATTTCTTTCTACAAGACATATCAATATACAAGCTCTACATTATCAACCCAGAATGTATTTCCAGGCGATCCGATAAACGCACCACCCAGACTCGACGTAAACTGAAGAATCATATGAGTAGGAGTCTCGTCGGCTGCAGCCCAACCGTTCTCTTTTATCATTACACTCTTACCTTTGCTGTTACGGGCATAATAATCACCTACTCCAAGTCTCATTATCTCAGCGTCGTAATAGCTAGTGCGACTTATATCACCATAATGAATCTCGTAAGTAGCCTTATTCTTCCAATCTGTAGACTTATTATAACGCACCACAGCCGTGCCTATTCGTTTCGCTATAATATTACCCTCGCTATCTTCATGACGCTTTTGCAACACGCAGGTCATAATAGCGCAATCCTGACCTTTCACCACCGACTTACGGCTAAAACCGTTCTGCTTGATACGGTCGGGTTGTCCAGACATCTTAACCTTATAGTCAAAACGCACAGCTTTAGGACGCTGATTAAACGGAACGCCTACATTTAGCGCCTTTTCGCCATCTTTAGTACCGGTAATAGGCTCCTTCATATCACCCAAGAACAGAGAACCCGAAGCCAACACGGTAATGTTTACCATGCCCAGCACCTTCACCTTTTCGATATGGGTCTCCAACTTTGCACAATATCCATCCCCTCTCTTCTCTGGATAAACGCTGGTATTAGTCTTAACTATACCTACAACTTTAGCCATTACATTAGAATTAGCCCAAGGCGAACCACCTTTATTGATATAGGCTTCATTCCCATCTATTACCTGCGTAGGACCCAGTTCATAAAGCAATTTCGTATTACCACCGATAATACCCGACTCGTGTATCTTACGAGTCACCCAATGGTCCATATCACCATATTTGATAGAAACTACTTTTTCTTGCGCAAATGCGCCAAAAAACAAAACCAAACCTACTGCCGTTGTTATCAGTCTTCTTTTCATTTTTACCATATTCATTTTAGAGCGACAAAGTTATAAAAAAGAAAGAATAGACCTTTGCACAACTTTCTTTCTCATGCTAATAGAATACAAAATACGAAGAATCAGACAAAAAGAAATGTGGAGACACATCACTAATAGTGACGCATCCCCACATTATGTATATATCAAATGATATAATTAGTGTACGCTATACAGCAACCAAGCACCCTGGAAATCCTGACGGTTAGGATATTTAGCCTTGAAAGCATCGCGTGCTCTTGCAGCCTCGCTACGAGAATCGAATGATTCTACGATAACACGATACATATTCTTTTCAGCATTGTAAACAACCTTTGCATTGTATCCATCATTATCCATCTTAGTTTTCAAACCGTCAGCATTAGCCTTTACGCCAAAGCTACCGCATACCACGCTGTATGCCTTAAGTCCGTCGCCAGATACCAACTGTACTTTTTCCTCACGTACAGGAGTATTATCCGCAGCAGGAGCTACAGGTGCAACCGGAGCTACAGGAGCTACTGTTTCTACAGGAGCAGCTTTAGTTGTAGCGTCTGCCAATTCTTGTTGCTTAGCCTGTTCGTACGCTTTTTTATAAGCACTTTCGCTAGATTTACATGAAGAGAATGCTAATGCTACGCATAATCCCATTCCCAAAACAATCATTTTCTTCATATTGTCTTTATTTATTTAAGTTTATATTTCATATAAATATATTACGTGCAAAAGTAGCAATATTATAACACGCTACACTATTAATTTCTGTTAATTCTTGACACATCTTCTATTTTACAGCCTTTTTTCTATTAAAAATTATTGAAATACTCGATATTTTTAATAGCTTTGTGAAAGCATAACATAAAAAACAAGACATTATGAAAGCATTAAATGTAGTAGCCGCTTTTTTAGGCGGTATAGTAGTAGGTGCTGCTGCCGGTGTATTGTTTGCTCCCGAAAAAGGAGCCGACACTCGTAAAAAAATTGCTGATTTATTGCGTGAAAAAGGCATCCGCCTAAACCGCGCAGAAATGGACGATTTGGTAGACCAGATTGCTGCTGAAGTTAAAGATGCAGAATAATCTTACACTATCCTCCATCCGACAGGCACGGACTACAACCCAAAGTATGTAATCCGCGCCTGTTATTCATTTATCCCATTACCTATTTATAAAGAATAAATTCATCCTATGTTTGCAAACGACAAAAGCATTGATACACTGGAAGAACTTTTTAAAGAAACTAAAAAGTATCTGCAACTGCAAGGGGAATACGTAAAATTAGACTTGGTACACAAGCTTACCATACTGCTGTCTACCCTGATGCTGATTTTAGTAATAGCCATTCTAGGAGCCATGGGGTTGTTTTACTTGTCATTCATGCTGATATACGCTATCGATTCTACCATACATAGCCTTACAGCAAGCTACGCCATCGTGGGAGCTTCGCTGTTATTGGCAGCTTTCATAGTATATAAAATGCGCCAAAAACTCATCTTCCGCCCCACCGTAAACTTCTTGGCCAAATTATTCCTCGAAGTTCACCAACAATAAAACACCGCTACCATGATGAATACCGAACAACCCAAACAACCATCTAATGTTACATACACATTAGAAGATATAATAGCACGAAAGCAAGCTAAGAGAAAAGAAATTCTGCAATCGAAAGAGTGCTTACAGACCCTGGCGCAAGATTTATTTGCGCCGAATGAAAGCAAAAACAAATTAGACGGCTTGATGCAACATGTTAACATGGGCATAGCCGCCTACGACGGTATCATGACCGGAATAAAGATATTACGCCGCGTAAGAGGATTCTTCGACAGAAAAAGACACACGCGCAATTAACGGATATAGTTTACCTCGGGATGAATTTCTATTCCGAACTTATCTTTTACCGATTTAACTACCGCTTCGGCCAAATTCATTACTTCAGCGGCTGTAGCTCCACCCAAGTTGACAAGCACCAATGCCTGACGCGGATGAACTCCCGCATGTCCTAAGCTACGTCCTTTCCAGCCACAACGGTCAATCATCCAACCGGCAGGAACTTTTACCAAGCCTTCTCCAGCCGGATAATGAGGCACATCAGGATAAGCCTCTTTAAGCGCATCGAACTGAGCACTCGATATTACCGGATTCATAAAGAAACTACCGGCATTACCTGTCACTTCAGGGTCGGGCAATTTTTCAAGTCGGATACGCACTATGGCGTTACGAAGGTTTTCAAGAGTAAGTTCACACCCCTCTTTCTCCAGCTCCGCACGGATATTTCCATAATCAAGCTTCCAGTCGGGCTGTTTTTTCAATCGATACGTAACGTGCGTCACTATATACTTACCCTTCAACTGATTCTTGAAAATACTCTGACGATAGCTGTACTCACACTCACTGGCAGAGAAACTGCGAATACATCCGGTAGAAACCTCTACGGTATCAACCTTTACTATCAAGTCTTTCGCCTCAACGCCATACGCGCCGATGTTCTGCACAGCCGAAGCCCCTACCTCACCAGGGATAAGAGACAAGTTTTCGGCTCCATACCATTGATGGTCTACCGCATAAGCCACGAAATCATCCCATACCACACCAGCACCTACACGCACATCGAGAGTGTTTTCATCTTCGCACACAACAGATATACCCGTAATGGCAGAATGCAATATCACGCCGTCAAAATCGCCAGTAAAGAGCAAATTGCTTCCACGGCCTATATGCAGCCATTTTCCCATCTCGCCTTGACGAGACTTCAAGAAGTTTTGCAACTCTTCTACAGAGCCATATTCAACAAAACGTGACGCCTTTACATCCATACCAAACGTGTTATGATGCAAAAGAGGGTAATCGAATAATTCCTTCATATCCTTATTATTGGTTATATCAATCGCTTAAATCTTCAAACTTTACAAGTTTCCACAAGCCATTACGTCGCTCAAAATACAACGTATTACTAAATCCATTGCCAAAACCCTTGAACTCTATGATTTTAGAATTAGAGTCTACCTCCTCACGCTGTCCGTAATGCACATTGGTTAGCTTACCCTGCAACAATGGCGGACGGAACGAAAACCATTGCTCGTCATCGAGCGTAGCCTCTAATATCTGAAACTCATCCTCGGGGTCGATTGTCACGAAAGCCAAAGGCTCTTGCAAACGACTCTTCTGAAATACACTGTCGGAAGAAAAGCGTTCGTAGAAATCAAAGAAATCTTCGGTATTCGCATCCGACTTTACGTGAGCAAGCTTCTCCTTGTTCACAGCCTCCAGATACCAGCTTTCTTTTATCTTCTCAAAATAATAACGCTTAACCGTACGAGGCTTCAGATAAATCATGTCTACCTGAACACTCTGCACATCGAGGTCTTTCTCCTTCTCCATATCGGCTTCCTTATCGAAGATGACCGTATAAAACTGGTCACGGCTGAACAACGGGTCGTATTCCCAGTCCTCTCGTTTTGTACGAATCACCTTGTCGCCCTTGTAAGAAGAAATAGGAGAAACGATTCGCTTACGCTGAAAGCGCGAATCGGACGCAAAATTATAGAAGAAATCGGCAAAGCACTCGTCGGCGGTGGCCGGAATTATTTCTTCTACCGGGGGTAACGTGTCTATTGCTACACTGTCATGATGTATGTTTACAGAATCAATTTCTTCTGTAAGCTTTTCAAAAGGATTAACCTTCTTTTTACCCCCAACACAAGATGCTATCAGCAAAACAAGCAGACAACACCCAAAAACACTTCGTTTCATCTTTAGTTTAGTACCTCATGAAAAATCATCGCAAAAATACTTCTTTTTTCATTTCGATAGGTCATAAAACAGCGGTTTCTTTCCGACTTGTCTTTTTTATTAGGTGAAAAGATAGATATTCGGTTAAAATCAGTACCTTTGCGGTCAATAAAACAAACAGAGAAAGAAATATAAATTGAGATATGTTAGCAAAAATAGAAGAATTGCTGAAGCAAGCCGATGAGCTTAAAGCCTCTACCGCTGAGGAATTGGAAGCTTTGCGAATCAAGTATTTGAGCAAAAAAGGTGCCATCAACGCACTTATGGCCGATTTCAGAAACGTGCCCGCCGAACAAAAAAAGGAAGTCGGCATGAAGCTGAACGAACTGAAAAACAAAATTCAAGAACGCATTTCTGCACTGAAAGAATCATTCGACAGCCAAGATAACGGAGCGGCAGAATTGGATTTGACCCGTACCGCTTATCCCGTTAAATTAGGAACCCGTCATCCGCTGAGCATCGTGCGCAACGAAATCATCAACATTTTCAGCCGTATGGGATTCACCATTGCCGACGGACCTGAAGTTGAAGACGATTGGCATGTGTTCTCTTCAATGAACTTCCCCGAAGATCATCCTGCACGCGATATGCAAGATACTTTCTTCATCGAAAGTCATCCCGACATCTTGCTGCGTACACATACATCGTCTGTACAGAGCCGTGTTATGGAGGTTAGCCAACCGCCTATCCGCGTTATCTGCCCGGGACGTGTTTACCGTAACGAAGCTATCAGCTACCGTGCACACTGCTTCTTCCATCAGGTAGAAGGACTTTATGTTGACAAGAACGTATCGTTTACCGACTTGAAACAGGTATTGTTGCAGTTTGCAAAAGAAATGTTCGGTCCAGAAACTAAGATTCGTCTTCGTCCGTCTTACTTCCCGTTCACTGAGCCTAGCGCAGAAATGGATATCAGCTGCGATATCTGCGGTGGCGAAGGATGTCCGTTCTGTAAATACACCGGATGGGTTGAGATTTTGGGATGTGGTATGGTAGATCCGGCCGTTCTCGAAGCCAACGGAATTGACAGTAAAGTTTATACCGGATACGCTTTCGGTATGGGTGTAGAACGTATCACCAACTTGAAATACAAGGTTAAAGACTTGCGTATGTTCTCTGAGAACGACACTCGCTTCCTAGAAGAATTTGAATCTGCAAACTAATTTTTCTCGCTTCGGGTAAGTCTTTACCAAGAAGAGAAATGATAAAAAAAGTAGCCGACCGGTTCATCATGAATCAGTCGGCTACTTTTTTTTATTTGGTTATAGCAAAACGTACATTACTCAGAAACAACCCCAAGATGTAGCAACGCTTTCTTTACCCCATCTTCGTCCACCGTAGCTGTAACATAGTCGGCAGCGGCTTTTACCGTACCCAAAGCACCGCCCATAGCTACCCCGCAACCTGCGGCACGAAGCATTGATATATCATTTCCACCATCACCAAAAGCGGCTGTCTGCGAAATATCAAAACCATAATAAGAGCAAAACCGCTCTATACCTGCCGCTTTACTTGTGCCTGCCACATTAAGATCTGTAAAAAGCGGATTCCATCGCGAAGGCGACAATCCAGGAACCCGACGAAGCACCTCACGCTCCACCTGCTCATCGCAGTAAATACACATCTGGCAGCAAGGAGTCTCTTTGAACTTCTGTTCCAAATCGACTACCAACGGAACCGGGTGTGCAACCAATTGTGCCAAGTCGGTCACGGCTTTATCGAGTTTATTGACATATACTCCATCGTTCGTTTCTATTCCTAACACGAAATCATATTTATCGGCCATCTCCTTCACCTTCATGAAATCATCGAACAAAATTTGGTTGCACGATACCGGAGTTCCGTCGCGCAAAACACATTCGGCCCCGTTAAGAGCTACTATCGCATCAAAAGGAAGTCCCTCTAATTCGTGCAAGTCGGTATACGGTCGGCCCGTAGCTATAATGATTTTAATACCAGATGCATGTGCCTGACGTAAAGCCTCAACAGCGGACTGAGGTACTCGATGAGTATCAAAACTAACCAGCGTTCCGTCTACATCGAAGAATAGTGCTTTTATTTCCATAATTAGTTTCTATGTTCTTTTCGCAAATATAGTAATATTACCGCACATAATAATACACCAGTTTAATACGAAAAAAAGATTGCGAGAAGACAATCAACCATTCGCATATTGCAAGGTGACAATTCGCATATTGCAGACATGTTATTCGTATTCTTTTATATTTTTACCGCAAGCTTTTCCACCCCCTTCAGAACACCTTCCGAATCCGATTTTAAAAGTCTGCGCTATTACGCTACATACGGACAAAAGAAAAGGAGGCAATCACCTACGTGATTACCTCCTTTATACTTTCTTGGTTGGTTAAGATTATGCTTCAGCAGGAAGTACAGAAACATAGCTTCTGTCTTCGCGACCTTTCTTGAAACATACAGTACCATCTACCAATGCGTAAAGAGTGTGGTCTGAACCCATACCTACGTTTTCACCCGGGTTGTGAACAGTTCCTCTTTGACGAACAATGATGTTACCAGCCTTGCAAGCTGAACCACCGAATATCTTTACGCCTAATCTCTTACTTGCTGACTCACGGCCGTTCTTAGAACTACCTACACCTTTTTTATGTGCCATTTCTTTCTTTCTTTTTTTAAATGATTAAGCAATAACTTGTTTGATAGTCAATTCAGTAAACTGCTGGCGATGACCATTCAGTTTTCTGTAACCTTTTCTTCTCTTCTTGTGGAATACCAATACTTTGTCACCTTTTACCAAGTGAGAAACTACTTCGCATACCACTTTTGCACCTTCTACGGTAGGAGCGCCTACTGTTACAGTACCGTTGTTGTCTACCAACAAAACTTTGTCAAATTCAACAGTTGCACCATTTTCTGCATTCTGGATGTGCTGAACGAACAATTTCTTGCCTTCTTCAGCTTTGAACTGCTGACCGTTAATTTCTACAATTACGTACATTTTATTTTTTATAATTAAACGGGTTTCTTCCGCAAGGTGAACCGAACTCTTCGATTACTTTTCTACCTCCACGGACTCAAATCGGCTGCAAAAGTATATGTTTTTATTCATATACACAATTAATTACGCTATTTTTCGACCAAACACGTCAAATCTTTAGCGATTTTAACATGTGGATATGCCGCCAATTCTTCTTTTGTTGTCATACCATGCAAAACTCCGGCAAAATCTACTCCCGCCGCCTTAGCGGTTTCGGCATCTACTGTGCTGTCACCAATATATAATGTGTCAGCAGCATCTGCCTTTAAATGCCCAAGCGCAAAGAGCAAACCTTCGGGCGAAGGCTTAGGTGTGCGCACATCCTCGCCTCCTACTATAATATCCAAGAAATCGGCAGGAAGTTCTTTCGCCATCAGCTCCATAATGCGGTATCTGTATTTGGTAGATATAATACCCACCTGCGCACCTTCCGCCTTCAGAGCCATAAGAACCTCTTTTGTCTCCGGAAAGAGAACGGTGTTTACAGTCATGTGCGTATCGGCTTCTTTTACATACTCTTTACGATAGCGTGCCAATGTTTCGGCATCGGTTACTCCGGTAAGAATAGAAAACGAGTCTTCTAGCGTTTTCCCGATAGTGCGCTTTATGGTATGATTGTCTACATCGGTATATCCGTTGTTATGCAATACATTCTGAAAACAAAGAACGATGCCTTTCGACGAATCGGCCAACGTATAGTCGAAATCAAACAAATAAGTGCGATATTTATTCATCCTTTTAAGTCTACTTTCTATAATTAATCCATCGGTGTATAGCCCTTTGCCAAACCGCCTTCGCTGGTTTCCTTATAAAGTGAAGGAATATCATGTCCGGTCTGCTTCATAACCTCCACTACACGGTCGAACGAAACGCGGTGGCGTCCGTCTGTAAACGCTGAATACGTATTAGCGTCGAGCGCACGAGCTGCGGCGTAAGCATTACGTTCTATACAAGGAATCTGCACCAATCCGCATACGGGGTCGCACGTCATACCCAAGTGGTGCTCCAATCCCATCTCGGCAGCATATTCTATCTGAGCGGGACTACCGCCAAACAACTGACTTGAAGCAGCCGAAGCCATAGAGCACGCTACTCCAACTTCTGCCTGACAGCCGGCTTCCGCTCCAGAGATAGAAGCGTTATACTTAACGATGTTTCCAACCAATCCGGCAGTAGCCAACGCACGCAGAATTCTACGATCGGTAAACTCTCGGCTCTTCTGCAAATGATAAAGCACGGCAGGCACAACTCCACAAGCGCCACAAGTAGGCGCAGTGACGATTTTTCCACCCGACGCATTCTCTTCGCTCACAGCCAAAGCATACGCGAATACCAAACCGCGCGAACGGACTGAATCTTTAAATCCTTTAGCCTTTATATAATAAGAAGAAGCTTTTCTGCGCAAGTTAAGCGGACCGGGCAATGCACCTTCGGCATCAAGTCCACGATGAATGGCAGCCTTCATGGTTTCCCACACTTCCATCAGATAATCCCATATATCCTCACCTTCACACTGCTCTACGTACTCCCAATAGTTGCGTCCGGTATGTTCGCACCAATACAGAATCTGGCTCATGGTGTTCATATCGTATATCTCAGGACTTCCGCTCGACTTATCGTGTCCTTCTTCGGCCAACGCTCCGCCGCCTACGCTGAACACAGTCCATTCGTCGGTTTTATTTTTCCCAGCATCGAACGATTTAAACGTCATTCCGTTAGGGTGATACGGGAAAAACACCTGAGGTCTCCACAATATCTCTACCGGAGCATGAGGCTGAAGTACATCTAAGATGGCAACATCAGTCATATGCCCTTTTCCTGTAGCAGCCAAACTGCCGTACAATGTAACCTCGAACGAAGCCGCTTCTGGATGACGAGCCAAGAATTGCTCGGCCGCCTTACGAGGTCCCATAGTATGACTGCTGGAAGGCCCCGTACCGATACGATAGAGTTCTCTGATTGTTTTCATAATTCTTTATTTTACAGATTAAAAAAGTTAGTTCCTATTTAATTATTTCAAATCGACAACCGTAATGCCAGCACCACCGAACTGTACATGCTCATCTCTGAAGTCGGCAACACCTGGAACGGTAGCAAGATACTGACGTATCAGCGTACGCAATATACCAGATCCTGTGCCATGCAAGATGCGTACACGACTAACACCGACCAATATGGCATCGTCAATAAAGTAAGTAACCGCCTGTATAGCCTCATCGCCGCGCATACCTCTCACGTCGATATCCTGCTTAAAGCTGAGTCGCTTCTCGTACATACGGTCTTGCGTTTCGCTACTTACGAATGTAGACTTAGCGATAGTGGTAGTGGGCTTAGGCGCATCACTACGCTCCAGTCGGTCGGTCTTTACATTGGTTTTCATGAGTCCGAACATCACTACTGCGTTCTTTCCGCTTATCTCCATAACCTGACCAACGGTAGTCTGCCCCTTTATACGGACATAATCGCCACTCTGTATAGGGAGCACCTTTGGAACTACAACCGCCGGCTTATTTTCCGCCGGTTTATTCTTGCGCTCCTTCTTTCGTTCCTGTTTCTCGCGCAAGCGCTCCATCTTACGGGCTATTTGCTCTTCGAGAGCCGCCTTGTCTATCTCCTCTACCTGTTGGCGGAAATCGGTTAATTCCTTACGAGCCAATTTTGTACGTTCCTTTTCGGCCTGCGCCTCCTTAATGGTACGTATAGTATTCTCAATCTTAGCGTTCGACTCCTGCAACAAATACTCAGCGTCTTCTTTCGCCTTCTTAAGAATCTCCTTACGGCTACGAGTAAGCTCTTCTATCTCTTTTTCGTATCGGGCAATGGTTTCCTCCATAATTTTCTCCCGCTTACGAATATTCTGACGTTTGGTTTCCCAATATCTCTTATCTCTGACAATATCCTGCAGATATTTGTCGCTCTGAATATATTCGCTACCCACAATCTCCGAAGCATCGGCTATTACATCCTCGGGCAAGCCTATCTTACGGGCAATCTCTACCGCAAACGAACTTCCCGGATTTCCGATTTGCAACTGAAACAGAGCCTTCATCTCATGGCGGTCATACAACATAGCTCCATTAACCACCCCTTCATGATTCTCGGCAAAATGCTTCAAGTTCTGATAGTGCGTGGTGATGACTCCGAATGTACCTTTTTGATTGAATCGTTTCAGCACCGCTTCGGCTATAGCTCCACCTATCTGCGGCTCGGTACCTCCACCGAATTCGTCGATAAGAATAAGACTGCGGCCGTTGCACCCCTTCATCATATTCTTCATATTAGTAAGGTGCGAAGAATAGGTACTCAAATCGTCTTCTATGCTCTGCTCATCACCTATATCTATAAATATACTCTCGAATATACCAACGTGGCTACGCTCGTGCATGGGTACTGGCACTCCACACTGAAGCATATATTGCAGCAATCCCACCGTTTTTAGACACACTGATTTACCACCGGCGTTAGGACCTGAAATCAATAAGATGCGCTTTTCGGGAGTCAGCTCGATATCTAGCGGAACTACCTTCTTGCCATGCTTAGCCAGCGACATCTGCAACAGAGGATGCACAGCCTCGAACCAATCTACTATCTGCCTATCCTCAACATCCGGCTTGCACGCTTTGGCTTCAATGCTGAAAACCGCCTTGGCACGGATAAAATCTATCTCGGCCAAGAACTCATACGAAGAAAGAATGGCAGGCACCTGCGGACGCACCACCGCCGAGAACTCTGTAAGTATGCGGATTATTTCGCGTCGCTCCTCTCCTTCTAACTCACGAATACGGTTATTTGCTTCTACCACTTCGGCAGGTTCTATAAAGACCGTCTTACCCGTAGCCGACTCATCGTGCACTATACCTCTTATCTTTCGCTTCATGCCCGGAGCTACCGGAATAACCAGTCGCCCATCGCGCATAGTGGGAGTAACATCCTTATCTACATATCCATCAGACTGCGCGGCACGGAGAATGCTGTTCAAGCTGCGCGATATGCTACCCGTAGTAGCTGACAGTTCACGACGAATACGAAGCAACTCGGCCGAAGCGTTATCTTTCATCTTTCCGAACTTATCGAGAATATTGTTTATTCTGGTAATAAGTTGCGGAAAGGTCATAATATCTCCAGCCAACTCGCTTAGAGTCGGATAAGGAAGGCTGTCGCTCTCACTCTCGCCTTCATCATCGGTCTGCTGTAAAAAGCGGATGATATCACGTATAGTCTCAAGCGAACGTCGCAAATCAAACAGTTCCTGCTCGTCCATATACATGCCCTCCACCTTAATACGTCTTAGTGACGGACGGACATCGAAAAAATATTGGCACGGAAAATCATCTTCTTCCTGCAATATACGCATGAACTCCACTACCTGGTCCAACCGACAATTTATTATATTGAAATCACCAGAGAAGTCCATGTCTTCAATTTTCTCAATTCCTAACGAACTAAGACATTTGCCTTTCAGTAGCTGTCTGACATGGTCAAATCCGATTTTCTGTTCAAAGTTCAATGGATATATCATAGTTGTTATTTTGACGACAAAGTTACGATAATGAAAAAAAGATGCAAAAAAAGTTCTATAATATTTGCAGATATAAAAAAAAGCCGTACCTTTGCATCGCTTTAGAAAACAAAAGCACTCCTAAAAGAGTTTTGGAGAGGTGGCAGAGTGGTCGATTGCGGCGGTCTTGAAAACCGTTGTACCGCGAGGTACCCGGGGTTCGAATCCCTGTCTCTCCGCTGAAACAAAAACGAAGGACTTCACAAAAGCCTTCAAAACAGCATTAAAGCACCGTATATCAATAGATTACGGTGCTTTTTCTATATAGGCACCCCAACAAGGTGAAGGCTTGTATGTAGGGTTTGGCAGTCAAAGTTCAGTCAATTTCTGCTACATTGGCTGCTACAGATTGACGACCCATCAAAAAAAATGTAGCAGTGACTGCTAAATGAAGCCCATTTTGAAACCCTTGAAATCATTGATTCATAACAAATTATGTCGAACTTTGTAGCCGTAATGCTACACAAAATTTGAATCGTTATGAAAATGATTTTTAAAGTGTCGTACTATGTGCGCTCCAACTATGAAAACAAACAGGGGAAATCACCGCTGATGATTCGGATTTTCCTGAATGGAGAAATGCTGAATGTTGGTTCTTCCGGAATCTGCATTGATAAGAAACTATGGGACAGTTCCACCAGTCGGATGAAAGGTCGCAGCAGCGAGTCCTTGAATTTGAATGCTCAATTGGATAACATTTCAAGTTCTCTGCAAACGATTTTCAAGAAACATGAATTTGACGAAGACCTTACACTTGATAAAATCAAGAGCATATTCTTGGGAAAGAATAAGGTCAAGACCACGTTTGTAGAGTTCTATGATAAGTATCTTGAAGACATCAAGGCACAGGTAGGTGCAGGTAAGAGCATTGCTTTGTACCATAAGTATTCAGCAGCACGCAAGCACTTCGTGAACTTCCTGCATACCAAATATGGAAGAAAAGATTTAATGCCGGGAGAACTTACTCATTTGATAATCCACGATTTTGAAATTTATCTGAGAACAGTTGTTGCCTTAAAACCCAACTCTGCCACAAAGACACTCAAATTTTTCAAGACTGTTGTCATCTTCGCACAAAAGTGCGGTGTGATGACACACGACCCATTCCTGAACCATCACTTCCATCTTGAACACGTGGATAGGGGCTTCCTCACAGATGACGAGATACGGCGGATTATGGAAATACCGCAAATGATCATCACAAAATACGAAGGTAAGACAAAAGACGGCAGGTTGCTTCCGGTATTGTCAAACCAGAAGATCAATGCTTATCTGAAAGAGATAGCTGATTTGTGCGGTATCAAAAAGCGGTTAAGCTATCACCTGGCACGTCATACATTTGCCACGATGTCGCTTAGTAAAGGCGTACCCATTGAATCAGTATCTAAAATGCTTGGTCACACCAACATCAAAACCACACAAATATATGCCCGCATTACCAATAAAAAAATTGAGCAGGATATGATGCAGGCAGCGGATAAATTCAATGGTTTCAAAGAATATTTTAAGAGTTAAGAAAGACGTTTTATTATATTATCAGTTATGACATAAGAAATCAGTTATTTTCGTTCAGTGTTGGAGCAATTTCTGAACGAACACCATCCGGACAGGGTAAACGATACATCTTTTATCGTAAGTCGTGCGGAAGAGGCATTAAACGTATATGCCGATGCAATTAGAAATGGTAGTTCCCACCTTGATGCAGAGAATCTTGCAAGCGAGATCTTATACAACGGTCTCCATTTTTCAGCCTATGACAAGATTGTGGAAGTATTGTGGAATGAATTTTCAGATACCATTCCACAAGGCCTGGCAGAACGGTTGGCAGCAATCCTGCTCGGCAATACAGCTGTCAGGAAGGTTTTCTCGCAATACAGAACAGATGATGGATTTGACAGTACGCCCGAATATGATTTGCTTTATACCGAGCTGACAGGAACAATCCGGATTGTTATCGAGCGGAATGAACTTCCGGTATTGAATTCAAGACATTAACCGCAGGTATTCGGATAATCTTTCCTTTCAAGCACAAAGGTAATTTCGGTTTTTACTAGTTAAGGATAAACCGTTTGACGGCACTGGGGAGAAATCTCCACACTCACAAGGTAGCATTTCTCCCCATGTCATTGCCCTCATGGTAAGAGCCGTGTCATTGGACGCGCCTCTTGAAATAAAGATTATATGCTCCAGCATAACACCATTAAAATTTGGCTTATGAATACAGAAAACGCTTACATTCCGGTCGAACCGACAAGAGGACGAGGAGGAATCAGTTTGTAATCCCTTTATAAATCTCCATTCCAAGATCGCCTATCGGTCAATTTCATGATATAATTGCATTTTCTTTTTCAGGTATTCATCTTTGCCGATAAAATTTTGAGAGCCTATAGCTCCTCCGGCATATTCAAACACTACGAAAGGTGAGTAAACAATAGAGGCTTCAGATTCATTGATTTTCTTTTGTTCATCAGAGGAGAGCGGTATATGATATATCTGATAGTAATACTTTCCCATACCGATGCGACGGAATCCGATGCCAAAAGGAGCGTCAGGAATAGCCTGCAAGGAAATAGAAATACAGCCTATTTCATCCAACTCTTTCTTCAGCCATATTAACGAATTTCTGTCGAGACCACTTTGGATTAGTAATGAATCTATCTTTTCCTCGCTCGGATCCCAATTGGATTTCATCTCACCACTGCTGTTTGAGAAATGGAAGATAGAAACATCGCCATGCTCAAATTCAATATCTACGGAACATCCGGGAGTCATTTTATTGTAAAGATTACGATATATCTGCTCCATGCGTCTGCCATATTCTGTATAATGACTTTCCATAATATCGGCATCACATCTGTTGAACGGATTGAGAAATATGAACGAAATCAAAAGAATATTTACACCATTCAACCCCAACAATATTTTCTTATGTTTGCTATTGCACCTTAGCGAACAGACAAATGATATGCAGGCAACAATAAATGCAGGAATGAATAACCAAAAGAACATGGCAATCACCCATACGAATATCAAATCGCTTACAATGAGTCCTAAAAGACACACGGAAAGGAACAATACACAAATGTATTGTATCGTTATCCATAATGGTTTATCGGTCAGTTTCATAGTTCAAAAAATATAAGGTTGCGAATGAATAGATATAGAGTGTAACTACGAAAATCCACATGCCGATTTTCCATCTAAGTCTTGTTTTATCGGGTAAATTCCCGAAACGGATATAATATCGTTCACTCCGTTTTTCAAAGTCCATGAACCACCCGCATATAAAATAAACTGCAAGTGTAATCCACGCCAACGTACAATTATGCCAATGGAATATGATTGAAAAGCATAATGCCATCACAATGCCACCATCCAAAAGCCTGATATCATAAACGCTGGGAAGGGTGTCTTTCTTGTTGTTTCTACCCAGAGCCATCAATGCGTATGCACGTATCTGAACAATGTTGTTGAAAATGTATGCAAATACATTTCTTATTCGAATGGTTACTTGTTCACGGTTGCACCAACGGCGGATATATGTGTAGCTATCGCTAAACATTCCGCTCTGAAAAATGCATCTATGTTTATTCTTGCGGGCTTCTTTGATAATTGCCAAAGCATCTTCCTCTTTGCCATTATGAATAAGAGCCATAAGATATAGCAGTCGGTCGGGGTCATAATCCATTTTTGACTCGTCAGGGAAAAACGAGTCTGCATTAGGATTGGCAATTATGAATTTTGATATTGCATCCGTTGCATTTTTGAACATTCCATCAATTATATCAGTGAGTTCCTCCTTGTCTGTAACTTTCGTTATCTCGTCTGAAGTTAGGATTTGCCCTGATAGAGAGTAAGCTCCTGTTCCACGCAAGCTCAAAGGTTCTTTCTTGTTATCCGAGGCATCCCATATATTCCACCACAAATCATCGGCATACATAGGCTTGACAGTAAGCCGGGCTTCATCGGAAAGAAAATAAAGACAGAAAAAATAGTCGCCCTCAACCTTGAAGTTGATATAAGAGCTTTGGCGAAAACCATATTTACGGCTCACGCTACGCCTTGCATCGGCTATCATTTTCTGGTATTCTTTGTCGGTCATCTCACTATCAATCCAGTTCTTATCCACAAAATTAATACAATTCTCGCTAAAGCCGTTACGTTACCATACGTAAAGTGTTTGAACTGAGTGGAAAACATGAAATCTTATCCCTCTTTTATGTGATTCTGCGGTTTCAGCCTCATTTCCCTGCTTTTCCTTCTGTTTTGGCTACTATTTTATGTAGTTTGTGTCTCTTACATTGTACGAATATCATTATCAAGTTCTTTTCTCCATACTATAATTCCTATAGTCGGAAAAATAATCGTGAAAAGTAAAGCGGCTTGAGCATAACCAATAGGCAAGTAATCATCTTCAAAAAAGAGATAATCTGTTTTTGAAGAATAATACAGCTTAGGTATTTCTCCTGCCTTTATTTTGTCCAATATCCGATCTCCTGTATGTAATGTATATTGTTTAGAGTTGTATGTTATATAAATTTGATTTGAACTTTTATAGTGTCTCTTTTCCAAATATCCATTATATGTATAGTCAGTAATAGGATTTTGAGTTTGTTCTATATATCTGCCATATAAATTGAACAGATATAGAACAAGAGATAAAACAAAGCCGAAGCAATATGATATTTTAAAAAAAGATCTAATCTTCATATCTTACATAGTTTATTTTGTTCGGTAAGACCTCCCTCCTCAATTTATAAATAGCTATTTAAGGAGCCATATTGAATAATTCAAATGTTTCCTGCAGCCATTTGCAAGGAACTCCATCATAGTGGTTTTTGATTCTCTCCTCTATCTGTTTATCATCCCAAACGGCAGCACGCTCTAATTTTTTAGCAACATCAATTGTGGTAGGAGCAGTCTCGCCTGTTTCAGGGTTGTAGGTGAAAAATTTTTCACTAATCCTATCATAAACAAATCGTAAAGGTAAAACCTGCAAATCTTCGCGAATAGGAATCTAGCCAACTTTGATCCATATTCCTTTGGTTATAACATATTTATTAATAAGGTTCAACTTGATATAGTAATCATTATTTTCTCTTTTCGACAGTGAGAGTCCACGATTAGCATACACCATAGCCGAGTCATAACGATAGGTATAGTATTCGCGATAGATATCATTGAGAATTACAAGCCGCAAAGTATCACTATCGGCCATCCGCAATTTCAGTTTCAGCTGGTCTATCTTATCTTCCTTCCGTTTGCAATACATATCGCGCTTATCAATATATTCATCAAGAAGCTCTAATAACTGCCTTTCGCCCACAACATCGGCTGTAGCCAATTTTGAATCGGCCTTTATTTGTAAAGGTATAAATATAAGAATAAAGACTAAGCACTTTATAAATCGCATAAAAAACAGGTTTAACGCTGCAAATTTAGCGATTAGCTTCAAAATAAGAACATCTACTTTAGTTAAAAAGATAAACTTATAAAACTTTCTGATTCATAATATATTATAATCTAAGAACATCTCATCTACATCTACTCTCAATTTACACAAATAAACTCCGCGTCTTATTGAGGCTAACTTTGCAATCGAAATCAAAACATCGCTAACTATGAATCTAAAATTTAAAACTTTTTCATTAGCCATCCTGGCTTCTGCCTCTACAGGAATGTATGCACAGACACATACGAAGAACACATATAGCATATGCCGTATCGGCATTCAGCGAATTAGGACAAAAGGAGTTCAGCGGTAAACTGAATTATAAAGCCAATCATTTCGGCATGCAGAACTTTGACCTTAATCTCTCTGGTGGCATTGGAAAGAAATGGCTCTATACAGCCGGCATGTACCAAAACTTCGATCCTGGAAGCTTTAAGCTACGTTTCACCGATTATGCCGACCGCACTCAGATTTACCATTTGGGTCTGACACGTCTGTTGAATAATGGCAAAGGAAGCATCTCCTTATTATACAAAAAACTCAGTCTCGGTGTGAGCGTAGTAAACATCTTCAATGAAAAAGGTGCCAAAGGAACAATCAGCGGTTCTGAATTGATTACGAAAGAAGAAGCCGGGAAATATGCAGGCAAATACATGAGCGGAAACTACATGCGTCCGTTTACCGTAGAATTCAACGCAAACATCAAATTTTAATTTAGCGAAACAAAAAAAACAATTAATTTAGTGAAACAAAAATCATTTAACCAATCTATAAAAACCACACTACAATGAAAAAAGGTATCATTCTACTAGCAGCCATATGCATGAGTTCTATCATGTCATTCGCCCAAGAAATCATTCGGGTATCTACAGACAAGACGGACCTCGTAATGAAGGTATCGCCTAAAGGACGCCTTTATCAAGTTTACCTTGGCGATAAACTGCAAAATCCCGCTGATTATGAAAATCTGAAATGGGGTGTGTATGCAGCATCCGACGGAGCTGTAAGCCAACGCGGACATGAAGTATACGCTACTTCGGGAGCTGAAGATTATTTCGAGCCTGCCGTAGCGGTAACACACGCCGACGGAAACATGACAACTTATCTGTATTATAAAAATTATGAGCAGAAAGCTGTAAATGGCGGCACAGAAACCATCATAACACTTCAAGATAAGGTATACCCACTTACTGTAAAGCTTCACTATGTGGCATATCCAAAAGAAAACGTAATCAAAGCTTGGAGCGAAATCTCGCATAAAGAGAAATCGGCTATCACACTTTGGCGTTATAGCTCTACTATGCTATACTTCAAATCGTCTAAATATTATTTGACCAACTACCATAGCGACTGGGCTAAAGAAGGTCAGCCGGAAACCACACAGCTTAGCACAGGCAAAAAGATTATAGATACCAAGCTTGGAACCCGTGCAGCTATGCAGACTGAGCCATTCTTCGAATTGGGATTCGATGAACCAGCCAAGGAGAACGAGGGAAAAGTAATGCTTGGAACTATAGGATGGCCAGGCAACTTCCGCTTCACTTTCGAAGTGGACAACGTGGGTGCGCTTCGTGTTATTCCTGCCATCAACCCTTACGCTTCAGATTATAAGTTGAACGCTGGCGAAGTGTTTACAACACCAGAGTTTATCTTCGCCATGAGCGATAACGGCATGGGCGAGGCATCTCGTAATCTGCATAACTGGGCTAGACAGTATCAGGTAAACATGGGCATGGACGATAGACTTACACTTCTGAACAACTGGGAAAACACAGGCTTCGACTTCAACCAGCAGAGTCTTGCCGAGTTGATGAAGGACGCTAAAGACCTTGGAGTAGATATGTTCTTGTTAGACGACGGTTGGTTTGCCAACAAGTATCCTCGCAAGGACGATCATGCGGGTCTTGGCGACTGGGAATCTACTAAAAGCAAGTTGCCCGAAGGTATACCAGGACTGGTAAGAGACGCTAAGAAGGCAGGCGTGAAATTCGGCATCTGGATTGAGCCGGAAATGGTAAACCCCAAAAGCGAACTCTTCGAAAAACATCCCGACTGGGTGATAATGCAACCGCAGCGCGATACTTATTACTATCGTAACCAGTTGGTACTAGACATCTCTAACCCCAAAGTTCAAGACTACGTGTTCGGCATCGTAGACCGTATCATGACCGAAAATCCTGAAGTGGCTTACTTTAAGTGGGACTGCAACAGCGTAATTACCAATATCTACTCGCCATATCACAAGCATAATCAAGGTAATTTCTACATCGACCATATACGCGGCATTTATAATGTACTAACTCGCATACACAATAAATATCCTAAATTGCCGATGATGCTCTGCTCTGGCGGTGGCGGAAGAATGGATTACGAAATGCTGAAGTACTTTACAGAATTCTGGTGCTCTGACGACACAGACCCGTACGAACGTATCTACATTCAGTGGAGTCTGTCTAAGTTCTTCCCAGCTAAGACAATGGGATCGCACGTTACTAATTGGAATAAGAATACATCTGTTAAATTCCGCACCGACGTTTGCAGCTCATGCAAGTTAGGCTTCGACATCGACCTTAAGTCGCTTTCTAAAGACGATTATAAATTCGTGCAGCAAGCCGTTAAGAATTACGATAGCATGAAGCCTATGATTCTTGAAGGCGATCAATACCGTTTGGTTTCTCCATACGAAGGTAACCACTGCGCCATCAACTACGTTAGTAAAGACAAGCAACGTGCCGTACTCTTTGCTTACGACCTACACCCACGCTACAAAGAGCCATTACAAAACATAAAATTACAAGGATTAGACGCCAAGAAGATGTATACCGTTAAAGAAACAAACCTCATGCCCGGCAAGGTTTCAGAACTAGAATGCAACGGCAAACAATACAGTGGAGACTATTTAATGAAGATAGGTTTAAATGTATTCACAGCACAAGATGGCACAAGCCATGTATTGGTATTTGAATAAATACCACGTATATAGCAATACAACACACACCCGATACTAACTAAAAGAGAGACAAAAAGCCTTCCGAAAGAAATTTCAGAAGGCTTTTTCTCTTATAAAAACGGATATATTATTTTCTGATCTTATGTCCAGCTAGTCCGTAATAGAATATGAAAAGGAAGCAAGGCACTGCTAACCAATAGGCATTCTGTGCGCCGAAAGAATCCTTTAGTGCTCCAAACAGTGTAGGTACAACCGCTCCTCCAGCAATGGCCATTGTAAGCAAGGCACTGCCCGACTTGGTAAAGCGTCCAAGGTCGGCCATTGCCAGCGGCCACAATGAAGGCCATAACAACGAGCATCCAAGGGCCATTAGGAATATTGCCCATATTGATATCTGAGCAGGAAGCAGCACCACGAGCAATGAACCTACCACACCGAGTGCCGCACAAATACGCATAGCGCCATCCTGCGATAAATATTTAGGAATAAGCACAATGCCGCAAATATATCCTACTACCATACCTATACTCGGTATCCATGCATAGCGGTCGGGAGAAGGCAATCCTACTGCCGTAGCGTAGTCTATAGCTGTACTGAGCGCAAGAGTCTCAACACCTACATAAATAAATAAATAAGGCTACAACTCCAAGCAGCAAGTGCGGAAACTGCCATATCGAGGTCTTGCCTGCTGCGTAAGGACAGTCATCTGCTGAGTTTTCATCCTCACCGGTCGCCTTCACCTCAGGCAGAGGAGCCATAAGCGAAATAATGCTCAGCAATACAAATACTCCAATGATAATATAGAACGGCAAGTAGAGGTCGGCTATCTGCACATTAGTGCTATCGGGCACTACGGCTGCAAAGAACAGCGGAGCCACCGGCCAAGCAAGTTTATTGCAAATTCCCATCATACTGATACGACGTGCGGCACTGTCAATAGGGCCAAGTATTGTGATGTATGGATTTACCGAGGCTTGCAGATAGGCATTAGCTATGCCACTAGTAAACGAAGCTACCAAAAACTGTATGAAGCTCTCATCCTTAGCCGACATAACGAACACTACGAAAGCCAAGGCAAAAATAACAAACGAAATTGCCATAGTACGCTTGTAGCCTACAGCCGCAATGGTGCGCGAAGCCGGATAACCGAAGAGGATAAACGGAATGAATGTGGCAGCCAATAGCAGGTAAGCCACTCCAGAAGACAAATTAAGCGATCCTTTCAGCACTGGGATAAGGAAAGAGTTGATGCCTAGCGCAAAACCTAAAGTAAAGAACATTAGTCCCACAAAAGCCAAGGGCACAACGAAGTTCTTGCTTGATTCTTGTTTCATAATACCTATTAATTTTTTAGTCAATAATGAAGTTATTAAAATCTCTCGCTGCAAAACTACACTTTTTTGGGGAACAATAAGAGATTTTATGTTTTACATTTATGCTTTGCATAATGCTGACGTAGACAAAAAAAACAAAAACTAAAGAAACAATGAAATCCCATGACACCAAGAGCAGACGGTATCATGGGATTTTCTATTATTTTAAGCGGATAACTTTATCCGGCAATCTCCAACTTATTATTGAGAACCACTCGTTTAGCAAACGAGATCCACTTGCCGTCGTACACGGCAGACACATCGATACCACGACGGATAAGTTCCCTGATTAGAGCTACGTCGTGCGCGGCACGTGCAGATGTGAAACCTCGGTTTCCTACCTGACTATTAAAAGATTCTACAAGTGAAGTGATAGAAGCGGTTGCGAAATGTGCAACGAAATCATTGAAAATAGAATTGTTCATAATGACATTTTTTTGAAGTTAAACTTAATCTTCCACATCGTATCTTGACCACCGCGGCTGTCTTGCTCGGTTGGTGCAGATTAAACTGCTCTTGATGTTTATAGTGCAAATGTACAGATAAATATTAAGATTCTGGCGAAAAGACGAAAAAATCTTTTCTAATAGTGATGCTATAACAATGCCTATTAAAAGCTCGATTTTTCATAATGAAAAAGTTAGCTTCTTGGCAAAATTACTTACAAAATTATTTTATATTTAGGATTTCTTTTCATTTCATTTACTTATATAGGCAAGCCTACCAACAATATTATTTTGATTTATGCTTGAGCTTTAACAATTTTCTTAATTTTCTTTCCCATCTATTCGCTTCCATATAAGAATCAGGAATGTTTGGTATGAAAAGGAGAAAATTATTGAAATAATCTATGGTATCATAGACCATGAAGAAGAAAAAAGCAATTATACTTGATATTATTTTCATATTACTAAGTTTATATTGGCTGTTTCAACAGCATTTCCATGAGAAGTGAATAAATTTTACTTGATTCTGAAGACTATTCTAACCTTAATTCCCAAGGCATGTATCTACGATATGTAGCCAAAGGCATTTCCGTGCCGTCATACTCTTGTATAATTTGCTTGCGAAATAAAAGGCCAGAATCATGTTCCTCCCATTTGTAGCCTGTCAGATACAGTTCATTTTCTATAGCCTTGACGCCTAACGTATAATAAATCTTATATCCCATACCTGCACTGTAAGAAAGAAGAAAATCGCTGCGCTCAAGAAAATCATCTGGAGCATCTTCCGAAGGTTTTACTAAAGTCTCATATGAAGTCCATCCTGCCAAATACTTTTGGTTACTGATGACATTATTATAAACCCATTTTCGATTCTTGTATTCCACAACCAAGAGGCGGTCGGAATATATCAAAGGTTCAGCTGCCGTGTTTTCAAAATAAGGAGTCAATACAGCCACTCTGTAGTTAGGCTTGATAATCATACTGTCAGCTATTGAATAATAATTGGAAATGGTGAAGCCGTGCCAATGGTAATACCCACTATGACTCTTGGGGCAATCTGCTATGCGCAAAGTATCGTTGCGGAAAATCATGGGGTGTTTGCGTTTGCCTATTGCATAGATTTTCATCTTTCCATCCTGCTTGGCGAGTGTATATAGTTTTTGAATATGTGTCGTGTCCATTTGTAGATGCACAATATAAGCATTCTTTTCATTTGCCATCTTTTCCACATGCAAGGATTGGAGATTGCTGTCATTGAGAGAGTCTATTCCGTCTCGTCCATATATGTCTAAATCATAATTGTAGGCTTCTGCAACAATATCATCATAGCAGAAGTCTTTGAGGAATGATATGAACTTGTCGGTCAGATACAGTCTGTAAGAATCGCTTTTGTTGTCACGGTCAGCTTTGTCTATTTGGACAAAATATTCATTGCAGCCAGTATAAAAGTTCCTAAAGAACTCTGTAATACTGTCATTCTTGACAGTCTCTGCCTGTTGTTTTTTTTGACTGCAACAGCAAAGACTAAGAAGCAAAATCAATAAAAATATGCTATCTCTTTTCATATGTGGTCTTGTATTTGATTGTTTTTTTGCCGTTGGGCTATTTTTTCTATAATTGGGGCAACAAATTACCTTTAACAGAGAAATCTTGTTTTTTGTATTTTTCTTTCTCACATCATTTTGCAAACTATAGGATTTATAAATCCACAGGGTGTCCTTGTTTTTTGTTGACACATGGATTATCTACATAAACGCTTGATAAAATCGGAGAACGAGTTTTAAAAAATTACTTTATTCTCACAAAGAAAACCTTGTTTATTAGTGTCGGTTTCTTGTAAGTTTTTTGCGGAGTTGGGGAATTTATATATATAATCGTATCCCCATCGTCAAATTTCCCAAATTGATCTATAATGTCATTATGATAGACAATTTCATTCCATTCATTCATTCCTCCAACCTTCCATGTTCCTACAGTATCAGCCATAAAAGGTACAGAAATATTCAGTGAAAAAGTTTTATCGGCATTAAATGTTAATATTAAGCCTTTATACTTTTCAACTTTCTTTTTGTATATCCCCACACTACTGTCCAATAAAAGTTGGCTAATCGGTCTTTGAAA
>ULVX01017711.1_pt1 | contig 26129 bp, 40 predicted proteins | sample 1959811 | NCBI WGS metagenome assembly ULVX01 (sample SAMEA4835797, study PRJEB28245) | human gut metagenome | biome: gut microbiome; material: fecal sample | place: Denmark | collected 2008
TATCGAGGAAGCAGCGGACAAGGGTAAATTCTAGGAAATCCAGCATTTACGCGGATATGCGGAAGTATGGAAACCTACGGAAAAGTACGGGTAACTTACAAGTAACTAGCACGTAACTTACACACGTAACTTGCAAAATATAAGAGGGCAGCAGGCGTATAAAACACCTGTAGCCCTCTTTTTTAATTGCCGCATATTTGCGGTTATTTAATATACTATCTTTTCAATCTCGGCGGCTAATTCCTGTATAGTTCTATGCGTATATACTGCCTCTGTAACGTCGCTTATCTCGTGACCGACAAGCAGCTTAAGTATATACTCATTCATACCGATAGAGGTAGACTTACCGCAATTAATAAAAGTATGTCGCGTGTCGTGCGGTTTGTGCGACATATTAAAGCGCTTGTTTATTTTCTCGAAGCGTCCGCGGTATTTATCATATGTTAAGTGCGTGCCCTGCTGCCCGTTCTCATCATTAAACAGATAATCGCTACCCATAGCGACGGCTTTATTATAATTGGCTACGACCAGCTCATATATAGCGGAGTGTATCGGTACAACTCTATTACGCCCTGCGTCAGTCTTAAGACCGCCAAACATTGTACGCGCCTCTAAGTCTATGTCGGCAATCTTTAATATTGCCAGCTCTTGCGGACGCCAGCCGCTATAAATGCCTATAAGGACTATATCGACAAAAGGAAAGCTCACGTTTTCCCAGAGCGTTTGTATTTCCTCGTGACTAAACGGAACACGTACAATTTTAGGCTTGCCGCGCTTTACACTCTCACACAGCGCCGCGTAGTCCTTTTCTACAATATCGTATTTAAGGCAGTACTTATACATTAAGTTATACATACTTTTCATACGCTGCTTAGTACTATCGCCTACCTTGGCGTCGTGTATGGCGCCCTCTAAGTGGTTCGGGCGTATGTCACGCATACGCATATTGTGTAGTGGTTTAGAGTGATTAAAGGCAGCAACCCAAGAACGGCAAGAGCTGGGCGTAACCTTTAAAAAGTGCTCTTTACTCCAACGCTCGTATACTTCAGCAAAAGTAATAGAGCTTGTCTCTATGTCGTACGGGTTTTGGTTATAATTCATAAGAGCAGTTAAAGCCTCTTGCCTCGTCGGATAATATCCAATAGTTAAATAACGCTGCTTAGTCCTGCCTGTAGTCTCGTCAATTTCCCAGCCTTTAGTTTTTCGTGCTATCCAAGGGTTGCGGCGTTTGCCGCCCTGCTTATATACGCTACCCATTCCATTAGCAAGTTTCATATAGCATAACCTCACTTTCTTATTATGGCGGCTTATTTTTTAAAAAGGGGTATAAAAAATAAGCCTATCGGAAACCATAGGCTTATGCTATAATAGTACTTGCGGGGTACATAATAAGCGAGCCGTTAAGTTTCGTTAGTTGTGTGTCTATGTAGCCGTTCCTGTTGGCGCAGGGGCGGCTATTTTTGTGTATTGAATTTTACAAATATTACCATAAGACATATGCGCAGCCGTCAAGTATAATAGATACTAAAAGAGAGGCTTACATAATGACATACAACTTATGGCAGATACGAACAGCCAAGGGCTACAGCTTGCGGGAGCTGGAAGAGTTAAGCGGGGTAAGCAAGACCACAATAAACAATATTGAGAACGGAAAAGCAAACCCGACTATAGAAACCCTGCGCTTACTCGCAGCAGCCCTAGAAGTAGAGCTATTCGATTTACTAGAATTATAATATTGCAAGTTACCGCTGCCAAGAGTTACGGGGCATACGTCCGACATAATGGACAAAACAGCCGAAAGCCTTACATATCTTACCGACTAGCGTTATAATTGCCACATCACATAAGAAAGAGGGCGAGCTAGTGGATAAGCTACGGCGGCAGATACGCGAACTACTCGACAGCATAAGCGACGAGCGCGTACTTAGAATAATATTACAATTCATACGAGGGATTAAAGGCAGCTAGGCGACTAGCTGCTTTTTTCGTCGTCGCCTTTTATCTTATCAACAAATTTTTTAATAAGTTCCCATTCGGCGGGGGATAACTGCCCCAGAGCAATAAACGTATTAAGTATAAACTCGTCGCCGCTGCCAAGAGCTGCCCCGACTATCTGCGCCGCCTTTTCTGCGCGGCTCATTTCCTCGAACATATCGCCAGAGCCAGTACGCAGCCATTCCTCATTAACTCCGAACTCACGGCAGATAGACGTTACCATTTGATTGGTAAAGTTGTTACTACCACTTTCTAAGCGAGATATAGCGGCGCGACTTACGCCGATACGCTCACCTAATTCGGCTTGACTAATGCCGAGAGCTATACGCAGCTCTTTTAATCTTTCTTTCATTAACTCACCTCTTTTCTGTTGTTTATATACATACATTAGCATTAAAAGGTTACGTAGTCAACAAAAATTAAAAATAAGTATTGACAGAAGTAACGACGTAACATATAATGGTTACAAGGTAAACAACTACCGAAACAAAATAACAGTACTTGCGGGACACAGGAAAGAGAGGCGAACAATGGCAAAGTTAGAAATAACAGTAGAAGTAGCCGACGAGGGCATACTTGGGAAAATTGCAAAAGTTGAGGAGGCGAGAGGAGTGCTTAACGCTGCGATAAGCGATTTAGAAAACTGCTTTACAGCAAAGTACGGAAATTATTATAGCAACCCAGCAAAAATAAAAGAAACGCCAGCTAATAAATAGCTGGCGCAGGCAAATACAAAGGGATATTAGAGCCTGTCGGACGGCTCACAATATTCATTGTAAGTATCTTTGATAACATTCTTAAATTTTTCAATTAGCACTTTTTCGTTATCAGTAAGATTATTTGCTGGGTGGTTGTCAAATTCATTTACGGCATTATCGTAAAGGGATTTGAGAATATCCACAACATTTTTAGAATTACCCAATTTAAACACCTCCTTTCAAGTGAATTATATCACAGGGGAACAACAGAAAGGAAACTAAAGAAATGACAAGAACAGATTTATTAAACAAGAAAGTAGACCAGTTAAACAGCATAGTCGAGGCGTTAGAGCTTATAAACCTGCTTAACTATGCAACAAAATAACAGTACAGAAAGCGAGGTACATAATGGCAAGTGAAGAAAGGAGAACGAAAAGCACAGAGGAACTTGCAAAAGAAATTAAAAGCGGAGTATGGGGCTACGGCGTAGGGCGACGCGACAACATTATAAAGCAATACGGCATAGAGGCATATGAGGCAGCACAGACTATCGTAAACGAGCGCATAAGAAAAGAAGAGCATAAACGCCGCAAATGGTTTAAATGTAAACTTTGGCAGCTTATTAAGAAAGCGAGGCGATAATATGGCATACATAAAAAGGACAACCAGAACAGGCGAGACAATAGAGGTAGAGTATTTTTATACAGCGGGCAAACATAATAGCGCCGTCACAAGAGCGAGACGGCGCAAGGCGCGGCAGCCTCTTAGGACTTGCGAGCGCAAGGCTCATAAGTAGAATTAGGTAAGCCCACGTCGATTTTATCAATCACAGAGTTACAAAGCTCTACAGATTTACGAGCGTCGCTTATTTCAGACTTGGGAACCTTGTTATTTTCTAAGTCGTCCTGTAAACAAGCGAGCTCATTGCTAACAGCAGTACGAATTGCTGCGAGCTCGGAAGAGCTAAAAGTAATTGTAATATCTTGCATTTTAACACCACCTTTCTAAAGCGATTATAGCACAGAAAGGCGCAGCGACGAAAGAGAGGCAACGAAAGAATGACAGAACAAAAATATTACGACGCATTAACACAGCAGGAAGTAACAGAGGACTTTATAAAAGCCCAGTACGAGGAATTAACCAGCAAGGGCGATTATTTCCACGACACGTACGAGAATTTTAAGAACAACAATTTTAAAAAGATAGATACAGAGGCTATAAGCTGGGGGCAGCAGCCGAAAACAGTAACACTTACTAACGAACTATGCAGCACGCTACAGTGCTATATCTTAATGACAACGAAACATAGAGAGGGCGAGCTTGAGGCGTGGGAAGAGCTGGCACAGGAAACGGACGAGAACGGCGCGCCTAAGTTTAAGAACGCAGCCAGCAATGCCCAATTCTGGCGAGATATGGAGCCTCAGCTACAGCAGATATTAGAGGCACTAAACTAACGAAAGAGAGGTAACATATGGAAAATAAAGAAACTTACACAAAAAGCGAAGTTATAGAAATGCTACAAGGTATGCAGCAGAAATCATTACAGACACAGGGCTTTATAGTGGGGCATTTGTCTACGCTATGGGTTGTAAGAGATTTAATAGGGCAGCAGATAAAAGAAATAGGCGGGGAAGAAATAAACTACACAGTAAAATAAACAGAGCAGCCAACAAAACGAAAGAGAGGTAGCATATGGAAAGCATAGACTTCAAGGCTCTTTTTAATAGCCCAGAGCCAGACACAATAGAGCAACAAAAAGCCCAGCCGCCGTATGTATACCATTGTGGTATACAGCAGTTAGAACCATACAGGCAGCAGGAGAGGAAACCATACACACGCGAAGAGCTGCAAGAGCTGTATAACACAAAGATAGCAGCAAAGGCAAAACAATGGGGAGCAGACCACTACTATACAAGACTTTGCGGGTTTGTAACAGAAATTAACTTAAAGAACTTTGACGAGGGCAAAGCAGTAGAGATATACAGGGAGCAGTACGCAGAGGACGGCGAGCAATACGAAAAGTACCACTACAGCGACGGCACAAGCGCAAAGTGCTGGTTAGGGCTTAACGACTAGGGGGCAAGTATGGCAAATATGGAAAAAGACAAAGACGGCGTAGTTAAATACTGGGTACGCGCTCACGAAGTTACGTGCAACTATACAGAATATGAGCACGACGTAGAACACGACAGATACTACAGGCTTAGGGAAAGCAGAGAGTACAAGAAACACGGCAAGGCGATACGCGAGCGGATTGCTAAAAAAGAGTACTTAGCGATAAAGAAGATAACACAGGAATATATAGCGCACTGCAATAAAAGCAGCGCAGGAGAATAGCGGCATATGTATATGACACAAAGCGAGATAATAGACAGCTACGGACGATTTAAGGATTAAGAAGAAAGAGAGGTAAAACAGTATGCAGCAGACATTAGAGAGAACGAAAGAGCAGCAGAGTTTAGAAAATTTTAGCGAGCTTATGCAGGAAGTAGCAAAGCTGCCAGAGGACAAGCGTAATATTGTCGCGATTTATTCACAGGGTGTACTTGCTATGGCGCAGGCACAGCAGAATACAGCGAGGTAACAGGATATGCAGGCAGTAAAGATTAAACCAGCAGAGGCAGCCGCTATTATGGGCTGTAGCCCGCAATTTGTCCGCATAGGACTACAGCAGGGTAAGTTAGACATAGGCGACGCTATTAAGATGTCGTCGATATGGACATACAACATAAGCGCGGCTGCGCTTGCCAGACGGCAGGGCGTAACAGTAGAAGAGTTAGAGAAAAAAATAAGGGAGCTGCGGAAATGAACAGGAGACAAAGAAAGAAGAAAAACGCAAAAGGCTTAATACTTATATTCAGCTGCGAAATGGTATGTAAACAAGAAACATACGCGAATTTAGAGCAAACGATACAGGCGCAGCTAAACAAGGGCAACGTAATAATATTGCCGCCGTATCTGCGATTAGAGGGAATAGCAGGCGGCAGCAGGGTTAAAAAAATAAAAATAATGAGAGAGACAAGCACAATGCAGCAAGTAACACTAAGCGCGCTTACAGCGCTTATAAGCTCGTCGGAACGTGCAAGGGTAATAAAAAACGGAGCCGTAGTGTTTGCAGACTGGGGCTACTACCTAAAAGAACACTACAAAGAAAAAGGATTTACAGGCGACGAGATAGTAACAGACTTTAGGGCGCACTTGGACGTAGCACACAAAGACTGGCACAAGCTTGGACTTACGCCGCCGCTCGACCAAGAGAGCACGCCGCAGTACATAGCGGGAGATATGCGCATAAATATGTATTACGACATTTACATATAAACGCCTCTAGCTTAAAGACAAAGCAGCAGCCGCAGGGCTGTATATGCAACTTTCGAGGGTTGCGGGGCGTATCTGTCCAATAAAACGGACACTAAAAACAGAAGAAAGGAGAGCGGAAACGTGGAGACAGACAACGCAGTAGCATTACAGGGCATATTAAAGGAGCTGCGCAAGGTAGACAACATTAACACGCTGCCATTTAACGGCTACGAACTTACAGTCATTACCGAGCGACGCAGCGGAGCGCTTGACGAGGCTATAGTATATATGCAGGGCGATAATGTAGATAGTATCGGAGTAAATATGCCAGTTATGATACTTGGCAGCTTACAGGCTTACAAGAATTTTATAACAGGTAAGGTACTTGTATACGTACTAGCTGAGACAGCGCAGCAGATTACGGGCGAGCACTGGGACTACGAAAACGAGGTACAGTTAAGCGGAGCACTCGGCAGCGGCATTACATACCGAGAGACGCCACTAGGCAAGCGTATAAGCGATATAAGCGTACTGGTAGAGAACAGACTAAAAGACTTACACGGCTGCTATATCCCCTGTATCGCTTGGAACGATACCGCGGCTATGGTTAAGGAATGGCACGAGGGCGAACACGTAACCTTAAAGGGCAAGCTACAGAGTAGAGCTTACACTAAACACATAAGCGAGCAGCAGGAAGAGCAGCGGACAGCGTACGAGGTATCTATATACGCGATAGGGAAAGAGTAAAAGAAAGGAAAGCGGAAAATGCAGATAAAAAAGACAATATTAACAGAGAGCGTTACGCTCGAAGAGCTTAGAAAGATTATAAGAGAGGGACACGCTGCGGAAGTGCTGGCAGTAGGCGACCAGATTTATATTGATTTTGACGGCACAGCAGTACCATACGACGTAATAGGCATTGACGCAGACACACCAGCAGACGAAGAACTTAAACACACAGTTACTATACAGGCACACGAGCTTATAGAAGAACGCCCATTTGATACAAAGGGACGTTACGGCTCTAACGACTGGGAAACAAGCGAGCTTAGAAAGTATCTTAACAGCGAGACATACGCGGCACGCTGCGCAGAGCTGACTAAGTATGTAATACCAGTTACCAAAATGAACACAAACGGCAGAAAGACAGCAGATACGTTTTTCTTGTTATCTGTAGCTGAGTACGACGCTAAAGACACACCATACGAGTATTACAAAGACAAGCCATACAGAGCAGCCAAGCACGCAAAGGACGACTTTAACGACTGGCATAGAACGCGTAGCGCTTATCGTGGCAACTCGTGCAGTGCGTGGTGCGTGGACTCGAGCGGCTACGTCGACAGCAACAGCGCGTACGGCTCTATGCGCTGCGCGCCCGCTTGTGCAATAGGATAAATATAAATAATACGCCCTGTACGCTTACAGGGCGCTATATAAAAAGACATAATAAAAGCGCCTACGATACTGCAATATCATAGGCGCTAAGCTATAGCCGAAGCGTATAGCGTATCAAATAACTAATATTTAATGCACCTATATTATACGCTGCATACGGCAAAAAGGCAAGGGAAAACGGGGCGACGTCCCGTAAAAACACTTGATAAAAGTATTAGCTTACCGACAGAGATACACAAAAAATATATATACGTGAGGTAAAGATATATGCCGTATGTTAAGAGGACTACCAGGGCAGGCAAGACGATAGAGGTAGAATATTTCTATACGTCAAGACTGAACAAAAAGGGAGCAAAGAGAAGAGACAAAGTAAAGCCTACACCAGAGGCGCAGAAAAAAGTAAACACTAAACAGGCAGAGAGAAAGTTAAGGCTCTTAATGAACGCTAACTTTGCTTATGGAGATTACCACTTAGTACTAGACTACATAAGGCACAAGGGAGAGCCAGACAGAACACGCGAGGAAATGAAAAAAGATATACAAGTATTCTTACGTGAGTGTAGAAAGCTATATAAAAAAGCTGGGTTAGAGTTTAAATACATACACGTTATGGAGATAGGCAAGAAAGGCGCAAGACACCACCACCTAGTAGTAAATCGCATAGATACAAACTTGTTGCAGCAGGCTTGGTATAAAGCGTACGAGGGACACAACCGCGTTAAAGTGTTCCCGCTGGACGATAGCGGACAATATGGAGACTTAGCAGCGTATTTTATTAAATATACAGATAGACACATACAGGACGCACCAGAGCAGAGGCTACAGGGCAAGCGCTGGGCTGCAAGTAAAAATCTAGTACACCCAGAGCCAGAGTACGAGTATGTAACTGCCCGCTCGTGGTATCGCTGCGAAGCAAAAGCACCAGCAGGCTACTACGTGGAAAAAGGCAGCGAAGAAAAGGGCATAGTAAGCCCCGAGTATTACGGCTACGGCTATTACCGCTATAGGCTGGTGCAGCTAGAGTAAAGCAAGAAAGGCGAATATATGCGAAATGTGAGAATTGACAACGAGGCAGGAGCACGAGGCGGCTACAATGGGCTATACATAGAGCTTAAGGTAGGCAGCAATAAACCGACGCAGCTACAAAAGAAATGGCTAAGCAGCTTAAACGAGCAGGGCTATTTAGCGGTAGTGTGTTACGGCTGGCAAGAGGCAGCAGAGCAGTTAATAAACTACTTAGAGCTGGAAACAGCAGCAGGCGGCTTAATGCCTGCGACATAAGAGAAGCGGCACGTATGACAGAAAAAGAGGCGCTACAAGTACTTACAGGAACACGAGACGACTATAACGACTACGCAAGAGCTTTAAATATCGCAATACGGGTATTAAGGGAACACGTAGCCGAGATAGATAAAAAGAGCCAGAACCAACGGAGAGAAAGAGAGGCAGACTATGAAAGTAATAAGCATTATTAACCTTAAGGGCGGCGTAGGGAAAACATACACAGCGTATAACATAGCCTACGAGCTGCAAAAGAGAGGCAAGACAGTATTACTACTGGATAACGACAAGCAGGGCAATTTAAGCAAGGCAGCAGGGGCGTACAAGGCAGCGGGAGAGTGCGCAGCGGCTAAAGCATTGTTAGGCGAATACAAGAACCCATTAAGAGAGTTAATAACAGAGCACCCGCAGCACAACAACGTAGACATAATAACGGCTAATATGTCGCTTATGTCAGCAGTATGGACAATGGCAGGCAGCAGCGGCAGCCAGATAGACGCATACGACAAACTAATACATACGCCTATTACCAACTTAGAGCTGCCGCTTCCAGACACGATAAACGACTACTACGATTATATGATTATTGACAACCCGCCAGACATAGCCTTTAACGTGATAGCGGCGCTAAAAATTACAGATGAGGTTATAGTACCCGTAAAAATAGACGAGTGGGCGTTAGAGGGCTTGGACATTATAGCGGAGCAGATACAGGACGCTAAGCAGCTTAACCCAGATATAGAACTGCTAGGGGCACTCGTGACAATGTACAAAAACAATGACACGAACATAGCGGGGCTGGAATGGCTACAGCAGAAAAGCAAGGTTAAAATACTGGGGCAAATACGCTACACTGACAAGGCAGCAGAAAGCACATTTTTTAATAAAGCGGCATACGAGTATAGCCCACGCTGCGGAGCTGCGCAGGACTATAAGAAACTGATAACAAAGTATCTGGAAGAAAGCGAGGCGTAAAACTATGGCAGCAGCAAATAAGTTTAGCTTTATGGATATATTAAACGCACAAAGCAAAGCAGACGCAAAGACGGCAGCAGTAACAGAGTATACAGAGATATACTTAAACCCGTACGACGTAGAGGAAACAGAAAGCAACTTTTACAGTCAAGAGAGCATAGAAGAGCTGGCAGACGCTATACTCGCCGTAGGACAGCAGCAGCCGACAGTATTAGGCAGGATAGACGGCAAATATAAAATTATAAGCGGGCACAGGCGCAATAAAGCTAACAGGCTGCTTATAGACAGAGGCTACGAGCAGTATAAAAGCGTGCGTTATCTCTACAAAGACATAACACCCGCAGGGCTAGAGCTCAGCTTATTAGTCGGCAACGCATTTAACAGAGAGCTTACGCAGTACGAAAAGACAGAGCAGGCGGCAAGGTTAAAAAAAGCACTTATAAGAGCCAGAGACGAGGACGGCTTAGAGATACAAGGACGTATGCGCAACTTAATAGCCGACGTACTGGGCGAAAGTGCAACAAACATAGGACGTATGGAGCAGATTAACAATAATCTTACGCCAGAGGCTAAAGAACAGTTTAAGGCGGGCAACTTAGGCATAACGGCAGCCTACGAGACAAGTAAGCTAGACGAGGACGAACAAAACGAGATAGCACAGCAGGCAGCAGCGGGCGAGGATATAAGAGCAAAAGAGATAGCCGCAAAGGTAGCAGAAAAGAAAGCGGGCGACGATTACAGGACGCCGCACCCAAAAAGCATTACGAGTTTATGTTATAGTTGCTTAAATTACAGCACTTGCAACGTAAAAACGGGAACGTGCGAAAAGTGCGACGAGTATATTAACAAAGCAGAGGCAGAAAAGACGGACGAGCAGAGCTATGACGACCAGCAGGCGGCAATAGATAAACAGACACAGAAAACACTACAGGCGAGAGAACACGAGGCAGCATTAGACAAGGCACTACAGCCAAAAGAGCAGAAAGTACACGAGCTTAAGTTAGCTGCTATGTATTTTAAGGACGTGGCGACAGGAAAAAAGAGCTTTGAACTACGAAAGAACGACAGAGACTTTAAGACTGGCGACGCGCTACGCCTTAATGAGTACGCCGACGGCAAAGAGACAGGCAGACACATAGAGGCAGATATAATATATATGCTGGAAGATTACAGCGGCTTACAAGAGGGCTATTGCATACTCGGCATAAAGGTTACTAAGGTGCCCGAAACGGACACACAAATAGACGGGCAGACAGATATAAAAGACTTCTTAAGCGAAAGCGGGGCGTAATATGAATTACAGACAATGGAAAAAGAACTATAAAAAGCGGCACGGGCACAACCCACCGCTCGAGGCTGATAAGCGGCAGCAGGCAAAGGCACTTAAAAAGGCTATGAGAAATACAAACATAACTATAAACGACATAACGGCAGCAGTACAGAATATGGGCGACGTAATAACAAGGGCTATTGCAAGGATATACAGAGGCATAAGCGACGGGTTTAGAGTGGCAGCAGACGCAGCGCAAAGCGTAGCGGAACGGATAGAAAGGGGCAGCGAATGACAGCAATAGAGATATTTAAAACAATAGCGCTTGTAGCAGGCATATTAATAGCGCCGTTTATAATTGCAGCGTTGGTATGCGTATTAGTGGTTGTGTTGGGGCTTGTTATAAGCCTGCTGCGTTTCCTGTTTACTATTGAGGTAGACGACGACGGCAGTATACACGAGTGTATCGGCTGCTATTCTTACGACAACATACCATTAGCACTACGGGGCAAGACAACACAAGCGGACTACTGCGAAAACTGCAAGATTTACAAGAAAGCACAAAAGATTATAGCAAAGCGGCAACGGCGAGAAGAAAAGGAAACAGCAGCAAGACAAAAGAGACAGGCAGAGGACGAGGAACAAATAAAATATTTACAGGAATATAACAGGAAGAAAAGAGAGGGTAAAAAGTGAACAACGTAACATTAAGCGGAAGATTGACAAAAGAGCCAGACGTACGCTACGGCGGCGAAAATAACAGCGTAGCAATAGCACGCTTTACGCTGGCGGTAGACGATTACAAAAGCACAGATTTTATTAATATACGCGCGCTCGGCAAAACGGCAGAGTGGGTAGAGAAATGGCTACAGAAAGGCAACAAAGTAGAGTTAGTCGGAAAGATTAAAACAGGGCACTATACAGGCAGGGACGGAAAAGAAATTTACTACACCGAAGTACTGGCAAGTAGCGTAAGTTTTGGAGAGACAAAAGCAGAGGCGCAGCAGAGGCAGCAGGCAGCAGGCGACAGACCACAGCCAACACCCAGCGACGGCGGCTTTATGGACATACCAGACGGCTACGACGACGGGTTACCATTCGACTAAAAAGCAGCGCGGCAGCAGAAAGCGAGGAATAATTAAGAGTGAGCGAAATAAGGCTAAACGAGGACGAACTAGAGCAGATAATAACAACAGCCGCAAAAAAAGGCGTAGAGATTTACAAGCGAGAGGAACAGAAGAAACATAAAGCGGATAAATACCACGACACATTTAGCCTTATGAAGTGCTACAGAGACGCAGTTTTTCATAGAGACAACGCAGTAAGCGAAGCTGCGCAGCTACAGCAGCAGGGAGAATTAACAGAAGAGCAGCAGACTACATACTTGCGTAGCATACGACGCACACGCTTTAAAACCATACTAATGCTAGACCACATAGACAAGGCAGTAGAAGAGATAGAGAGGCGCAGGCAGCAGCAGGGGCGCGAGGTAGAATATAAAGCATTTGAGCTATACTTTATGCAAGGCTTAGACTATGTGGACATAGCCGAAGAATTGAACACGGGCAAGAACACACCGCGCCGCTGGATAAGCGGAATAATAAACGAGCTAAGCGTATTACTCTGGGGGATAGACGAGGACGCTATAACGCAGAGGTAAAAGCGTGGTAAAAAGCTGGGGTTTACGTGGGGTATTGCCTGCGGTAAAATGATAGCGTGAGAAAGAGCGGAAAGCTAAGCTACTTAAGCAGCATTAGTTAGCCGCTCTTTTTTATTGCATTTTTCTAGCCTCCTAGCCTAGCGTATGAAATCTAGGACGCTAGGCAAATAAAGAGAGGCAGGCTATGAAAGAATGGGCTAAAGAGTTCTACCACAGCAAGGACTGGATAGACACACGGCGGGCTTATCTCATATCGCAGCATTACTTATGTGAGCGCTGCGGCGAGCCTGCAAAGGTAGTACACCATAAGCACTACTTAACCAAGCAGAATATAAACAACGCAGACATAGCACTTAACTGGGACAACCTCGAAGCGTTATGTCAAGACTGCCACAACAAGGAACACCACGCGGCAGCAGACACACGCCGCTACAAATTCGACGCAGACGGCAACGTAATACCAACGCAGCCGTGAGAATATCCCCCCTATTCAAAAATCTTGAATAGCCCAGCGGAGACCGAGGGGTGGAGCCTAAAAAAACTCTACAGGGGCGCGCGTACGTGGTGTAGGGGGTGTGGTGTGCGAGAAGTGAGGCGAAGATATGGCAGGAAAGAAAGAGTACACGAAAGAAGAGAAAATTAAGAAAGAAAAAACCAGACTTAAAGGCATTTTTAAGAACCTCGACGAAAACAAAAAGAAACTTGTTACGCCGCTTATCGAAAAGGCTGCTTTTATGTCTGTCGAGCTCGATATATTGCAGGATAGCATACAAAAAAACGGCTGGACGTCGGAGTACCAGAACGGCGCGAACCAGTGGGGCGAAAAGCGCAGCGCAGAGGCAGACACCTATATAGCGCTAAGCAAGAACTATACGGCAGTTATAAAGCAATTAACCGAGCTTGTACCAGCGGTAGAACGCAAGAAAAGCAAGTTAGCCCTGCTGCGCGAGGAATAGCCCCAGAGTGCCGTATAAAAATTATATTTACGAGTATTACGCAAAGATTACAAGCGGCGAAATTGTAGCGGGTAAATGGATATTAGCAATTTACAAAATACTTGTAGACGGACTGGAAAAACAAGAGTTTTTTTACAATGCAAAAAAGGCAAATAAGGCAATAAAGTTTATCGAAAATTTCTGCCACCACAGCAAAGGCAGGAGCGATTTATTAAAGCTGGAATTATGGCAAAAAGCTATAGTATGCGCTATGTTTGGCATTGTAGACGACCAAAATATAAGAATTTTTCGCGAAATTTTTATAGTTATTGGACGAAAAAACGGCAAAAGTTTATTTGCAAGCGCCATTATTGCATATATGGCGTACCTCGAGCCCGAGTACGGGCAAGAGATTTATTGTTTAGCACCAAAGTTAGACCAAGCGGCGCTCGTTTACGACGCTTTTTACAAAATGGTAGAGGCAGAGGAAGAGTTAAAAGAGCTTGCTAAAAAGAGGCGCAGCGATATTTACCTAGAAGAGACGAACACGACTATTAAGCCTATTGCATTTAACGCAAAGAAAAGCGACGGCTTTAACCCGCAGCTAGTTATATGCGACGAAATGGCAGCGTGGAGCGGCGACGGCGGCTTAAAACAATATGAAGTTATGAAGTCGGCATTAGGTGCAAGGCGGCAGCCTATGATACTTAGCATATCTACAGCAGGCTATATTAACGACAGTATCTACGACGAATTAATGAAACGTGCTACCAGCTTTTTAAAGGGCAACAGTAAAGAGCGCAGGCTATTGCCATTCTTATACATCATAGACAACGTAGAGAAATGGAACGATATAACAGAATTAAAGAAAGCCAACCCGAATATGGGCGTAAGCGTACAAGAGGGCTTCTTTAAAGACGAGATAGCAGTAGCAGAGGGTAGCTTAAGCAAAAAAGCAGAGTTTCTTACGAAATACTGCAACATTAAGCAAAACAGTAGCGTAGCGTGGTTAGAATACACACTTGTAGACAAAGCAAGCGAAGAAAGCGCGCTGGAGGACTTTAGAGACTGCTACGCCGTGGGCGGTATCGACTTAAGTCAGACAACAGACTTAACAGCCGCAAGTATCGTAGTCGAAAAAGACGGAATACTACACGCGTTTACACAATTCTTTATGCCACGTAACAGACTGGAAAGCTTGCAAGCAACGGACGGCGTACCATATGACGTATTTGTAAAAAAAGGCGTACTTACGCTATCTGGCGACAACTACGTAGACTACAAAGACGTATTTAACTGGTATGTAGAGCTGCTTAACACATACGGCATACGAGTATTACAGATAGGCTACGACAGATACAGCGCCCAGTACTTAATAGACGACCTTAAGGCGTACGGGTTCCACACCGACGACGTATACCAAGGCGAGAACTTAACGCCAGTTATACGAGAATTTGAGGGAATTATTAAAGACGGCAATTTTAAGATTGCAAGCAATAACCTACTTAAGTCCCACTTTTTAAATGTGGCTCTTAAGCAGAATTTAGAAACAAGAAAATTTAGACCTATAAAGATAGAACAGCGCGCACATATAGACGGCTTTGTAAGTGTAATAGACGCTATGACAGTACGCCAGAAGTATAACGCGGAGCTGGGCGAGCTGCTTAAAAACGCAGCATAAGTAGAAAGGAGTGAGGAAAACGGGGCTTTTTGAATATCTTTTCAAAGGACGAAAAAACAAGCAAATAATAGGCGAATACTTTAAGCTGCTTAACGGCTATAGTCCTGTATTCTCTACCTACGACGGCGGCGTATACGAAATGGACTTAACCCGCACGGCTATTAATAGCTTTGCTACTCACTGTAGCAAGTTAAAGCCAGAGGTAGAGGGCAGTGCGTTAAAGAACTTAGAGCGCACGCTACAGTTTAAGCCTAACGCGTTTATGGACACGACAAAATTTATAGCGCGAGTGGCGACAATACTAGAGTGCGAGCATACGGCTTTTATTATACCGATAGAGGACGCATACGGACAGCTTGCGGGCTGGTATCCTTTGCTACCTCAAAACTGCGAAATTATAGAACACCAAGACCAAATATATTTACGCTATACGTTTGGAAACGGCGAGCGCGCAGCGATTGAGTTTGAACGCGTCGGAATACTGACGACGCACCAATACAAAGACGACATTTTCGGCGAGGATAACAAAACAATGCAACCGACAATGCAGCTCATACAGACGAGTAACGAGGGAATTATTAACGCCGTGCAGAACTCGGCAAATATCCGCTTTTTAGCAAAAGTGGCAAATATGCTTAAACCAGAGGACATAAAAAAAGAACGCGACAGATTTACGCAGGACAATTTAAGCAACGACAACAAAAGCGGAATGATTATATATGACAATAAATTTACAGACGTAAAAACAGTAGAGAGCAGACCATACACGCCGAACGCGTTACAAATGCAGCAAATACAAGAAAATGTATGTACGCACTTTAATACAAATATGGACATATTACAAAACAAGTTCAACGAGGAAACGTGGAACGCTTACTATGAGGGAAAAATAGAGCCGTTTGCTATACAGCTATCGCTTGTAATGTCTAATATGACCTTTACGCCGCGAGAGCTTGCACACGGCAACGCTATTACATTTAGTGCGAACAGGCTACAGTATGCGAGCAATAATACAAAACTACAGGTAAGTACGCAGCTATTCGATAGAGGCTTACTTAATCGTAACGGGGTTATGGACATATGGAATATGGCACACGTTGAGGACGGCGACAAATACTATATACGAAAAGAGTATACAGAGGTTAGCGAGCTGGACAAGCGCAACAAAGAGCCGCAGCCAGTAATTATAACGCAGCAGCCATAGCAAACAGAACCGATAGCAGGGCAAGAGCCAGAACAGGAACCGCAGCAGACGGACAACGGGCAGCAGACGGGCGAGAAAGGAGAAGAGTAAACATATGCCAATAGTAAAAGAAAGAGAATACAGGAACGTAGCGGCGCCGTTATCGGTAGCGGTAGCTGCGAACCAATTTAACAGCGACTATTACATAGAGGGCTACGCCACTACATTCGATACGCCGTACACGCTCTACGAATTTGAGGACGGCGACAAATACTACGAAAAAATAGACAGGCACGCACTAGACGGCGCGGACTTGAGCGACGTTATTATGCAGTACGACCACAGCGGCAGGGTATACGCAAGAAATAGCAATAACACGCTTAAATTAACTGCCGACGATAAAGGGCTTCTTATTGCAGCAGACCTTGGCAAGACAGAGTTAGCAAGGGGGCTGTATGAAGATATTAACGCGGGAATGATTACTAAAATGTCGTGGGCGTTTACAGTCGCAGAGGATAGCTACGACAGGGACACACACACCCGCACAATTTTAAAAATTAAAAAGGTGTACGACGTTAGCGCGGTAAGTATACCAGCAAACGACGACACCAGTATAGCAGCACGCAGCTACGCAAGCGGGAGGCGTGAAGCAGAGCAGCGGGAGACGTTAGAAAAGCGCGCGGCTATGCTAAGGATTTTAACAACAATTTAAGGCAAAGAAAGGAACAAAGACAATGAGATTAAAAGAGATTGAATTAAGACTTGCGGCTATTAAGAAAGACGTAGAGGAAAGAGGCACACAGCTTACAGCCGAAGAGCTGGCAAAGTACGAGAAAGAAGTAAAAGACTTACAGGAAGAGAGAGCGGCAATTATCCAGCAGCAGGAGCAGCGCACAAGTTTACTTGCGGCTATCGCAGCAGGAGAAGTACCAGACGGAAACGGAAACGTAACAGCGCCTACAGTGCTTAGAAGTATCGCGCCAGCAGACGGCAGCGGAACACAGCAGCGCACAGCGGCAGTAGACAAGTACGACACAATGGAGTACCGCAAAGCATTTATGAATTATGTGTGTAGAGGCGTAGCAATTCCAACAGAGTACAGAGAAGCCAGCACAACTACAACAGCAGAAAGCGGCGCGGTAATTCCAACTACAATTATGAATGAAATCATTACGAAGCTGGAAAGCTACGGCAGCATTTACGCAAAGGTGCGCAAGATTAACGTACAGGGCGGGGTAACAATTCCAATCGCAGACTTAAAGCCTACTGCACACTGGATTGCAGAGGGAAAGAGCAGCGACGACCAGAAAACAAGCGCTAAAAATTCAGTAACATTTAATTATTACGGCTTAGAGTGCAAAACTTCACAAAGCATTTTAGCGAACGTAGTAACACTTAAAATGTTTACAGATTTATTTGTACCTATGGCGACCGAGGCTATGGTTAAAGCTATCGAGATTGCTATTTTTAACGGAACGGGCGAGGGGCAGCCATTAGGAGTATTAAAAGACAACAGAGTAACAGCCGTTGTTACGCTGACGCCAGAAGAGTACGCAAGTTGGAGCGGCTGGCACAAGGTAAAAGCAAAAATGAAAAAGGCGTACAGAAACGGCAGCTTTGTAATGAACCAGTCAACTTTTGACGCTGGTATCGACGGAATGGAAGATAAAAACGGGCAGCCTATCGGACGTACAAATTATGGTATGAACGGCGAAGAGACATACCGCTTTATGGGCAAGAACGTAGAGACTGTAGAAGACGATATTTTACCAAGCTGGGACGACGCAAGCGAGGGCGACGTAATCGCGGTATTTATGAACTTTTCGGACTACGTTATTAATACAAATATGGAAATGCAGGTAGTAAAGTGGACAGACCACGACAATAACAAGATTAAGAATAAATGCTTAATGGTAGCTGACGGAAAGGTAGCCGACGCTGCGGGTATTATCTTAGTAAAAAAAGGCGTAAAGTCAGTTTAATAACAATAACGCAGGCAGCGTAAAGCTGCCTGCTAGAAAGGTAAAACAATGAAAGGGCATTTAGATAAAAAGCAGCTCGAGGACAAGTACAAGGTAGACGAGCTTAGAGAGCTTGCTAAAAGTCTGGGATTAAGTCCAGACGGGAAAAAAGCAGAGCTTGTAGAACGTATCGCGGCAGCAGAGGTAGACGTAACGGACGAGGACGACAAGCAGCAGGCAGCAGCGAACACACCGACAGCAAACGACCAGCAGGCAGCAGCCGCTAACGTGTCCGTTTCGGACACAACAATAAAAGTTATCGTAACAGAGACTTACAAAGACTTGCAGCGTGATATTACACAGCACGCGGGCGACACGTTCGAGGTAACAAAAGAACGCGCAGCACAGCTTATAGAGGCAGGCGTAGCAAAAGCAGCAGAGTAGGGGGTGACTATGAGGACAGCACTAATAAAAGCAATTAAAGACAGTATGCGTATGTCTACCGCCTCGGCTATTATCGAGAACGATATAAGCGGCTGTATAGAGGCTTGCTTTAAAGATTTGCAGCTTGTGGGTGTGGAAAAGATAGACGAAACCGACGCGCTTATTATTAGAGCTGCGCAGCTCTTTGCAAAAGCAGAGTTTAACTATAACAACCTTGCAGATAAATACAGACAGAGTTACGACGCTCTTAAGATGTCTTTAGCACTATCTGGCGAGTATAACACGAAAGAAAGCGAGGGCTAACAATGTATGGAGAGATAACCTTAAAGACGCAGCTAAACGCAACAGAAACAGAAAGCATAACTATATGCTGCGAGGTAGACAGCATAACCCAGAGCGAATACGCGACAGCGGGCGTTAAAGACATTAAGCCAAGCTATAAATTTACTGTATGGGCGCACGAATATAACGACCAGACAGAGTTAGAGTACAACGGGCAGCGATTAACTATTTACAGGACTTATAAAAAGCCAAACGAGGAAAAGTTAGAACTGTACGCAGAAAAGAGGGCGGGCAAGCGTTGAGCAACGAGAACATAAACACAGCAGGCGCAGCTATAGCCGAAGCGTTGGCAGAATATGACCAAGAAATAGCAGACGCAACAAAGCGAATAACCGACGAAGTAGCAAAAGAGGCGGTAGACACTCTTAAGAAGAGCAGCCCCAAACTAACGGGAAGTTACCGCAAGGGCTGGCGTAAAAAAGCAGCATACACAGACAAACGAACTAAGCGAAATACTGTATATAACGAGACAGACTACCAGCTAACCCACTTACTAGAATATGGACATGCAAGCAGGAACGGCGGCAGAGTTAGAGCTATACAGCATATAGCGCCTGTAGAGCAGGCGGCTATAGAGGCACTACAGGAAAGGATAGAGGCAGCAGCGAGCAAATGAGATTAGAGACAATTATAGAACGCGCCCGCACGCTGGGGCTACCTCTGGCAAAGGACGAGTTTAGAGAGACGAAAGAAACACCACTACCCGAGCTGCCGTATCTGGTATACATAACACCGCAGGACAACGTAAGTAAAAGCGACGACGGAGCAGTAGGAGTTAGAGCGATACAGGCGGCTATAGAGCTTTATACAGACATAATAGCCGACAACAGCTTAGAAAAAGAGATAGAACAAAAGGTATTATACGACGTAGGTTTTAACAAATTCCAAGAGACAATACAAAGCGAGGATATGGTACAGACGGCATACGAATTTACCATATACGAAAAAATAAGAAAGAGAGGACAGTAACAATATGGATAGCGAGAGAATTACACTCGGCAGCGGTAAGCTCTACTGCGTTAAATTTACGGGAACAATCCCAGAGGACGCAACAATAGAAACGGAAGATAACCAGCTTGCACACATCAAGGGCGGCGCGTCTCTTGAGTATACAGCGGAGAGTTACACAGCTAAAGACGACTTAGGCGTAGTGCAGAAAACTAAAGTAACAAAGGAAGAGGCAACACTTAAAGCGGGCTTGCTTACTTGGTGCGGGGCTACATTAGATAAATTATGTGCAACAGCAAGAGTAACGACCTCTGGCAAAAAGCGTACTGTAAAAATCGGCGGCTTAAAGAACCAGAAAAACGACAAGTATTTAATTAGATTTTTGCACGAGGACGACGAGGACGGCGACATTAGAGTAACAATCGTCGGAAAAAATGAGGCAGGCTTTAGCTTTACATTTGCAACAGACGCAGAGACAACATTAGAGCCAACCTTTACAGCTTACCCAATGGACAAAGAGGGCACGCTTATTATTTTCGACGAGGAAATAGTACAGAACGTATAAGAGATTAAGGCGGCTGCGCAAAAGCAGCCGCGATAGAAAAGAGGTTAGAATATGGCAAATAAAAGTTTTGATTTTGGAAAATTAAAGCGCAGCTTTTACCCTACTAAGCTAAAGGACGGCAAAACCCTTGTAGTTGAAATGCCTAAAAAGCGCACTTTTGAAAAAATGCAGATTATAAACGACATTGACACAGACGAAGCCAAGAGCGGCGAGGTATACGACGAAATGTTAGGGCTCTTGGCAGAAATCTTAAGCAATAACAGAGGCAAAGAGGTTATTACAGCGGAGTACTTAGAACAGGAAGAGTACGACATAGAAGAAATTATAGCGTACATTAACGACTACGCAGACTTTGTAAACAGTATTAAGAATAACCCAAACTAAAGCTGCCGCACTACCCAAACGGGCAGACAGAGGCGGCAGAGTATACATACACAGCAGAAACACGAGCAGAGAAGCTAGTTATAGACTACTTAAATATAAGCATATTCGACGTACAAGAAATGCCGATAGACCTATACTTATACTTTATGCGAGAAAGCTATATATATACGCTTAGCCAGACAGAAAAGGGCAGAAAGTATTTAGATGACTGCTACAGAATGACGCAGACCAAGCCAGACCGCAAAAAGATACGAGAAAAGATTAAGAACCAGAAAGGAGCGTAATAAGTGGCAGGCAGTATTAAAGGTATTACAATCGAAATAGGCGGCGATACTACTAAGCTATCTAAGGCGCTCTCTGGCGTTAATAGCTCGTGCAGCTCTTTACAGAAAGAGTTACGCGAAGTAGACAAGCTGCTTAAACTCGACCCGACAAACACGGAACTATTAGCCCAGAAACAGAAAATATTAAAAGAGGCAATAGGGAGCACAAAAGAGAAGTTAGACACCTTAAAAGAGGCAGAAAAACAGGTACAGCAGCAATTTGAACGCGGAGAAGTAAGCGAGGAACAATACAGAGGGTTACAAAGGGAGATTGCAAGCACAGAGCAGCGCTTAAAGGACTTAGAGGCGGCGGCGAAACAAAGTAATATATCGCTCGAAAAAATAGGAGAAGTAACCGAAAAAATAGGGGAAAAAACTACAGCCGCAGGCAATAAACTTAAACCGCTTAGCGCGGCAGCGGCAGCACTTGGGACAGCAAGCATAGCAACCGCTTCAAATTTTGAGGACGCTATGGCGAAAGTATCTACCATAGCGGACGAAAGCAAAGTACCTATAGAAGATATGAGCGCAGCTATATTAAAGCTGTCAGACGATACGGGACAGTCGGCAGCAGATATAGCAGAGTCCGTATATAATGCAATATCGGGCGGCGTAGATACAGCAGACGCGGTAGCGTTTGTAGCGCAGTCGAGTAAATTAGCAAAAGCTGGCTTTACAGACACGGCAAACGCGACAGATATTTTAACAACAGCGTTAAACGCATACGGCTTAGAGGCAACAGAAACAGAGCATATTAGCGATATGCTTATAACGACGCAGAACTTAGGAAAAACAACCGTAAACGAACTTGCTAGCGCTATGGGTAAAGTAATACCAACAGCGAACGCAAACAACGTACAAATGAACCAACTTTGTGCAGCTTACGCGGATATGACCGCGAAAGGTATAGCAACAGCAGAGAGTACGACATACTTAAACTCTATGCTTAACGAACTCGGAAAAGGCGGCACGACTGTAGACGGCGTACTAAGAGAAAAAACGGGCAAATCATTTGCAGAATTAAGCGCAGACGGCAATACGCTTTCTGATGTATTAGCAATATTAAAAAGCTATGCAGACGAAAATAACAAGAGCTTTAACGATTTGTGGAGCAGCAGCGAAGCAGGCAAAGCGGCTATGGTGTTACTCGGAAATGGAGCAGACGAGTTTAACAATGTGCTTGCACAAATGAATGACAGCACGGACGCAACGACAGACGCTTTTAATAAGCTGGACACAGACAGCAACAAAGCCAAAATAGCACTAAACCAGATAAAAAATGCAGTAACAGATTTAGGAACTACAGCGCTAGAAATGCTACAGCCAGCATTAACAAACATTTGCAGCAACGTAAAAGAGGCTACAGAGCGCTTTAAAAATATGGACGACAACACTAAGCAAATTATCGTAACAATAATTGCGGTAGTGGCAGCCCTAGCCCCCGCGCTGCTGATACTGGGGAAAATATTTACAGCAATATCAACTATGATAAACGTAATTAAGACGCTACAAACTGCAATAACAGCAGTAAACGCCGTGCTTGCGGCGAACCCCATTATATTAGTTATAGCGGCGATAGCTGCGTTAATAGCGATATTTATAACGCTATACAATAAGTGCGAATGGTTTAGAGACGCAGTAAACGAAATTTTTGAGAATGTAAAAGAGTTTATAGGCGGCGCGATTGAGGTAATAAAGGGCGTTATAGGCACTATCTGGGATAAGATACAAGAGATATGGGGCTTTATAGAGCCATACTTACAGGCTGCCTTTGCTTTTTTGCAGCAGCTAGGCGCAGATATAGCCCAGATATTTAGCGATTGCTGGGAAATTATTAAAGCAGTCTGGGACTTAGTAGAGCCGTACTTTTCTATGTTGTGGGAGAATATAAAAGTTATATTCTCGGTAGTTGGCGAAGTACTGGGCGGCTTTTTCTCGGTTGCGTGGGAGCTTATCAAAGGTATATGGGACACAGCAGTACTTTACTTTACGCTTATCTGGGAAAATATAAAAGTAGTGTTCTCGGCTGTAGGCGAAGTACTGGGCTCATTCTTTCGTAATGCGTGGGAGATTATTAAAGCAGTCTGGGACGTCGTAGCGGCTTACTTTGCTGCGGTATGGAACGCTATAAAAACAGTATTCAGCGTCGTAAAAGACGTACTTACAGGAGACTTTAAAGGCGCGTGGGACGGAATTAAAAGTATATTTGCGGGCTTTGCAAATTTCTTTAGTACATTGTGGGACAGCGTAAAGCGTATCTTTTCGGCTGTCGGTTCGTTCTTTAGAGATACTTTCGGGGCAGCTTGGAGCGCTATACAAGGCGTGTTCTCTAATTTTGTATCGTTCTTTAGTGGTTTATGGAACTCAATCAAGAATACATTTACAAATTTAGGTACAGCAATAGCAAGCGCGATAAGCGGCAGTATTAAAGCTGGTATTAATGGCGTAATTAGCATTATAGAAAACACCATAAACGGAGCTATAGGGCTTATAAACGGAGCTATTAACCTTATAAACAAAATACCGGGGGTAAGCATTGGCAAAATGAGTAATTTAAGTCTGCCAAGACTTGCACACGGCGGTATTATCGGAAACGGCGGCGCTATGGTAGCAGAGGCGGGACCAGAGCTCGTACAAATGGTAAACGGCAAAGCTGTAGTAACACCACTTACAAATACGGCAAGAAACACAGCTATAGACACCGCAAAAGGCGGCAGGGCGCAGCAAATTACAAACGAGATTAACGTAAACATAGAACATTTTGAAAACAACAGAGATACAGACATAAGAGAGCTTACAGAGGAAATGTTAGAGACTGCGGAAGAAATGAAAGAGAGGGACGACAGAGTATATGCTTAGTAATTATTACAATACAGCTAATAGCTTTACATATAACGGCGTTAATTCTCTCGATATGGGGCTTTTTATTATGGAGCAGAGCGGCGCGGACAACGCCGCCGAGCCTGTAATAGAGACTATAAACGTACCAGCGCGCGGCAATTTTGTAGTAGACAATCGCATAGACGAGCTGGACAATCAGCAATTTAACGATTATGTGCGTAAGTACGTATGCTGCGTAGATATAGACGCCTTTAAGCTGGACTTAGAGGAACACGCCCGCAGGCTTTACGCTTGGCTCTATGGCAGCGGTATAGAGTATAAAAAGCTCTATGATACTTACGACAGAGACTATTACACACTTGCATATGTAAGCAGCGGGGCGAGCGTGTCAGAGCTTGCTAAGCGCTTGCTGGGACAAATAGAGATACAGTTTACGTGCAAGGCATATAAAAGAGCACTAAAGGGAGACGAAACAATAACGATAACAAAAGCAGCCACGATTACAAACCCAGAGGGCTTTACAGCAACGCCATATATGAAGATATACGGCAGCGGTAACGTAACACTCTATATAAACAATCGCGCGCACGGCTTTAAAAATATAGACGGATATATAGAGGTGGACAGCGAAAATATGAACGCGTACAAGGGCGATACATTACAGAATAATAAAATGCTTGTAGGGGCGTTTCCTAAGCTGGCAGCAGGAGACAATAACATAAGCTGGGTGGGTAATGTAACAAAAATCGAAATAGTACCGCGCTGGTGCAAGCTATGATACCGATTTTATATGCTGCCAGCGAGACGGACTTTACAACAAATGGAATAGGCTTACTTACAGACGCGGTAAGCTGCACAGTAACAGAAGAGAGAAACGGGGCATATGAGGCGACGCTTGTATACCCAGCAAAAGGACACTTAGCGGAATACATAGCAGAGGACACTATTATTAAAGCAAAGGCGAACGACACAGACGAACCGCAGCTTTTTAGAATATACAAAAGCGGCAAACAGATAGGCAGTAATACGACGTGGAACGCAGAGCACATAAGCTACGAGCTCACGGGCAACCCTGTAGAGCGATTTAGCATAAGCGGAGTAAATGCAGAGCAGGCGCTTAATAGGTTGCTGGCGGCAGCAGTATTTAAACACAAATACACAGCAGCAAGCGACATTACAACGGTAAACAAAACGAGCATAGCGGACGTGGTAAGCGTACGTAAGGCACTCGGCGGCGTAGAGGGCAGTATATTAGATACGTGGGGCGGTGAATATCATTTTAATAATTACAGAATAGAGCTATTAAAAGCGAGAGGCGCAGACAACGGCGTAACAATCGAATACGGCAAGAACCTAACCGACGCAAAGCAAGAGCGTAACATAGCAAATATAGTAACGGCTATATTTCCATACGCAAAGTACACGCCAGAGGGCGAAGAAAGCGAGGTATACGTAAGCTTGAAAGAAAAGACACTAGTACACGCAGGCGCAGCAGATTACGCATATAAGCGCTGCGAGATAGTGGACTTTAGCAGCGAATGGGAAAGCGGCACGATTATAACTGCGGATATGTTAAGAGCGAAAGCAGAGGCATACTTAGAAAAAATAAGCACCGAGCCAGATATTAATATTACACTATCGTACGCGCAGCTTAAAAAGACTAAGGACTATAAAAATATACAGGCTATGGAAAATGTCGCGCTATGCGATACAGTAACAGTGCGCATAGACAAGCTGCAAATAGAAGCGACAGCGAAAATAGTAAAAGCGAAGTACGACAGCTTAAAAGAGCGCTATGACACTATGGAAATAGGCAGCGTACGTACAAACTTAACTAAGCAGCTTACAGCGACGCAGCAGGAAGTAACAGAGAGCATAAAAAAGAACCAGACAAGAGCCGAGCAGATAAAAAAGCAGATAGAGCAGACAATAGTAGACGTTACGGCAG
>ULVX01036100.1_pt1 | contig 25995 bp, 28 predicted proteins | sample 1959811 | NCBI WGS metagenome assembly ULVX01 (sample SAMEA4835797, study PRJEB28245) | human gut metagenome | biome: gut microbiome; material: fecal sample | place: Denmark | collected 2008
ATGTCCAAAATGCCATGCAGAACATGACAGAGATATAAATGCATCCATCAATATATTGATGCAAGGCATATTAGCAAATTAGCTAAAAATAAAAAACCGCAGGGACTGCGGGGATAGCTTGGTAAGAAAGGTTTCGATAGAAACCTGTTCCCAAGAATCTCGTCACTTCAGTGATGAGAGGTTCAAGAAAAAGACAGCCGTTGTCCTTGTGCTCCCTTCTTCAAACACATGAATTTGCCAAAGTCTTGCATTATAAACAAGGCAAGATGATGAATAATTTCATCCATCATTAAATTTTTATAACTAAATTCCTTTTCTTGAGAAAAATCATATTCTAAAGTGGCTTTTAATTGTGAAGCACTTCCATATACAACTGTAGCACCATCCAACACCCATTCCTTCTTTGTGATATTATATGTTCTCATTTTACCTGCGTGGTTATAAGTTTCTTGTGGATAGAAAGATATTCTAAAGTCGAAAATGAAAATGCTGTCTCTGATAATATTTGAGCAATACGCGAAGCTACTTTATCAGCCTCCTCAGTACGATCATCGTCAGAAGTACTTGCAGGGCTTTCTTCATAATAAGTATCAATCAAGTTTTGCGCTTCCTTCAATGTGATCTTACCTTCAATATTCTTGATTGCAGTATCAATTAAATAGCTAGATGGCTTTAGACCATCTACGGCCTGAAGACCAATTGCCGTGCTCCAAACATATCCTCGATTCACAGTATCTAACTCTGATTCTTTAATATATTCTTTAAATGGATCTCTTTCCATTTCAACGCATCCTTTCTAATTCACACCATATATTTTAACATATTTTAAAATTGAAAATCCTTTATATTTCTCCTGTCTGTACTAGATCAGTATATATTTAATATCCGCATTATTTATGTCAAATTATTATTTTTTTATTCCAATTCTCGACTAAGAAGATGAAAACTGCTAAAATAAGTTTCGAGGTGGAAGAAATGAAAACTATTCTATGTATTTTATTAGGTTACTTATTAGGATCTTTACCCTTCGCATTGATTATTGGTAAAGTTTTCTATCATACAGACATACGCCAATATGGCTCAGGCAATTTAGGCGGAACAAACGCCGGAAGAGTTCTAGGTAAGAAAGCCGGCATTTCTGTTATTGTATTTGATGTTTTAAAAGTAGTACTTGCGATTGCGATTGCGACACAAGTATCTAAGGTTGCAGGGATCTGGACAGGACTTGCATGCTGCATCGGACATTGTTATCCTATTTTCGCGAAATTCCATGGAGGCAAAGCCGTCAGTACAATGTTTGGCTTCTTATTTTCTACAAGCATTTTCTTATTTCAAGATGCAAGCTACTTACTTGTACCATTTGGCATGTTTATAATTATCCTATACTTATTTAAATATGTTTCTCTAGCAAGTATGTGTGCAGCCATTTCAAGCAGTTTATACATTACAGCCTTAATGCTAGGATTCAATGTTGAAAGCATTTCTGTTATTATCGCAAGCTGGCTTATGACTGTACTCGTTATTTATAGACATCGTACAAATATTGAAAAAATCAAAAAGGGTATAGAAAATACAATCTCGTGGTTATAGAAAGTTTTTTAATAAACTTTCTTTTTTTTATGTCTTTTTCACATTGGACCCGTATTATAGATAATATGAACTATTTATACTATGAACATAAATCAAGCCAAGTCTGCATGGTAAAAGAAGATGAAAGAATGTATCATGCTTGTTTAAGCACACATAATTACTTAAATGAAATGTGTCTTATGAATGGATCTAGCCTAAAAGGAAGGCAAGAAGCCTTTATCTATCAAATGAAGACCAAAAAATTCATTCCCGTTGTTGTGAATATTTCAAAACATGAAGTATACTTTCCGACCAAATCAAAAAAAGCACATGACTGTATATGGATCAATTATGCTAATATCCAAAATGTCATGTACTTTCATTCCTATTGTAGAATTTCTTTTAAGGATGGTACCTTCTTAGATTGTGACCATCCCAAAAGAATTCGCAATTCAATGCACCTTATATTTCGCTTTTTAAATAAAAATACACCGTTTTAACCGGTGTATTAGTGACATCCTCCACCACATGATGAACAATCATGTGAGCAACTTGATTGTTGCATTTGTTCTTCATGACGAAGTGTATTTACACCAAGTCCCTCAATGCATACTGTGGCATTATCTGCTAAATTCGATACTTCTACAATTGTACATGCAGGGAATGGTTCATCTACAAAGTTTTTAAATGTATTCAAGAATGCATCTTTATCCTCGATATTCTTTAAATACACTGTGAACTTCACAACATGATGTAGTTGTAAACCATAGTTTGATAAAACATCAATTACTTTATTGATAGCTGTAATTGTCTGTTCCTGAATTGTTTCTCCAAGGCCTGTTTGACCACTTAAATAAAAGAAGTCTCCCAATTGAACCATATTTGAAACACATGGTGTTCCTTCTTGTTTTCCTGCTGATTTTAAAAATATATTCATAGTTAAAATTCCTTTCTTCTTCTATTATATAGAATCTATATCATCTTCTAAAGTATTTTGCACTAAAATTTCTCTAGGCTTACTACCTCTTGAAGGACCGATGATACCATTTGCCTCTAAAACATCCATTAACCTTGCTGCTCTAGAGTATCCTACTGAAAACTTTCTTTGAATCAAAGACGTGCTCGCCTTCCTTGATGCGATCACAAAACGTTTCACTTCCTCATATAAAGGATCTGCCGTAACATTTTGTGCCTCATTACCTTGATTCTGTAGATCTTTTAATTGAATAAAGGCATCATCATATTTTGGCATTGCCTGCGATTTCACAAATGCACAAATATTATTAACTTCTTCATCCTTAATAAAGACACCCTGAATACGTCTAGGACTCGTTTCTCCATTTGGCAAATACAACATATCACCATTTCCAAGTAACCGCTCTGCTCCAGCTTGGTCCAAAATCGTTCTTGAATCCACAGCTTGTGATACCGCAAAGGCAATACGACTTGGAATATTTGCCTTAATTACACCCGTAATAACATCCACGCTTGGTCTTTGTGTGGCAACAATCAAATGAATTCCTGCAGCACGTGCAAGCTGCGTAATTCTTTGAATGCTTGCTTCCACCTCTTTAGCTGCCACCAACATCAAATCAGCAAGCTCATCAATTATAATGACAATACGAGGTAAAACCTTTAAGTGTTCATCATTATGCGTTAAAACATATTCATTATATGCCGTAATATTACGAACACCTAATTCACCAAATAAATCATAACGACGATCCATCATTTCTACAATGACCTTCAACGCCTTATTGGCAAGATCTCCATCTGTAATTACTGGAGATAATAAATGTGGTACATCATTATAGGGTGTAAACTCTACTTTTTTAGGATCAATCAAAACCAATTTCACTTCATCCGGTTTTGTACGCATTAATATCGAAGAAATAATCGCGTTTACACATACCGATTTACCACTACCTGTAGCTCCTGCAATCAATAAGTGCGGCATACGATTTAATTCACCGTAGACATTATTTCCCATTAAATCTTTTCCTAAACAGAAAAGTAACTTTTTATCTTTCATCGAATCCGGAATTGTACGCATCAAATCCTTCATCTGAACACTTGTCTTTTCGACATTTGGAATTTCAATTCCAACACTTGCCTTACCAGGAATTGGAGCTTCAATACGAATATCTTTAGCTGCAAGACCCATCTTGATGTCATTTTGTAAGTTACTGATTTTATTAACACGAACACCAAGTTCTGGTTTGATTTCAAACTTTGTTACACTTGGCCCAATATGAATCTGAACAAGATTGGCTTCGACACCAAATTCATGTAGGATTTCAATCAGTTTTTCCCCTTTTTCCTTAGCCGTAATTGTATTCGCATTGGATCTTGATTTTCTTTCCATATCCTCTAAAACATTCAATTTTGGAAGCTTATAGTTCTTAAAATCCGAATTTTCATCCCGAATATAATGCTTAGACTCCGTTTTTTCTACAACCCCTTCATTAACGACAGGCACTTCATTTTTTTCAACGACTTTTTCTTTTGGCTCATCATCCACATCCACCATAAAGCTAGGTTTTCTAGGCTCAAGATCTCCAATAATCAAAGGTTCATCTTCCTTTGTTTCTTCAACGACAGGATCTGGTTGTACAGGTTTTACTGGATCGGCATTGATAATTTGAAAACTCGATTCATTTGTATCTTCGTCTTCAAATATGAAATTTTTACGATCAATCGATACCGGAGTTTCCTTGACTGGTTCACTTTTCAAAACCTTTTTAGGCTTTCTTTCATATCCCACAATCTTTTCATAACCAAACATCAATATCGCAAGCACAAAAAATAATAGTACCATGACATAGGTTCCAGAATAATCGAATAATGACTGAAAAAGACATAGCAACAAAGCGCCTGCTAATCCAGAATATGTTTTCAAATGACCCATAATAATATTACCTGCATTTTTCATAACATATTCTAAGCCATAACTACCTGGATGTGGTTTAAACTCCATAATCGAAGAAATCAAACTTAAGCCAAGTGCCAAAAATAAGATTCCAAACATATAACGCTTACGAATCACAGGCTGTTCCTTATGGAAAATAAGAACTGCACACAAGGTAGCATTCAAAATAAATAATCCATTTGTCAAAGCTCCAAATAAGAATTCAAAGAAATGTTTTAAAAAAGCGCCTACAATGCCAAATTCTAAAACGGCAATAATACTAATACATATCATACAAATAAGGAAACACAAACGAAATAAGTTTGAGTGCAACCAAGACGTTTGTGTTTTCTTCTTCGTAGATTTTTTTCGTGTTGTTTTTTTTCTGGCTTTTGCCATACTTACCCCACTTTCTACTTATTTAAGTTAATTTCTAAAATAACCGGTAAAATCATCGGTCTTTTTGCGGTTTGTTTATAAAGATATTTAGAAACTTTATCACGAATCAAATTTCGTGTCTCTAAATTATCATACGTTTTATTTTCAACCGCCTCATTGATTGTGTCTTCCATAATTTTGGCAACATCCCCAGTGATATATTCGGCATCGCGCAAATAGATCAATCCACGACTCTGTACATCTGGACCATTGATGATCTTTTTCGTTTTCGCATTAATACCAATCGCCAAAATCATAACACCATCCGTACTTAATGTTTCACGATCTTTCAAGACAACACCAGCCATATCCCAGTTTTCTTTTCCATCGATCATTGTTTCATGAAGTTCTAATTCCATAGCACAAGAAACCAATTTACGATTTTCAAAAGTAGCAACCTGACCATTATCTAAAATAATGATACGGCTTGGATCATATCCCATTTCAACCGCAATCTGTGAATTCATATGCAACAGACGATATTCCCCTTTGATTGGAATATAGTATTTTGGTTTTGTAAGGAAGATCATCATCTTCAAATCTTCTTTACTAGGGTGCATACTCAAAACATTCTTGTCTAGAACAATGATTTCACCCTCTTTTTTATACATATCGTTTTCCATGCTCTTGAATTCATTTTCAACACCAGGAACAACTGGACTTGCGACCACGATCACATCATCCTGATCAAATACAATCGACTCTAATTCATTATTGGCAATATTGTTGATTGTTTTAAACAAAGACTTACCTTGTCCAGAAATGATGACTACAACATCTTTCATGGAATTATCAAAATCAGCTGGATCAATAACTAAAGATGGATCTACTTCATAGCCAATTTCCTTTAAACGATCCACTAAATCACGTAATTCCTTCGTATAGAAAACCATCTTACGATGATTTGCCATACAACAATCAATGATTTCCTGAATGCGATACACACTTTGTGTATATACACTGACAAAAACACGTTTATTTTCATGTGTTTCTAAAACCTGTAAAAGCTTTGGCGAAATACGATGACTTGGAGAAGTATGGCCACTTCTTTCAGCTCCCTTACTTTCCTGCAACAATACCAATACACCTTCATTACCAAGTTCCGATATTGTTGTAAAATCAGCTCTATAAGCATCTTCTAAATCATCATAATCCTCAATGAACTCACCTGAATATACGATATATCCTTGTTCAGTACCAATCGCAAGACCAAACGTTCCAGGATATGCATGGGTAATTGGGAAGAAGACAACTCTTCTTTTTCCAATGCGCTTCTTTTCATTACGCTTAACACCATGAACACGCACACCCGTAATGTGTTCCTGTCGAATCATTTTTTGTACTTCTTTTACAGCTAGAGGCGCCGTATACACATCACAAGGAACTTGTTTTAATAAATATGGTAAAGCTCCCATAACATCATCGTGTCCATGCGTAATAAAAATACCTGCAACACGATTTTTATTTTCCACTAAATATGTAAAATCTTGAATAATAAATTCAATACCTAACGATTCTTTATTGTCTGGGAATTTGATTCCAGCTTCAATTACGTAGATGGATTGATCCACCTCCACACAGAATAAGTTCTTTCCATCCTCATCTAAACCACCAAGGGCGAAGATACGAATTTTTTCTGTCAATGAAGGTATTTTTTCTTCTTTCATATTATCTCCTTTTAAATAGTATTATTTTTCTAAATTATATCACACAGCTACGCCATCTAAAGAGAAAGTTTTCGCATCTAAGATCTTAACTTCAACAAAATCTCCTGCTTGAAGATTTTCTCCTTTAAAGTTCACTAGTTTTTGCGTATCTGTGTATCCCGAATACACATTTTCATCTTTCTTACTAGGACCATCCACAAGTACTGTCACTGTACGACCAATATAAGCTTTGTTCTTTTCTAAAGCTAAATCATTCCATGTCTTATTTAATCTAGCCAAACGTTTTCTCTTTGTCTCCATATCAATCGAATCATGCATACGACTGGCTGGTGTACCAGGTCTTGCAGAGAAAATAAACGTAAAGGCATTATCATATTTACAATAACGAACAACATCTAATGTATGTTCAAATTGTTCATCTGTTTCATTTGGGAAACCAACAATGATATCTGTTGAAACAGCAACATTTGGAATTGTATGGATGATCTTATCATATAAAGCCAAATAAGATTCTTTCGTATAACGACGACCCATTAATTTAAGTACATCATCATCTCCAGATTGTAAAGGCAAGTGAATAAACGGCATGATATTATCATACTTTGCGATGACATCAATCATTTGTTCAGAGAAATCCCAAGGATGACTCGTTGTAAAACGAACACGAGGAATTCCAATCTTAGCCACTTCCTCTAATAAAGTCGCAAAATCTTGCTCATTATCCATATCTTTACCATATGCATTTACATTTTGCCCAAGCAATGTAATTTCTTTATATCCCTCATCTTTCAATTCTTGAACTTCTTTTAAGATTTCAGACATTTTTCTAGAACGCTGTTTTCCACGAGTATAAGGAACAATACAATATGTACAGAATTTGTCACAACCATACATAATATTGACCCAAGCCTTAAATGTGCCAAAACGATGTACTGGTAGATTTTCGTAAACCTCTCCTTCTTTCGAATAGATTTTTACGACCTTTTTACCTTCAAACATACAACTATAAAGCATACTTGGAAGTTCTTGAATATTATGTGTTCCAAACAACAAGCGTACTTGAGGATATTTTGTAAGCAAAGTTTCAACCAAACCTTCTTCTTGCGCCATACAACCACATACGCCAATGATTAAATCTTTATTTTCGCGGTATAAACGCTTAAAGTTACCAATCTCACCTAAGACTTTCTCTTCGGCATTTTGACGAATCGCACACGTATTGATGATAATAACATCACTGCCTTCAGCCGTTTCATTTGGTGTAAATCCTAGCTCATCTAAAATTCCAGCCAATGTTTCGCTATCACGTTCATTAGCTTGACAACCATATGTTGAAATAAAATATGTTTTTCCTCTTCCCATCATACGAGCTACTTCAGGAATCGTGAAAGTATCAATACGATCAATTGTATTTGTAGTTCGTTTTTGTGCTTCTTTTAAATCGGGTAAAACCCATCCTGGTTTTTGTTTCATATGTTCTCCTTTCGAAAAAAAATGCCAAGCATTAAGCTTGGCAAATGTTTTTAATTTGAATTACTGGTTGATTGCTCCAACTGGGCAAGTTCCTACGCATGAACCGCAGTCGATGCAAGTTCCTTCGTCACAAACTGATTTTCCTTCATCATCTAATGAAAGAGCTCCAACAGGACATCCTCCTACACAAGCACCACATCCGATGCAAGCATCTTTATCGATATTTACTGCCATTGTCATTTCCTCCTTGTTTAATAATTTATACTAAAATTATACTATATCCTAGAAGTGAATCAAGGCAGTTTAGTAAGTGCAGGCTTACCATAATTCATTTACCAAACTAAAAAATTGAAGTCGGGACTAAAGCCCGACATTTTTATTTTGCGTATTCCTGGGCACGTGTCTCACGAATAACATTTACTTTGATTTGACCTGGATATGTCAATTCAGATTCAATCTTATCTCGAATATCACGAGCTAATTTTACACAAGTCAAGTCATCAACGTGTTCTGGATTTACAAGCACACGAATTTCACGACCTGCCTGAATCGCAAATGCATTCGCAACACCATCAAATCCATTCGCAATCTTTTCTAAGTTTTCAAGACGGTTGATGTAAGCTTGAGCACTTTCTTTACGAGCTCCAGGTCTTGCAGCACTAATTGTATCAGCCGCAATAACCAAATGACTTGTTAAGAATTTTGGCTCTACATCACCATGGTGTGAGTGAATCGCATTCAATACAATTTCTTTTTCACCATGCTTTTTACAGAATTTGTATCCCAATTCAACATGAGATCCATCTTGTTGCTCAATATTCAATGCCTTACCAATATCATGCAATAGACCTGCACGTTTGGCAATTTGTTGATTCAATCCAAGTTCAGCTGCCATGCATCCCGCAATATAGGCAACTTCCATAGAATGCTGTAATGCATTTTGTCCATAAGAATAACGATACTTCAATGTACCAATTAATTTTACGATTTCACGATCAATTCGACCAATACCCAATTTGAAGATAGCATCTTCTCCAGCCTTCATGATTTCTTGATCAATTTCATTCTGGTATTTCTTTACAACATCCTCAATACGTCCTGGCTGAATTCTTCCATCACGAATCAAGTGTTCTAACGCAAGTCGAGCCACTTCACGACGCACCGGATTAAAACATGTGATCGTAATCAAATCTGGTGTATCATCAATATTCAATTCAACACCAGTAGCTTGTTCAAAACAACGAATATTACGACCTTCACGGCCAATAATACGTCCCTTCATTTCTTCACCAGGTAAAGACACAACACTGACTGTTTTTTCCTGTGTTTCTTGTTGAGACATACGCTCAATAGCTAAGGCGATGATATTTTGCGCTTTTTCATTGGCAGTTGCCTTTGCCTCATCCTCTTTATCTTTGATATATGCGATTGTTTCATGTTCCATTTTCTTCTCTACAATCGCAAACAATTCTTCTCTGGCTGCCTGGCTTGACATTTTGGCAACACTTTCTAAAACAACAACTTGTTTATCAATTTCTTCTTGTAATTTCTTTTCTTTTTCGTCTAATGATGTCAGTTTGTCAGCAACACTCTTCATCTTTTCATTAATCTGACGCTCTTTTTGATTTAACGCTTCATCACGAAAATTCAAGTTATCTTCTCTACGCAACAACTTGTTCTCTAATTCCATTGATTCTTGTTTACGTTCTTTAATTTCTTTTTCAGCTTCAACACGCAAATCATGAGCCTGTGTCTTTCCGTCTAGCACAGCTTGTTTCACGCGAGAGTCTGCTTCATTTTGAGCTTCTTTTAAAATTTGTTCTGCTTTTTGCTGATTCTTATTTAAACCTGCTTTGGAAATTCCGACCATACAGCCAGATCCAATCGCAAGACCTGCGACACCAGACAAAACGATCCATAGTACATCCATACTATTTCCTCCTTTTCGTCCTTTGTTCTAGGTAAAACCAAAAATATTATACACGAAAACAGGCATAAAGTCTATCGTGTCAAATTCTAAAATAAAAGATGTTTGTCTAGACAAACACCTTAGAAAATGGCACGAACCATAAAGAAAACTAAAACAATTATACCAAGCGCAATACGATACCATCCAAACACTTTGAAATCATGCTTTTTAATATAAGACATTAAGAAGCGAATCACAAAAATAGAAACGACAAATGCCACAATCATTCCAAAGGCAAGAATAAAGAATTCCAATAAACTAAACGAGAATCCAAATTTCACTAATTTTAATAGACTCGCACCAAACATAACTGGAATCGCTAAAAAGAAAGTAAATTCGGCCGCTACAGCACGACTTACACCAATCATTAATCCACCAATGATCGTTGCTCCAGATCTTGAAGTTCCAGGTAAAACGGCTGCCACAACTTGAAATAAGCCAATAATTAGCGCATCTTTATAAGATAAGGCAGCGAGTGTATCTACACTTGGACGCATATCTTTATTACGATTTTCTACATAGATAAACGCAACACCCACTAAAATCAACATAATCGCAACCACAAATCCATTATATAAATGTGCATCGATCCAATCATCTAATAATAAACCAATAACAGCTGCTGGAATTGTAGCCACCAAAATTTTTGACCATAAGATCCAAATGGATTTAACAGGAACATATTTTCCTTTATTATTTTTTCTAAAAGGAAATATTTTATTCCAATACAATAAAACAACCGCTAAGATTGCACCCAATTGAATCACGACAAGAAACATACTCCAGAATGAACTTGATACATTCATCGGCATAATTTCTTCCAATAAAATCATATGACCTGTTGAGCTAACAGGAAGCCATTCCGTAATTCCTTCAACAATGCCATACAATATAGATTTTAAAATCTCAATCATATTTTCCTCCATACTACAGAAAAAGCCAGGATTTACCTGGCTAATTTACTACTTTTCAACGATTTGTTTGCCGTTGTATTCGCCACAAGAGCACATCTTGTGAGCAAGTTTATATTCACCACAATTTGGACAACGAGTCAACGCTGGTTTCACCAATTTGTAATGTGTTCTACGTTTTGCTTTACGTGTTTTTGAATTTCTTCTCTGTTGAACTGCCATGCTTGCACCTCCTAGTCATCATCCAGTTTGAAATCATTTAATTTTTCCCATCGTGGATCAATTTTTGGCTCTTCTCTATCTTGATCCGATAAAAGCTGCCAACCATCTCCCTTTGGATATTGATCACGAGGTAAACGAGTGATACTCATTGGAGCCTCATATAATATCGCTTGGAAAATCTCTGGGTTAATATCGATTGTATCTTTTTTCACCACGATAATTTCCTGATCCTCTGCATCCTCTACAGGAACAAAAGAATACGTTTGTTGCGACTCCGTCTCAAATGGAACATCAATATCTTCATTTGTGATGGAATCTAGAACAACCATTGTTCCGTCCATACTCAAATCACTCGATACGAAATTCATTCCGTCAAACTCTAATGTACCCGTAACATGTACATCTGGAACAGACTTGACAGAAGTATGATGAAGCAGATCGTTTTCTTCAATCGCAATCCATTCATCGATCTCAATAATATGGTTATTTGCATTTAAGAAGTCTTTTCTATTAAATTTCACGATCTTCACCTCATGTCGCATTTGATATTATAATAAAAGTAATTCATAAAGTCAATATTTCCACAAGAAAAAGATTCTGTTATCATAATGAATATGAAAACATGCGGAATTATTACAGAATATAATCCTTTTCACCAAGGACATATTTATCATATCAAAAAAACAAAAGAATTAACACAATGTAATTGCTTAATTGCGATTGTGTCCAATCATTTTACCCAAAGAGGCTTACCTAGCCTTTTAAGTATGGAAGATAAGACTAAGCTTGCTCTAGAAGCCGGTTGTAACCTTGTGATTGAACTTCCTGCTTGTTATGCCGCCCAAAGTGCCGATTACTTTGCCAAATATGCAATTGAATCTTTGCATGCGTTAAATATCGATCAAATTTGTTTTGGCTCAGAAACAAACAACATTGTCTTGCTAAGAGAGTATGCCAAACAAATGGAATCGACAAAAGTAGATCCATCATTAAGTATGAATCGAAATTTATATTCAAAAGACATACAGCCAAATGACATCTTAGGCATTCAATATATCAAACAATGTGACAAGTATAATATCCTTCCGCAATCCATTTCTCGAAAGGATACTTTCAAAAGTGCCACACAAACACGTAAAGAATACTTTGAAGGCATTGCTCAATTTAAGGATGCCTACTTCAATCCCAATCAAACTTGGGACACTTACTATCCATATCTTAGAAAATTCTTGATTTTAACTGACACAAATATTTTATCCACCTATTTTCTAGTCAATGAAGGTATTGAATATCGCTTAAAAGAAAATGCCAAGAAATATTTGAAGTGGGAAGATTTTCTGTTGGCATCCATTTCTAAAACATACACAAAAGCTCGAATTCAAAGAACTTGTATGTTTATTCTTCTACAAATCACAAAAGCACAGATGCAAGAAAACAATCGTTTCAATCAAGTGATCGTAGCAGGATTTGATTCGATTGGACAAGCATTTCTTAAAGACAAACAAGTCATCACAAAATTTAAAGAGCTTCCTAAATTCCTTCAAGAAATTGAACTCAAATGTCAATATTTATCTTTTGACACATTTCAAGCTAGAAAGGTGATTTATTATGATCGCTAGTTTATGCATTTTAATCCTTGCATGTATATACATTTATTTCTTCCCCTTTATTCCAAAAAGAAAGAAACACTATACATATGCATTGCTACTTGGATGTCCTGCTCATGATGATGGAACGATGTCTTCAAGTCAAATTAAAAGATGTGATTTAGCCATAAAAGCATATCAACAAAACCTTTACGACACATTGATTATTTCCGGTTCCAATGTAAAAAATGAATTTATCGAAGCCAAGGTTATGCATGCTTATATTCAAAATAAAATGGATATCCCAACCATTCTAGAAACAAACGCAAGAAATACATTTGAGAATTTCAAATTTTCAAAAGCTATTATTCAAAAACAAGATGTATTGATTTTAACATCACAAACTCACGCCAAAAGAGCTTGTGCCATTGCCAGACAATTCTTTTCAGATTATGGCTGTATGTGGTTTAAAGATCTTAAGCCAAAACATATCCTAAGAGAAATTGTATCGCGTATTCTTTATATCAAAATTGAAATACTAAAAAAATTAGGAAAGTACTAGTACCAATGCATTAAGCGAAGCGATATCTAAAATTTATGAGTCTTACCTATAAATAGGTAGGGCTCTTTTTTTCAAAAAGTCGCGAATAGCAAGTAGAAAATGGAATTATAGAGTGGCGTATTGTATAGAAAATAATCAGAAATTTCTGATTCGTACAAAAGATATCAACGTATATAGCTCGATTCTTTTAGATTAACTTATTGACATTGCATTTCTTATTGTCTCTATTTTGAATTGCACATAATATTTTTACGGAATAATTATTTTACGGAAATGGTTTTTTAATTAATTTTGGAATTATAATATGTTTGAAATTGATAGGAGGAATCGAAATGATAGATTCAAATGAACATTATGATTTCATAGCAATTAAACATTTGTACAGCGAAGCAAGAGAATATGAAAGAAAAAAACTTATAAAAGCATTAAAAGAAAAATACTATATTGTTAACACCAAAGGTTGTAGTGGTAAAGGCTCAACAAGATACACCTCTCAAGGAAGAATGAGTGAATATGATTTGTCTAATTGGAAATACATCGAAACTCATAAAAATGATAAAGAGGCGAGATTTTTGATTAGCTTTAACCCTTTTGAATCCGATAAATTCACATTAAATAAACATTGTCTTTATGACAGAATAGGAATATGCAAGTATTATAAAGATCACAAGATCGAAAAAATACTTAATGTAGATTTACCGTTAGATTATAATAAAATTGAAATCATTATTTCAGAACTGGAGAATTCGTAATATGAGAATTTATCATTTTTTTGAAGTTGCAGAAGATTATTGTAACACTACTTTTATGGCTACTTTTAGAGCATTACACGAAAAAAATCCAGAATTTTCATTTCAAAATAAAAACTTTGAAGAATTAATGTGCAATGATACGATTATTAAAAAATTAAAATCATACATCAATTATGAGAAACTAGATCCAGACAACATTCACGGTAAGACTAATATTTTACGTAAAATGATGTCGGAGACATATATAAGTAGAATAAAAACTAATAATTTTAGTGATAGAATATTTAAATTAGAAAACGATTTATTAGAGTATCCGACAACAAATACTATTAAAGACTGGTACACTTATAGAAGTGATGGCAAAGGATATACAACTCCACGCGATATAAACGTTATCATCTTATTAGCAGATACTTTAGGAGAATCCGAAGAAGAAAAACTTAAATTATTAAACAAACTATTGCAACCAAGTAAAAATAATATAAAAAACGATATCGACGATATTAATGATTTTTGGGAAATACACTATCAAAACTTAGAAAATCATACTAGTATAAAATCATTTATTAAAGATATAATCCTTGATTGCTTAGCTACAAATTATTACGAAGATTTTGTATATAAAGATAGTAAACCAACCGAGTGTGAGAACTATTACAAACTCTTGATTTTAAAATTTAAATTAAAAAATGAATGTGAATGCCTAGAAATAAATCAATTATTAAATAGTATATATAACTTTGTTGATCACAGCATTGATGGCCCAGATGCTGTAGTTACAGATACATTTCTATGTTCAATCAATCCAAATATAAAATTTTTTTCTTCTGCTTTTGATGTAATGAATGAATCACTAGAATTGTTTTTTAATTTATTAAATAAAGGTATAACGTTTAGTTATTGTCCTAATTATCATGATATTTATGAAAGAGAAAAATATTTCGAAAATAAAAAGGAAAGCTTTGATAAATTATTTATACTTGAATTATTGAATGTAGTTGATATTGTGTTCGAAAATATTAGTTATGGACAAGACAATATTGACACAAAAGAATTTTCAAGACATCAATTCTAAGATACCCTATGACCTTTAAAGGTTGATTTATCCCTATCCAGTTTTATATATATCAAAAAATTAGGAAGGTACTAATAAACCTTCCTATTGAATTGTACGAATGACTTCATTGACACTTCGTACTTTTTTTAAGTTTGAAATTAAGTTTTGTAGATGCGCTGCATTCTTCACTGAAACCGTCAACTTAGTAGTTGCCTCTAAATTACCATCATCCACCGCAGAATCTACATGTTTTAAATAGACATTGCATTGTTGTAAAGTCGTCACAATATCACTCAACAAGTAATTTCGATCATCACTATGAATAATCAAATTCACTTCATATTGTTTTTCATCTAGACCCTCTTCCCATTGTACAGGAATTAAGCGTTTCTTTTCATTGACAATATTTGGACAATCCGCTCTATGCACCTTGACCCCTTGCCCTTTTGAAATATATCCAATAATCGAATCTCCAGGAATCGGTCTACAACAATTTGCCAAAGATACCGCAATCGTATCAACTCCAGGCACAATAACACCACAACTTGAATGTTTTGTAACGTGTGCAGGCTGCTTGTTGTAAATTTTCATAATTTCTTGATCTTCAAGCATATTCGAGCGGTTTTTAACCAAACGATCCACAATCGACTGCAACGAAACACGCTTCATGGCAATACCTACATATAGATCATCCACACTCTTAAAGGATAAGGATGTTAAAATGGATTCTAATCGTTTTTGATCCATTGATTTCGGATCTAATTTTAAACGCCTAAACTCATCCTCAAGCATCGACTGTCCTAGTTTGATACTCTCCTTACGCGATTGCTGTTCTTGTTTTTGAAGGAAAGTACGAATCTTATTACGTGCATGCCCACTCTTAACAATTTTGATCCAATCCGCACTTGGACCTACCGAATTGTTGTTTGTTAAGATATCAACAACATCTCCCGTTTTTAAAGGCGTATTTAAAGGAACAATAGCCCCGTTGACTTTAGCGCCTACTGTTTTATTTCCAACCTCCGTATGGATTCTATACGCAAAATCGATCGGACAAGAACCCGAAGGCAAGGCAATTACTTTACCTCTTGGTGTTAAACAATATACATTCGCTTCAAAAATATCTTTTTGAAGTACATTCATATATTCAAGTGGATCTTCACTTTCTTCATCGGTCATCATCGAAAAATCTCTAAACCAAGAAAGTTTATCCTCAATCTCTTTTTGTTCATACTCTGGAGTATAATTACGATTTTCTTTATACTTCCAATGCGCTGCAACACCACGCTCGGCAATCGCGTCCATTTCTTCTGTACGAATTTGAATTTCAAAAATATTACCATGCTCAGGCTCTACGATCGTTGTATGCAAAGACTGATACATATTTGCTTTTGGCATCGCAATATAATCCTTAAAGCGACCTGGAATCGGTCTATATTTAGCATGGATATAACCTAGTATTTCATAACAATGCACAACGGAATCCGTAACGATTCGAATGGCCAATAAATCCAAAATTTCTTCAAAACGCTTATTTTTAGTCACCATCTTTTTATAGATGCTATAAAAATGTTTTGATCGACCAAAAATACGATATTGAATATTATACTCCTGCATAATCGATTCAATATCTGAAATCATTTCATGAACTTGTTCGTTACGATCACTTTCACGTTGTTTTACTAAATCTTTGATTTCTTCATATTTTTTATAATCTAAATACTTAAAAGAAAGATCTTCCAACTCATTTTTGATTTCACTAATACCCAAACGATGCGCAATAGGAGCATAAACACTTAATGTTTCACGGGCAATTTTCTTTTGTTTTTCCGGACGCATATACTGCAAAGTTCGCATATTATGCAAACGGTCTGCTAGTTTAATTAAAATAACACGAATATCTTTTGCCATCGCAATAAATAATTTACGATGATTACTCGCTAAATATTCTTCTTCATCTTTAAATTTAATAGCACCAATCTTCGTAACCGCATCAACTAAAGTTGCGATTTCCTGACCAAATAATTCCGTAATTGTATCTGTCGTTACGCCTTGGCAATCTTCTACAGTATCATGCAAAAGACCTGCCGCAATCGTTTTTGGACCACAATGCATCAACGCTAACGTATTTGCTACTTGAATAACGTGAATCACATAAGGTTCTCCGCTTTTACGAAATTGTCCCTTGTGATGTTCATAGGCAAAATCATATGCCTTTTGAATCAACTCAATATTCTCTGGGCGTTTTATATATGTTTGGACATTTTCCATACACTCTTCAAAAGTTACTTGCTTTTTCTGACTCATAATTCATGCGCCCCCTTTCTTAAAATTATACTATTTATTCCCCTTCATAATGTGTTAATGCACAAACAGGGATATCTTTAAACTTTTCTCTACCTTTTAAATCATCCAATTCAATCACAAAAGCCACACCGGTAACACTAGCCTGCATACGTTCAACCATTTTAATAATTGCTTCTACTGTACCACCTGTAGCTAACAAATCATCAATAATAACTACTTTTTGTCCTGGTAAAATGGCATCCGCATGAACACAAAGTTCATCTTTCCCATACTCTAGATCATATGTTTCACTTACGGTTTCTCTTGGAAGCTTTCCAGGCTTTCTAACAGGTACAAAGCCAACATTATTTTCTAAAGCCACTGGCACACCAAATAAAAAGCCACGTGCTTCAGGACCAATCACAACATCTGCACCAACACTTTTCACAAAGTCATTTAATTGATCCACGCAATAACGCATTGCACTCGCATTCTGCAAAATGGGTGTCACATCTCTAAAAATAATTCCTTCTTTCGGAAATCCCGGAATACTTTCTATATAATCTTTTAAATCCATACTAAACCTCTTTCTAATTGATTCCATTTTACTACTCATATACAATCTCATCAATCACAAAATTTACCTGCTTACGGCCCTGATATTGATTGATTTGAGCCGTACCTATAAAAGAATGAATCGCATTCACACTTTTTTTATACTCTGCTTCACTTTGATTAAAACGCATACACTGTAAACCAGATTCTAATGTATATTTACGATGTTTATGATTTTGAAAATCATACAACGACTTAATTTGAGGATGAATAATTTCAAAACTAGGAAAAACAAAGCCCGGACCAAAAGGTCTAAGTACATCTAAGGATTGAATGGTTTCTAAACTCAATTCATCATCCGTTATAATTAATGTTTCCTTCTTTTTCACACTATACGTATATTCCTTGATACGCGCATGAACGAAATCTTCAAACAAATCAAACTCATTTAGATTCAATGAAAAGCCTGCTGCATTTTCATGTCCACCAAATACGACAAAATGTTTGTATGGGCCAAGAAATTCCATGCAGTTAAAGCCTTCAGGACTACGCATACTCGCCTTATATCCCTGTTCATTTTTAGCTAGAACGATACAAGGCTTATTAAATCTTGAACAAAGTGCACCCGCCACTAAACCTATGATTCCTTCATGAAAACTTGTATCTTCAATGATATAGATATCCTCATTCGATTTACACTTTAATAAGGCCGTTTTTTGCATCTGATCCGACATTTGTTTACGAATCGTATTCATTTGTGTAATTTGCGACCCCAAAGTATAAATTGTTTCATCATCATGCGCCAAAAAATATCGGACCACATTGTTGACGTTGGCAAGATTACTCAATCTTCCAATCGCATTTAATTTAGGAACCACCTGAAAACCAATGCTTGTTTCATTTAAGTCACGATCTGTAGCTAAAGAAAAAATATGTTTTTCATGTGTTTCATTGATTGATCTTAAGCCATTCTGAATCAAAGCTCGCGTTTGCCCTTTGACAACCATCATATCCGAAATACTCGCAAGACCTGCAAGCTGTAAAAGATAATCATCCTCTACACCAAGTTTTCGCATACATTCATAGGCTATTCCAGCTCCACATAAGGTTTCAAAGCATGGCTCCATTAAATCTGGATGTACAACAATATCACAATTCACTTCTTCATCCATTGTATGATGATCCGTAACAATTACATCCATACCCAATTCTTTAGAAAGTGCTAAAGCCGGCTTACTTTTAATGCCATTATCCACCGTAAGAATCAAAGAATATCCTTTCTTATGTGCCAACATCACTGTTGCTTCACTAAGCCCATACCCCTCTTTAATACGGTCCGGAATATAAAAGCCACATTCAAGGCCTAATTTTCTTAAGCCTGACACCATGATTGTTGTTGCACTGATACCATCACAATCATAGTCTCCTGCTACAATTACTTTTTCACAATTTGAAACAGCCTTTAATATTCGTTCTTTAAAGCTTTCCATACATTTCGATTCAGAAACTGGATTTAAAAGCTGTTTACTTGTCCAATACGCCCATTTCGATGAATCTGGTTCTAAAAATTCTAATACTTTTTTTGTTAATTCTGTCATTTGTTCCATGCAAATTATTATACCATATAATAAAAATGTTCACAGACTATTAATCTGTGAACAATTCTTTTTGATATGGTATTTGAAGATGTTCATACGCTTTGGGCGTTACTATTCTTCCTCTAGGCGTACGATTGATAAAACCAATCTGTAATAAATATGGCTCATATACATCTTCTAAAGTCATTGGCTCTTCTCCAATACTTGAAGCAATCGCTTCAAGTCCTACAGGCCCGCCTTTAAATCTTTCAATGATTCCTTTTAAATATTTATGGTCAACCGCATCTAAACCTAAATGGTCTACGCGAAGCCTATCCAAAGCTGTCTTTGCGATTTCACTTGAAATCACGCCCTCATTATAGACTTGGGCAAAATCACGTACACGCCTGAACAAACGGTTGGCGATTCGTGGTGTACCACGCGATCTTAAAGCAATCTCCGCAACGGCATTTTTATCAATTTCTGTATTCATCACACAACTTGTACGATAAACGATTTTTTCTAAATCTTGTAAATTATAGTACTCTAGCTGTGAAATAATTCCAAAGCGATCTCGCAAAGGCGCACTTAAATCTCCTGCACGAGTTGTGGCTCCCACAAGCGTAAAAGGTGGTAAATTAATACGAATATTGTGTACGGTTGCTGAATCTTTACCTACCACAATATCTAGACAATAATCTTCCATAGCCGGATACAATACTTCTTCTACTTGTTTTGGCAAACGATGGATCTCATCAATAAATAAGACATCTCCTGGTTCAAGTGTTGTAAGTATAGCTGCAAGATCTCCACTTTTTTCAATGGAAGGACCACTTGCCGTCTTTAAATTTCCATGCATTTCATTGGCAAGAATATAGGCTAAAGTTGTTTTTCCAAGACCAGGAGGACCATAGAATAGAACATGATCTAAAGCTTCATTTCGAGATCTTGCCGCATGAATAAACACATTCAGATTTTCTTTTAATTCGGATTGCCCAATATATTCATTTAAACTTTGCGGACGCAACGTCTTTTCAAAGTTATCACACTCTTGTAAATTTCCATCTACTTCTCTAGGCATTTATCTTATACTCCATTTCTTTTTGCGAGTAGAATCAATGCTTGTCTTAACATTTCATCTTCTCCTAATTCTGTATTTTCAAATTCCTTCTTAATTTTTGTTAATTGATTGGTCTTATACCCAAGTGATAAAAGAGCATCCTGAACTTGAGTCCATACTGGATTCGACACAGGACTATCACTCGTTTCTAAAGATACAAACTTACCTTTTAGATCCAAAACGATTTGTCCTGCCGTTTTAGCACCAATACCAGGTAATGACTTCAATCTTTTAATATCATCATTTTCAATGGCTTCAATCATTTCTTTTCCAGAACATACCGATAACATGGTTTGGGCTGTTTTTGGACCAATTCCTTTTACGTTGATCAAACGCATAAAGACTTCATAATCTTCTTCTTTGATAAAACCAAACAATAAGATCGCATCTTCACGAACGTGTTGATATGTATAAAGAAATAATTCTTCATTCATTTTTTGACTTAACGCATTAGCCAAATACACTTCATAGCCAACGCCATGTACATCAAGTACAACACGATCATTTCGAATAATCTTTACAATTCCATTCACAAACGCAATCATTTTACACCTCAATATCAAGTTGGACTGGACAATGATCTGAACCATATATATCCGTTAAGATCTTCGCATCCACAATTTTATCTTTTAATTCCGGCGATACTAGCCAATAGTCGATTCGCCATCCTGCATTCTTTTCACGAGCTTTAAAGCGATAGCTCCACCATGAATATTCAACTTTTTCCGGATATAAACTACGATATGTATCCACAAAATAAGCTAATAGATTTTCTTTAAAACTATCTCTTTCTTCATCTGTAAATCCAGCATTTTTATGATTTGTCTTTGGATTTTTAATATCAATCTCTTCATTGGCCACATTAAAATCGCCACAAGCCATAACCGGTTTATCCAATGATTTTAGATAGGCACTAAAAACTTTATCCCATTCCATACGATAGTCTAATCTTTTTAGTCCATCCCCTGAATTTGGTGTATAAACAGTCACAACATAATATTCAGGATACTCAAGAGTTATCACTCTTCCTTCTGTATCATGTTCTTCCATATTCATCCCATAACGAATGGATAATGGTTCTTCTTTGCAGAAAATCATTGTTCCACTATACCCTTTCTTTTGAGCACTATTTATATATTGATAAGGATATAATTCACAATCCACTTCAATTTGATCGGGTTGTGCCTTAGTTTCTTGAATACAAAAAATGTCTGCATCCAACGCATAAAGAATTTCCACAAAATTCTTCTTTAAAACGGCACGAATCCCGTTCACATTCCACGAAATACATTTCATAAAAAAACACCTCAGAAGCATTATACCACACGAAAAGAAAAGGCTACACAATGTGTAACCTTAGTTTTCAATAAATTCAAATTCAAAGCCTAATAAACGTACTGTGTCTCCATCTTGACATCCTGCTTCTCTTAAAGCTGTGTCAATTCCAAGATAACGCATTTTGTTGGCAAATAGATAGAAGTCTTCTTCCGTATTCAATTTATTGATGTCGAATACTCTTTCAAGTCTAGGACCTGAAACATTCCATACACCATCATCTTCTTTTTCAATAAGGATGTCTTTCTTCTTCTCTTCAAATGTATACATAACACCTGTTTCACCCGTATCTTCCGTAATTGGGAATGCAGGTGTTGTCGCAAGAAGATCTGCCGCTTTTCTAAGTACTGCATCTAAACCTTCATGAATAATTGTTGTTGTTTCATAGACTGGAATATCTGGATACTTTTCTTTAAAACGACGAACATTTTCTTGGGCATTTTCCATATCCATCTTGTTGGCAACAACAATTTGAGGTCTTTCCAATAAACGAATCTGGTAAGATTTCAATTCATTATTAATAACTTCATAATCTTTTAATGGATCTCTGCCATCCTCTGCACCCATATCAATCACATGGATGATAACACGACATCTTTCAATATGGCGCAAGAATTGATGACCTAAACCTTTACCATCACTTGCTCCTTCAATAAGTCCTGGTAAATCGGCTAAAACAAAACTTCTTCCATCACCCGTTTGAACAACCCCAACATTTGGTGTAATCGTCGTAAATGGATAGTCTCCAATTTCAGGACGAGCTTTACTTACGGCATCTAGGAATGTTGATTTTCCTACACTTGGAAATCCAACCAATCCAACATCGGCAAGTACTCTTAATTCTACAACACAATCAAATTCTTCACCCAAAACACCTTGCTCTGCGTATTTAGGTGCTGTGTTGTGGCTTGATCTAAAGTGCCAGTTTCCACGACCTCCACGACCTCCATGAGCAACAACTTGGCGTTGGTGTGGTTTTGTCAAATCGGCAAGTACTTGATTATTATCACTTCTCTTTACAATGGTTCCTAATGGAACTTTAACAACTTTATGTTCCCCATTGGCTCCGTGCATTTTTTTATTTTTACCTTTTTCACCCGGAGTTGCGATAATTTTACGATGATAACGCAAATCTAATAGAGTTGTCATACCTGGATCTGCTTCAAAAATGACATCTCCTCCGTTACCTCCATCGCCTCCGAAAGGTCCACCATAGGCAACATATTTTTCGTGGCGAAAACTTACTAAACCATCTCCGCCTTTACCTGCTTTAATATGAACTTTGACTTGATCTACAAACATATATACCCTCCTTTCCATTTCATTAAAAAAGATCCCAGCAACGGGATCTTAAATTTCACACTTGTTAAGCTTGTGGATAAACAGAAACTTTCTTTTTATCTTTACCAAGACGTTCGTATTTAACAACACCGTTAACTAATGCGAACAATGTATCATCAGCACCACGTCCTACGTTAGTTCCTGGATGAATTTTTGTTCCACGTTGACGATAAATAATGCTTCCAGCGTGACAAGATTGTCCATCAGCTAATTTAGCTCCTAAACGTTTTGAGTGAGAATCACGACCGTTCTTTGTAGAACCAACTCCCTTTTTAGAAGCGAATAACTGTAAGTCTAATTTTAATAACATTTTTTACACCTCCTGTACTTGAATATTTTTAGGATAACTTTCTTCAATACTTTGAAACTGAACTAATAGCGTATTTAGTATGATTTGTAGTTCAGCACATTCTGTATTGTTTATTTTCAATTCAACATCCCCTGCATCTACATCATAAGAAATGAAACTTAAATAGCCAAGCTGTGCGATTGCGTTGATACCACCAATAATAATGGTACTGGCTGCAGAACAGACGATATCTTTTCCATACTGATCATATTCAGCATGTCCATGCATAGAGATCAATGAAATACCATTATCATCTCTAGCAATTTTAATTTTAATCATAATTAAGCTTCGATAGCTTCAATTTTTACACGAGTGTAAGGTTGACGGTGTCCTTGTTTACGACGTGTTGAAGATTTTTTAGCTTTGTATTTCACGATAGTGATTTTCTTTCCTTTGCCTTGTTTTTCAACAACACCTGTTACCTTTGCACCTTCTACGAATGGTTTACCAAATTTTCCATCAGCGTATAATACTTTGTCAAATGTAACAGTGTCTCCTTCGTTAGCTTCTAATTTTTCAACGAAGATAACAGCATCCTTTTCAACACGGATCTGTTTTCCACCAGTTTCGATAATTGCGTACATGTGTGCACCTCCTATTCATTCTATTTCACATTTAGCTTGATACTCGCCATCAAGGTGTGAATTTTCAACTTAAACCTTTTCTGGGCGGTTGCAAGTCCATACACGGAGTTTGCAACATTGATATTTTAAAGGATGTAAGGCAATACGTCAAGATAAAATTCTATTTTTTAGCTCTATGTTTTATACCGATAAACTGGAATTTATCTTACTTTGCTTCTTACCAACATATATTACCAAATGTGCTTAGGAACTCGCTAATTCTTTAGAGCTCCATTTCACACTCATAGCACTTAAATTTCTTTCCGCGGTATTCCGCATAATCTGAGTTTCCGTTTAGATGCATGCCACACTTTTCCATCACTTTTCTACTGCCTATATTTTCTTCAAAAAAGTCCGCCACGACCTTTTTAAAGCCCATCTCACGTAATTCGTTTATTACTGCATTCACTGCTTCCGTTGCAAATCCTCGCCCTTGAAAAGATGGGTCAATGACATATCCCAATTCAATAGCTTCATCATCATAACCACAATCATTGACAAACCCAATCATATAACCGTCCAGATAAATGCCATATTCTAGATGGATTGTATCATTAATCTGACTGAATTCGATCAATTTGTCAGCTAACGCATAAAACTGTACTTCTTCACAATAATCAGGCACCATAAACGTTGCCGTAATCTTTGGATTTTGCATCATTTCTTTGAGACGTTCTCTATCTTCTTTACGATATGGCCCTAACGTCAATCTATCTGTAATGATATGTTCTTTTTTTAATATTTGTCTGCTCACCACTCTGTTTCCCTTCTTGCTGATATACAATATTGATAATTACGCTTTTTATTGTGACTAATTCTGATTTATCTTTGTCTTCTTAAATAATATTATTGTACGAAGTATACAAATCATATTTTTAGACTTAAATCACTAAGATTCCTGCCATCTCTAAAATGACACAAAGAATAAATAAAATGACAATTAATAATACGGGTGAAAAGCCTTTTTTTAGTATCTTTGTACATCCAAAAAATAAACATAAAGAAAGAACTCCTGGCAATACCATATCTAAATCCGATTGAATGCTTACTACATTGATTTGTACAAATCTCTGAACTAAAATTCCAACCACAAACATCCCTAACATACTTGCAGCGAGTGTTACATTCTTTAAGAATGTATCCGATAAGTCCGTAATCAACTTAGTACCTTTCTTATAACCAAGCTCTTGTGTAATCCAAAGAAAACCAAAACGAAGTACGTTCCATGCCACAAAGAAGAAAATAGGTCCTAGAACATTTTGTGATAACGCAAGCGATGCACCAACAGCTGCAAGAATTGGACGCATTGTAAACCAGAATACAGGATCTCCTACGCCTGCTAAAGGCCCCATTAAGCCAATTTTTACGTCTTGAATAGATGTATCTGAAATATCAGCACCTTTTGCCTTTTCTTCTTCCATAGCCGAAACGATACCAACAATTGGTGCAGAAACATATGGATGTGTATTATAGAATTTTAAATGACGATCTATAGCCTTATCAAAATCTTCTTTGTTTGGATATAATTCTTTCAATGCTGGAAGTAAACCATAGCACCATCCACCATTTTGCATACGCTCAAAGTTCCATGAGCCTTGTAAATATTGATGGTTTAAACAAACCTTTAATCTTGTACTTTTCTTCATATAAACCACCTGGTATATTGTAATTGACCCATCTAACTGGTCATCTACA
>ULVX01042567.1_pt1 | contig 25638 bp, 19 predicted proteins | sample 1959811 | NCBI WGS metagenome assembly ULVX01 (sample SAMEA4835797, study PRJEB28245) | human gut metagenome | biome: gut microbiome; material: fecal sample | place: Denmark | collected 2008
AAAAGCACCCCGTTGTGGGCAAGCGAAATCTCCCCCGGGGCAGGATTAGCTCCGCCACCCACAAGTGCGACCGGTGAGATTGTGTGATGTGGCGAACGGTAAGGCCGCGATGTCATCAGCCTTGAACCGCTCCGCAGCTTTCCTGCCACAGAGTGGATTTTGGTGGTTTCGAGGGCTTCGGATAATGTCAACGGGGGGAGGATAGTGGGGATGCGTTTTGCCATCATCGATTTTCCTGCTCCGGGAGGTCCTATCATAAGGATGTTATGGCCTCCGGCACATGCCACTTCAAACGCTCTTTTCACGTTTTCCTGTCCTTTCACTTCTGAAAAGTCGCAGTCGAATATGGCTGAAGCCCGTGCAAATTCCTCACGCGTATTGACTCGGACTGGAATCGGATCGCTCTTTCCGATGACAAATTCAATGACCTCGCGGAGTGTCGACATTCCATATATATCAATATTGTTTACCACCGCGGCCTCGGTGGCATTGGCTACGGGTACGATCATTCCTTTGAAACCCATTTCACGAGCTTTTATAGCCATTGGAAGAACCCCCTTTATCGGGAGTATAGACCCGTCAAGTGACAATTCGCCCATGATCATGAACGAATCAAGCGGGATGACGGGATTAAGCTGTTCGCATGCTGCAAGTATGCCGATTGCAATCGGCAGGTCGTAGGCCGCACCCTCTTTTTTGACATCGGCTGGCGACAGGTTGATAACAATCCTTCGCCGTGGCCATTTGTAGCCTGACTGGCTGACAGCCGACAGGACTCGCTGGTAACTCTCCTTGACGGCTGTATCGGCCATTCCCACAAGGGAGAACTGCACGCCTGTCTCGGCTACAACTTCGATGGTTATAACCAGTGCGTCGATACCCTGAACGGCAGCACCGTATGTCTTGATAAGCATGGAATTAGAGTGTGATTTAGGTTTGTAATCGGGTGAGAGGTCAGTTGTGTGCGAGCAATCTGCGCACGTCATCAATGCTCATTCCGCGCCGTCGGGCATAGTCGGCCATCTGGTCGTCGGCTATCGGGCCGAGCATAAAATAGGAGGCATCAGGATGTGCTATATACAGTCCGCAGACGGTCGCAGAGGGTTCCATTGCTCCGTTTTCGGTGAGCGTGATTCCGATTTCATCGAAGTTCAGCAACCCGGACAACACAAACGTTAGTTTCTGGTCGGGGAGAGATGGATAGCCTACGGCCGGACGTATTCCGGCATAGCGTGCTTGGAACATCTGCAATGGCGACAGTTTTTCATCTTTGGCATAGCCCCACAGCTCTCGTCTGACGATTGAGTGAAGATATTCCGACGAGGCTTCCGCAAGCCGGTGTGCGATGCTCTGGAGCAGTAAGGCTCTGTAGGAATCGCCTTCGGCTTCCGATTGACTGGACTTTTCGGATAGGTCGACAGTCACGGCAAATGCTCCCGCATAGTCACCGGAGGGCATTATATAGTCGGCGAGAGAGTGCGTTGGGTCATTGTTTCGAGGAGTCTGCGATCGGAGTGTCGGGATGCGCGTGCTGCCTATAACGATATCGTCACCTTCCGAATGTGCTTCAGTCAGGGTGACAACGGCATTGCAAACGGTATTGGCCTTTTCAAGCTCGTGCAGTATCTCCGTAGCATCGTCATAGAGCTTTAATATTTCTTTTCCCTTGGCCGTGTTTCCGGGACAATGTTTCTCGATCCATGCCTGACGGCATGCCGGGCAATCGTGGAGCGAGGTGACGGATGAGAAATCGCCGGGCATCTTCCACGCGTTGAAAAAGAAGCGCCAGTTGATATAGGGAATCACCTTTGCGACGGGTATTTCAATCACCGTGCGACCGTATTTGGCAGGTCTGACAGGTGTATACGGACTGAATGTGTGACGGATTGAGCGCTGTCGGGCTTCGTCAAGCGATAGTTTGGGTACGAGGCGTTCACATTCGCGTTGACGCAGCGTCTCGTATTCCTCACGCAGCTCAGCAATGTAATTTTCGCGTGTGGCAGAGTTGAGCAGGCGTGCTGCGATGAGAGGATTCTGTGATGCGTCGGGCACATGTATGACAGGTGCAGAATAGCATGGTGCTATTTTGACGGCTGTGTGGATGCGCGATGTGGTAGCTCCGCCAACCATGACCGGGATTTTCAACCCGTTTTCCTCCATCAGTTCCACGACATGGGCCATTTCTTCGAGAGATGGTGTTATAAGGCCGGAAAGACATACGAGGTCCGGCTGTTCTTTTATGGCTGTGCTGACAATTTTTTCAGCGGACACCATGACTCCAAGGTCGATAATCTCATAATTGTTGCATGCGAGCACTATCGACACGATATTTTTGCCGATGTCGTGGACATCGCCCTTGACGGTTGCAAATATTATTTTTCCGGCTTTGCTTGTCTCGTGAGAGCCTTGGCGTGCCTCGATAGCCGGTGTGAGTATGCTTACGGCGCGTTTCATCGTCCGCGCTGTCTTTACAACCTGAGGCAAGAACATCTTTCCTTCACCGAACAGATGGCCGACGTTGTTCATGCCTTCCATAAGCGGGCCATCGATTATACTCACAGGGACATCGTATTTTTCGAGCGCTTCTGCAAGATCTTCTTCGAGATATTCGTGGATGCCTTTGACAAGCGCATGTGTGAGACGCTCCCCGACCGGTTGTTTCCTCCATGATTCTTCTTTCCGGCTTTCGGTCGCTGGAATCTGAGTCTGATTATCCTTGTCGCGGAGCATCTGCTGGGCGTACTCGATAAGTTCGTCGGCTGCATCTTCACGGCGGTAGAGCACAACATCTTCTAGCAGTGTGCGTAATTCCGGGTCAATATCGTTGTATGTGACAGAGGTTGAAGGATTGACAATCGCCATATCCATCCCGGCCGCTATCGCATGGTAGAGGAAAACGGCGTGCATGGCTTCACGCAGGTAATTGTTGCCACGGAACGAGAACGAGAGGTTGCTCACTCCGCCGCTCACTTTAGCTCCGGGAAGATTTGTCTTTATCCATTTTACGGCGCGTATGAAATCAAGTCCGTAGCGGTCATGTTCCTTGATGCCGGTGGCGATAGCGAGAATGTTAGGGTCGAATATTATGTCTTCAGGGTCGAATCCGATCCGTTCGGTAAGGAGTCTGTAGGCCCTTTCGCAGACTGCTGTCTTGCGTTCGAAGGTGTCGGCCTGGCCTTCTTCGTCGAAAGCCATTACTACGGCCGCCGCACCAAGTTCCATTATGCGTCCGGCATGTGAAAGGAAGCGTTGCTCGCCTTCTTTCAGAGAGATAGAGTTGACTATTGATTTTCCTTGAACGCATTTGAGTGCCGATTCAATGACTTCCCATTTTGAGGAATCGATCATTATGGGTACCCGGGCTATATCAGGCTCGGCTGAGATGAGATTGAGAAATCCGCACATTTCCTTCTGGGCATCCATCATGCCGTCGTCCATGTTTATGTCGATAATCTGCGCTCCGTCTTCGACCTGTTTGCGGGCGATGGTAATTGCTTCGTCAAGATTACCCTCCTTGATGAGTCGCAGGAATTTGCGCGAGCCTGCGACATTGCAGCGCTCACCGACGTTGACAAAGAGCGAGTCGGGAGTGATGTCGAGAGATTCAAGTCCTGAAAGATGGAGACCTTGTATGGACTGTGGAATCCGGCGGGGAGTGTGGGCTGAGGCTTCTTTGGCCAGAGCGGCGATGTGGGCCGGAGTAGTTCCGCAGCAGCCACCGACGATATTCAGAAGATTCCTGTTGAAGTATTCCCGCATGTGCCGTAACATCGTTTCTGGTGTCTCGTCGTAGTCTCCCATCGCATTTGGAAGTCCTGCGTTCGGGTAGCAGCTGAGCGGATAGGGTGCAATTCGGGAAAGCTCGGTGATGTGGGGTAGCATGTCCGCCGCTCCTGAAGAACAGTTGATGCCCACCGATGCGATTGAGTCGCTGTGGCTGATTGATGTAAGGAATGCTTTCAATGTCTGTCCTGAGAATGTACGTCCGTCCGGGCCTGAGATGGTAACAGAGACCATGATCGGATATTTTCTGCCGGCTTCATTCATGACCTGTCTGGCGGCATCGAGACCTGCTTTTAGATTGAGGGTGTCAAATACAGTCTCGAAAAGGAGTATGTCGATTCCGCCTTTGACGAGTGCTCTTATCTGGCTGAGGTAAGCGTCAAACAAACCGTCGTAGGCGACTGCCCGCATTGCCGGATCGTTGACATCGGGACTCATGGAGGCAGTCTTGTTTGTCGGACCGATAGATCCGGCTACGAATATGGTCCGGCCTGTGGCGTTTTTGTGTTCATCGGCAAGCCGGCGCAGAAGTCTTGCAGCTTCGGTATTGATTTCCTCTACCAGTCCCTCCATGCCGTAATCGGCCATTGATATTGCATTGGCGTTGAAGGTGTCGGTGGAGACGATGTCTGCTCCGGCCTCGATATATTGACGTGCTATATCGGTGATTACATCCGGGCGAGTAAGTGTAAGCAGGTCGTTGTTTCCGCGCAGGTCACACGGCCAAGAGGCAAAGCGCCGGCCACGGAAGTCAGCCTCGCCAAGTCCGTAAGATTGTATCATTGTGCCTGTCGCACCGTCGAGTATTAAAATGCGCTCCTTGAGAAGCAAATTGAAGTCATCCACTGTGTAAAATATAATTTAATTTCGATACTTTTTGAATCTACGTTGGCTTAAAGACAGGAGCTTATGGCCGGAACCCTTTATTCTTGTTAGAGAAGTGTCTTAAGGAATGAGGTCAGTTCTTCTGCATTTTTTGCAGCCTGTGCCGCCGAAGGATGATAGTCTGCTCCATATCCGAGTTCACCTGTCTGTTCCGACATATCGAACCGATAGATATTGTCGGCGTTTGCCGCAAGCTTGTCAAGTGATGCCTTGACATCCTCAAGGGCTGTCCCATGGAGCATCGGTCCTGTAAGCAATACGATTTTGGCCTGAGGCTGGAACATGCGGAGATGTACGAGGAACTTCTTGTATGCTTCCTCGAACAGAGAAATGTCGTAGTCGTTGAGCGACGTATCGTTTGTCCCTAAATTGATACAGATTATATCGGGACGGAAGGAGGCATGATTCCAGTAGTGCGAAGGGTTATAGATGAGTGTGCGGTCATACTCGGCCGGCATCCGCTGTTCAGGTGTCCCCTCGCGAGGTCCACCATAGCTGCGGTACATACCGATTCCTGAGCGCGCCACCACGTTAAAATCGGCATTCAGCGAACGGGCTGTCAGATAGGCATAGCTGAGGGTGTGGTTCTGCGTGTCATAACTGTAGTGTGTCTTGCCGTCAGGCGCTTCGGTGCCGTAGCCGCAAGTGATGGAGTTGCCGATAAATTCTATTTTCAGTCCGGGTCGCTCCGGCGCAGGGAGCAGCTTAGGTGAAGTGCCGGAGATTGTGAATCCACGGAATTCAGGATGTTTTTCATATCCTTCGATGGCATACGTCACACGTAAAGAGTGTTTGCCCTCAGCAAGTGAGTCAGCGAGGGTTATAAGTGAATCGGAATCCGTAAAATTGATTTTGAATGGAGCGAGGGAGTCAATCTCTACCATGAATTGTCCGCTACCCGGAGAAGCCTCCATTGCAATTGACGAGCCTTCGAAGTTGAGCATGGCTGTCGTTCCGGGGTATGAGAATGTGGGAGGTAGAGAGTCGCTCCATAAAATACGTCCCATATAAAGTATCTCCGGATCTGACGGTTCGACTTTGAGCTGTTTTGAATCTGAGCAGGCGCATAGAATCAGTGCTGTGGCCGCAATTAAACTTATGTGTCGTGTTATAAAATTCAATCCCATTGGAAAATTCGTAAAATGAGAGGTTTGAGTGATATATCAGTCACAAAATTACACGATTTTCCCAATCCCGCAAAAAAAGAAGCTGATTGTTGGGCAAAAGGAAGTCAAAAGCATGATTTTTTTGTCAAACTTTTGGAATTCACCTGATTTTCGCTTACCTTTGCACCCGATTTCGCAATCTCTGGCAAGGACATGCAGCCTGCGTATATTGCGAGTAGTGTTAACATTTTTAATATACGTATAGAAAAATGGACTTAATTAAAGTTGCAGAGGAAGCATTTGCCACCGGCAAGCAGCATCCCGACTTCCAGCCCGGCGATACCATTACCGTGGCTTATCGCATCAAGGAAGGTAACAAGGAACGTATCCAGCAGTATCGCGGTGTTGTTATCCGCATCTCAGGTGACGGCGACAAGCGTCGTTTCACAGTGCGCAAGATTTCTGACAACATCGGTGTTGAACGTATCTTCCCCATCGAGTCACCCTTCATCGACTCTATTACCATCAACAAGTATGGTAAGGTACGTCGTGCCAAACTTTACTATCTCCGTGGTCTCACAGGCAAGAAAGCCCGTATCAAAGAGCGCCGCGTAGTGAAGAAGGTGTAAAGATATTGAATACCCGCCCGTCCGGGCGTCCCCCAACTCCATCGCCCGGACATAAAAAGAGCCGCATGCCCTATCATCGTGAGGTGAAAAAGCTTGTGTGGCTCTTTAACTTTGTATATGGCTGTAAGAAGAAATTCGAGTCTAAAATTTTTTCAGATCGGGGCGATAAATGCTGCTACGTCGGTATCACCAAGAAGGTCTGCAATCGTGAGCCACAGCATCAATAATATTATCAGAACAACCACCCCAATGGCAAGCCACAGTGTAGTGCCGGATTTTGTTTTTCTCTCGCTCATAATAATAGTTGTTTTAGGAATTCGTTTATGGTTGGAACTGCTATCTGTCATATTAACACATTGGATGCCGTATTTGTTGAACAGAATGCTCTTTAAGCATTTTTAGCTTATGAATTGACGATTTGGGCGGCGGTCGGATGTTATTAACATAGAACGATACAGTAATAATCAACTCACGAAACAGCCCGCGTCACGCACGCTTCAACATAATCAGACCGAAAGGTTTTCACACCTTTCTCCACGCGGGATTAATCGTCAATCGTATAATATAAACTATTTATGTTATGGGAACGAGAGAAATACACACACGATGCCTTGCAGCGTTTTTCACCTGTTGTATGGCACTCGCTTTCGCAGAGCCGACAGCAGCACAGATGATGGCTGACACGATTGAAGTCAGGCATCTATCCATTGGGATTGATGAGATAGGGCGAGAATCTCACGGCTCGGAAAATATTTACAGAAGACCGGCAGCATTTCCGCCGGTTACACCGGTAGAGGCTATCGCGGATGATGCCGGTATCCCGCTTCCGTCTGCCGATATTCCACAGCGGCACTGGAGCATCTATATGGAACCTTATTCATGGCATGGCGGTCTACATCCCGACTGGCATAGAATGTGGATTAACACAGCCGTGCTGTCGGGCGCTTTTCTCGGTACTCTGTTTGTTTTGCAATGTCTTCCTGAAGATGCCACAGCATGGAATCGAGCCGCGTATCAGAACACCACATTCTATTCTCGATGGTATAAGAATATATTTGTAAAAAATCCGGAAATAGACCATGATAATGCCATTTTCAACTATGTTCTTCATCCCTATGCCGGGGCTGCTTATTTCATGGCCGCACGGTCGTGTGGATTCAGTTTCTGGGGATCGATGCTCTATTCGGCCCTTATTTCGACAGTAGGGTGGGAGTTTGGTGTCGAGGCATGTATGGAACGACCCTCGTATCAGGATATAATCATCACACCGGTTGTCGGGAGTATTCTCGGAGAACTGTTCTATAAATGCAAGCGTCATATCGTAGAGCATGATTATACTCTGTGGGGGTCGCGGATTATGGGTAATATTGTTGTTTTTCTTGTAGATCCTGTCAACGAGGTGGTCAACTTATTCCGTGGCAGCTACGAGCGTAAAGCCCATCTCGGGAATGATAACCCTTCTGTCATACGCGAACGGCCGCTTGTCACATCGACGCTCACCCCTGCCATTGTCGGTGGCGCACCCGGTTTCACTCTTACATGTACGTTCTGATCGATCGGGTTAATGCTGTCGATGTCAGTCAGAAACTTGGAATATAATACCGTAGCGCCTCTTAATTGGGAAAATTCCATGTAAATTTACCAAGGAAGGTTGAAAAAGCCGTGGTAATATCGGGAATTTTGAGTAACTTTGCGCAAAATTTTTTGTTCGGAACCATGAAACGTAAATGCTATCAGGGGATGAATTTTCGTCCCTACATTTCAAATTCCCAGATACAAGAGCGCATAGGTGTGCTTGCCAAGTCGATATGTGACGAGTATGCCGAGCGTAATCCGCTGTTTATCTGTGTCCTTAACGGCGCAGCTCCATTTGCCGTGGATTTATTTCGTGCGTGTGAGGACATTGATGCCGAGCTGACTTTCGTAAGGCTGAAAAGCTACGATGGGATGGGGTCGACCGGCGTGGTCAAACAGGTGATGGGTCTGAGCGAGAATCTTGCAGGCCGACATATAATCCTTGTGGAAGATATAATCGACACCGGCAATACTATGGTGAAGCTTCTTGCCGACCTTGAAGCCCACAACCCTGCATCACTCCGGATTGCAACGCTTTTGTTTAAGCCGGAGGCACTTCAACATCCCGAACTAAAGCCTGACTATGTAGGCTTTGAAATCCCAAAGAAATTCATCATCGGTTACGGTCTCGATATTGACGGCCTCGCCCGTAACCTTAATGACATATATATCCTCGATGAAGATTGAGGTCACGGTTTCGACACATAATTCAGTCAGTTGGTGTGGCTGCCCTGTGTAGAGTGGCCGGCACCCAGCTTAAATAAAATAGGATAACGGAATGTTTAATCTTGTAATTTTCGGTGCTCCCGGAAGCGGGAAAGGCACCCAAAGTCAAAAACTTATCGACCGCTACGGTCTTACTCACATTTCAACCGGCGATGTGCTTCGTTCGCAAATTGCAGCCGGAACAGAACTTGGCAAGATTGCCGACAGCTACATATCGAAAGGATGCCTGATTCCTGATGAACTCATGGTCGATATTCTGGCTCAGGAGATCGACCGTCTTCGTCCCACTTCAAACGGTTTTATTTTTGATGGATTTCCACGTACAATCCCTCAGGCCGAGGCTCTGAAAAAGATGCTTGAGCAGAGAGGCGAAGAGGTCCATTCGGTAATCGGCCTCGAAGTCGCAGACGAGGAGCTGATGGAACGTCTCATCAAGCGCGGCGAGCAGAGCGGCCGTTCCGACGACAATCCTGAAACAATCGGTAACCGCCTGAAAGTATATCATTCCACTACTTCGCCTCTGCGTGACTACTATACAAAGGAAGGCAAGTATACTCCAATTCACGGGGAGGGACATGTGGACGAAATCTTCAACAATATCGTCAATGCCATTGATGGTAGCCCCTGTGTGAAGGCTATCTGATTCTCCCTGTAATCACTGACAACTAAAATCTCATAAAAACTCAACTCTCCATGATGGATTTTAAACCTATCAGCGAGCTCACTTATGCCCAAAGCGTAAGTGAGCTCGAAAGTATTTTAAGAATGATGCAGAGCGACACCTGCGATATAGATCATCTTGCGGCCTATACCCGCCGTGCGACGGAGTTGCTGAAGGCATGCCGCACGCGTCTTACCACGACCGAAGAGGAGCTTCGCGATATTCTTGCGTCGCTTGGAAATGAAGTGGCCCGTAATTCATAAACATAAGTTTTTCTTACATGTCGGATCCTCTATGTTTAACATAAAGAGTAAATCGGAAAGTAACCGGAGGATAATAGTATTACCGAATTTTTCCTGTCATTTTTAACAGACATAAAAAATACCAAAACATATTATATTAAACATGAAACTTCTTCCTATCGCAGCTATCGCCATGACGCTTGCAGTTGCAACTACAGGATGTAAGCAGAACAAGACCGAGCATCTTGCCAGTCTTAATGTCGCTTACATGGACACGACAGTCGCTCCCGGCGCAGACTTCTACACCTATGTCAACAAAGGTTGGATGGATGCCAATCCTCTTACCGCCGAACATGCCCGCTACGGACAGTTCGACATTCTCAATGATTCATCAGAAACCCGTGTGCGCAATCTAATCCAGAATCTCGGTGCGTCAAACCCGGAGGAGGGAAGCGTTGCCTATAAGGTCTGGACTGTATACTCGCAGGCAATGGACACAGCGCGCCGCAACGCTGAGGGTGCCAAACCGATTCTTGCCGACCTTAAGAAAATCGAGGATACTCCACATGAAGGCATGGAAGATCTTTTCCTCTGGATGCACGGCAACTACGCAAGCCCGTTCTTCGGAGCCGGCCCGATGGAGGATCTGATGAACTCAACTGTATATGCCATGTATGTCTCTGGCGGTGGCATGGGTCTTGGTGACCGTGACTACTATCTGCTCAACGACGAACGCAATACTGCAGTGCGCAATGCCTACAAGAAGCTTATAGCCACTCAGATGCAGAATGCCGGATATACAGAGGCTGATGCTAACCGCATCATGTCCAATGTCATGAAGATAGAGACCGCTATCGCAGACTCAGCTATGACACGCGAGGAAAGCCGCGATATCCCCCGCATGTATAATCCACGTACTTTCGCCCAGCTTAAGGAATCATATCCGGCCATCAACTGGGACCGTTTCTTCATTGAGACAATGGAAATCGCTTCGCCTGATTCAGTGATTGTCACCGACCCGAAGAGCATGGCGCAGGCCAACAAGCTTATGAGTTCTCTCAGTGACCGCGAAATTAAGGACTACTATCTCTGGAAGTATGTGAGTCAGGCTTCGTCTAAGCTCAGTGATGATTTCACCAATGCCAATTTCGAATTCTCGAAAGTGATGAGCGGTGTTCAGGAACTCCGTCCGCTCTGGAAACGCGCGCTTGATGCGACCGAAGGTGCTCTCGGTGAGGCAGTCGGTGAACTTTATGTAGAGAAATATTTCCCCGCAAGTTCAAAGGAATATATGCTCGGACTTGTTGAAAATCTCCGTACAGCCCTCGGAAAGCATATTGCCAACCTTGACTGGATGAGTGATTCGACCAAGGCTCGCGCACAGGAGAAACTTGCCGCATTCACTGTGAAAATCGGTTATCCCGACAAGTGGAAAGACTACACTTCAATGGAAATCGATCCCAAGCTTAGCTACTATGACAACATGCACAATGTGTCGATGTGGCATCAGCGTGACATCTATTCCAAGTGGGGCAAGCCTGTTGACCGTACCGAGTGGGGCATGACTCCTCAGACTGTGAATGCCTACTACAATCCTCTTGCCAACGAAATCGTATTCCCTGCTGCTATCCTTCAGGCTCCTTTCTTTGATCCGAATGCTTCTGACGCTGAAAACTATGGCGGTATCGGTGTGGTTATCGGCCATGAGATGACCCACGGTTTTGATGATCAGGGCCGTAATTTCGATGCTAACGGCAATATGATCAACTGGTGGACAGAGGCTGATGCCAAGGCGTTCGAAGAGAAAACCAAGGGTCTTATCGCTCAGTTCGACGAGGTTGAAGTGCTTCCCGGCGTTCACGCCAACGGTCAGTATACTCTCGGTGAGAATATTGCAGATCAGGGAGGTCTTCGTGTGGCAATGACTGCATTCCTTGACGCTCAGGCCAAGAAGGGTGTTGACGTTAACTCTCAGGAGGCTCTTATCGACGGTTTCACTCCTGCACAGGTGTTCTATATGAACTATGCCAATCTCTGGGCCAACAATATCCGCGATGAAGAAATCCGCTCGCTTACCACCGGCGACGTGCATTCTCTTGGCAAGAACCGAGTAAATGTTACTCTGCGCAACATCGCTCCCTTCTTTGAAGCTTTCGGCATTACAGAGGAGCAGCCGATGTTCCGTCCTGAAGCTGAACGTATCGTTATATGGTAACAGTAACTGTATCCACCGACGGGTACAGCATCAATTGAAATAAAAATAACAGATTTTCTTTTGGTCATGGACCGCAGGAAAATCTGTTATTTTTTTATTTGAGCTTTACGTTATTAACGTATCATGCTTGTATCGAAAGGAGATTGGCTTTGCCGGTTACAGTGATTGAGCGCAGGGTTGCCGGGAAGAGGAGTGTCTCACCTCGTTTGATATTCAGAGTCTGTCTGTCAGAGTCATTGTTATCGGTGGAACTGCTTATCTCTGCCTCGCCATCAAGACACATTACAATCGTGAACGATTCGCGTGTATGCGGAAGCTCGATGATTTCACTGTCTTTTGATTTGATGTTGTCTACGATGAAATAATTACAGTCAGCCAGAAGCGAGCCTTCCGGATTGGAACGGTAGTCGGGGTAGACAGTATAGTCAATCGCATCGCGGGCTTCGGCGGTGTGAAGCTGACGAGGATTGCCATCTTTGTCACGGCGGTCATAGTCGTAGATACGATAAGTGATGTCGCTTGTCTCCTGAATTTCCGCGAGAAGATTGCCTGCGCCTATGGCGTGGATACGTCCGGCCGGAAGAAAGAATGTGTCGCCGGGTGCGGAATCGTAGGCCGCGATAACATCCATGATGCTGTTGTCGGCCACGCGTCGTTCATAATCTTCGGGCGTAGTCTTTTCTTTTAGTCCGACATAGATTTTTGCACCGGGCGCGGTGTCTATGACGTGCCACATCTCGGTTTTTCCGGGACAATGATGACGTTTTTGGGCAAGGGCATCGTCAGGATGTACCTGAACAGAGAGGTCGTCGCAGGCATCAATGAGTTTGATAAGAAGAGGGAAATTCACTCCAAACTGACGGTAGATTGCCTCTCCGACAAGTTCGGCTCCGTATTCATTGATAAGTTCTGTTAGTTTTTTCCCTTTGAGCGGACCACGGTCGACAACAGAAACATGTCCGGGTACGGCTGAGATTTCCCAGCTTTCGCCTATACATGTCTGGTCGGTGGCAATTCCTTTGAACGGGGCTATACGCTCCCCTCCCCAGATCACAGATTTGAGGTAGGGTGCGAAATGCAGCACTTGAGTAAACATGTGTCAATAAAGATTTATAAAAACTATTGGAAACGTGGGGTAGGAGAGGAGATATGAGAATGCGTGTGTTGAGCTGTCAATCAGAGCATCCGCAGAGCTTCCAGCAATTCGAGTGTGTCGAGGCGTGAAAGAGAGCGGCGTTTCAGAAGTGCTGCTGCAAAGTCATGGGCCACGGACTGGACTCCGCGATGAGTGAAGACTCGGTTGAGATAAGAAAAATTCTTGTCAAAAAGACGGTCGATCTCATCGTCGTCAAGCGAACATGCCTCATGTCCTTCCTCGCGGGCAAAGTCGTGCAGGAAATCGTGAAGTTCCTGAGGAAGCTGCTGACGGTCCTTGACCATGTGACGGCACATGAAGTTCGACATAAGCATTCCAAGTCCGATGTTGTAGTTTTTCAACATCTGATTCCATGCAGTCTTTGCCGACACTCCGGGATTGCCTGCGAAATAGAAGTCGGGTGACATGGCGACCATATCGTTTGGGTCGCAGTCAAGGGAAATTGACGTGAGCATATCCTCGCCGTCAAAAATCATCAGACCGATGGCCATGCCTGTTGCGCCATAGCTTCGGTCGGTATCGTCGGTGTACTTCAGACTTTTCATATATGAGCAGAATATAGTATCAAAACATCCCTACGGGGTTTAGGGTTCTAATTTAAGTTCTAATTAACAACAAGGATTTTAGCAACGACATCGCCTTGTGAGTCGGTCTCGGAACTTACGGAGGCGAATACATAGTAAACTCCGCTTTTGACGCGTGCTCCGTTCATTGTACATCCGTCCCATGTCGCCATGCCTCCCTGCGATGTGGTCTGATAGACGAGGTGCATGCCTGAATCCATGATTTTGACAAGCGACTCATCCATAAGGCCCCGGATTGTGATAATCCCGGTATAGTCAGGGGTGACGGGATTGGGATAGGCAATCACATCGGAATAATCCGGCCGTGAAGGAGATGCGGTCGACGAATATTCGTAAAGACCGTTGAGAGTCGAGATGAAAATTGAATTAGAACTTGGGTCGACATAAATGTCTGTGATGCAGTTGGTCGGGAGAGGAGAATTTGTCGTATTGAAATTCTCAATAATCTCATCGCCGTTTTCGCTTACGAGATATACGCCTGAGCCTTCGGTGGCAATCCATTTACGATTGGCGGCATCGACGGCTATGGCATATATTTTTTCAGTATCAAGCAGATAGTCGGCAAGATTAGTGCCGTCGTTTCTGGGGACTTTAAGACGGTTGATACGGAAATCAGATGAAAAGACATTGGCAGGATTTGTTATTTCAAATATTCCCTCGGTAGTACCGGCCCATACGCGTCCGCGCTGATCCTCGGTAAAACATAGGATATAGTCAGGTGAAAATGTCTTTCCGTCCTGATCTGTCAGTGATGAGATGACAAGGGCGGTGTCATCGGATGGATCTGTGATGGAACTGCCATAATATAAAGCAGAGAAACCTTGTTTAGCCTCTGCATCCGACATGAATATGGCCGGAATTTTGCTGCACTGGTGCATTACAATGTCGCGCTGCCAGATTGTGCCTCCCATGTCAAGCCCTATCCAGTCTTCCTTGGTTATAGTCGAAGGGTCTTTACGGCGTTTATCAGCCGGAAGAACAATCAGAGGTGGCCAAGTCTTGTCTTCTGTATAGACACCGACCAGCAGGTTTCCATGTTTGTCAAATTGTGCGGTGCTGGGTCTCCATGCCCAGTTTGCATTTTTGTTTATCAGAGAGTTCTCGTCAAATTTTCCGATTTGCCGTCCGTCTTTGACAACGTAGATACCTTCTATGCCGGAGCCTATATAGTGGATGGAATTGTCATCGGGATCTTCGAGCAGAAAGGTCGGTGAGAAAATATAGTCTCCTTTGTTGCGACGGCCATTGGTTGACGCAGATGATTTGAAAGTCAGACCTTCGGTGGCTTCGATGTCTGCCACGTTTCCGTCTTCAATCATGTTGCCTGAAAAAATCAGCTCAAGGAAATCACCGTTTCCGACCGCAAAATGAGCGCTCATTCCGTGGTTGGCGACCATGAAGCCACGGTTGTCGGTCAAAGGGATTATGTGTGATATATCTGAGAATGTGGTGGCATCCGTCGGACGGTATCTGTCGCGCATGACGGTCAGTGAACCGTTGTCTTCAAGCTTGTAATTGGCCAGACCAGTTGCATCTGCGGCCCAGAGAGATTTTCGTCCGTCGATGGTTGAAATTGCGTTGTTCATCAACGGCTCGGGCAGGGATATGGCTTGTGTCTGTGTCCAAGGAGCTGTGAAATGAAGGAGCTTTCCATCGGCAATGGCATAGGCCCCGTTGTCGACCGTAAAGATAGAACTTGTGTTCGTGACGGGAGTCTCTTCCAGAGAGGCGCTTCGGTTGTTGGCTGCGATTGAGAGATGATAGAGTTTCTTGTTGTTACAGTAGACTGCAAAGTGTGTGTCGCCCGACGGGTCATTGTTGCCTAAAGGAACGAAACCCTTGGGTTCTGAGAATATTTGGACAAGAAATGTGAACTTGTCAATGGTGTGATGCTGCCCGTTTTTAGGCGATGTGGTGACATAATATGTCCATTCGCGAGGATTAGTCACGAGGATTATGTTGTCGGGTGTCAGGCCGATACTTCTCACGTTGACGTTGAAAATGCCTGATTCGTCGACTTCAAAGGTACTATCGTTGTATATTACAAAACCGAAAGATGTGGCGATATATATTTTCCCGTCATCGAATTTAACATCATTGATGGTTTTGCTGTCGACATTTGCATTTTTTATGTCAGGGAGATTGATGCGCTCCCCTTCATCGGGAATGATGTCGATGTTACCGTCCTCATATGTTGCAAGAAGATATTTTCGTTCGAAATTATAGAAAATATCCTTGATGCGGCCTCCTGCAATGTCTACTTTTGGCTCGAAAACGCGGCTTTCGTCGTTGGTCTTGTCATAGGAGTGGAGAGAGCCGGATGTTGCGAGATAGACAAATTGCGGTGTCTCGATCAGACGGTCTGGAATACCGAAGACCGGATAGGCTTTCCAGCTGCCTGTGGCAAGCTGGGCATTTATGGCAGCCGGCAAAAGTGCGAGTAGCAATAGGTTCAGCTTTCGTAACATTACAGTGATTTTCAATGGTTGGAGAGGTTAAAAAGATGATTTAATCTTGTGGAGTGATGTCGCGGGGGAAGAACGGAACGTCTCAGTCTACAGTCTGCAGATAGGCCATGAGTTTTTCCGTTGCTCTTCCACGATGGCTGATGGCATTTTTAGCGTCGGCACTCATTTCGGCAAAACTCATATCGCTTTCATCCGGCTGGAAAACCGGATCATATCCGAATCCGTCCGCGCCGTGTGGTTCGGTGAGGATTCTGCCTTCCACCTGTCCCTCGAATGTCGTTTCGACTCCGTTAAGAATAAGAGCGATGACTGTGACAAACCGTGCGCGGCGGTCGGTGACACCCTGAAGATTTTTCAACAGCAGTGACATGTTGGCCACGCTGTCGTGACCGGGACCGGCATATCTGGCTGAATATACACCGGGCGCACCGTCAAGGGCGTTTACCATAAGACCTGTGTCGTCGGCAAAACAATCGTAGCCGTAATGCTGTTTCACATAACGGGCCTTCATGATGGCATTTCCTTCGAGTGTGTCGGCTGTTTCTGGAATATCGTCCTCACAGCCAATCTCTTTTAATGACAATATACGGAACTTTCCACCGAAGATACGGCGGATTTCCTCAAGTTTGTGGGAATTATTTGTTGCGAATACTATATCTTGCATATTAATTATAAACGTATTCAGTATTTTAATATTGCTCATAGCTTTTAATTTTATGGGAATGTCGCATCTTATGGCTGTCACAATGGCTTTAGGCAGATTTGCATTTGTAAATTTAGCCGATAGGCTTGGTGCGTCTGATTGTCAGGTGTTTAATGTGATAAGAATAAATTGTGAAAAAAAGTGTGGTTTTTATGCTGTTTAGTTTTGTAAATTTTTGTAATTTTACACCCTCTAAACTATCCCTTGCAAGTAAATCCTATGGCTGAAGAAGTTTACCATATTCCTGCGCTGCTCCCCGAAACAATTGAAGCCCTTGACATCCATCCCGGTGGCATATATGTCGATGCGACATTTGGAGGAGGCGGACATTCTCGCGCTATAATGGAACGACTCGATGCTGTAGCCGGAGGGCATCTCTATTCGTTTGATCAGGATGAGGATGCGGTGAAGCGGGCACCGGCCGACGACCGTTTTACTATGGTCTATTCCAATTTCCGTTTTATCACAAACTTCATGCGTTACTACGATGTGGACAGTGTCGACGGGATATTGGCCGACCTTGGAGTGTCGTTTCATCATTTCGATGATACCGAACGAGGGTTTTCCTTCCGATTCAACGGACCGCTTGATATGCGCATGAACCGTCAGGCACCACATTCGGCCGCTGATCTTGTCAACACTCTGCCGGAGGAGAAAATCGCCGACATTCTCTACATTTACGGCGAACTGAAGCAAAGCCGGGCAATGGCGCGTTCGATTGCCAGAGCCCGGCAGTCGTCTCCCCTGACAACGATCGGACAGCTTGTCGAGTGCGTGAAACCTCACATCGACCCGAGAAAGGAGAAAAAGGAACTTGCCCAGATTTTTCAGGCTCTCCGTATTGAAGTCAATGATGAAATGGGCGCTCTGAAAGACCTGCTGCAAGGGGCGATGGAAGTTCTGAAACCGGGTGGACGGCTTGCTGTGATCACGTATCACAGTCTTGAAGACCGTCTGGTGAAGAATTTTATGAAAACCGGCGATTTTGTCGGAAAAGCCGATAAGGACTTTTTTGGCAAAATCAATGCTCCGCTCAAACCGCTCGGCAACAAACCGATAGTCCCTGATGCCGGTGAAATAGAGCGTAATCCCCGCTCACGCAGTGCAAAGCTCCGCGTAGCGCTCAAATTATAGATATCCATAACGCTAACTCTCAACTCAAAAAACATAAGAAGTGGCAACACGAACAGTCAAAGCCTCAAGGCGTCCGTCTTTACTATCCCGTATGTTCAGGGGGCAGATATTGTCGAGCGACTTTTTCGCCCGTCACTGGCTTCCGGTGGTTCTCGGCGTGGTGGTTGCGATGGTCTATATAACGACAAAGTACACCTGTCAGACCAACATGGAAAAAATCGCAGAACTTGAACGGAAACTCGAGATAGTCAACAACGAAAAGTCGAGAGAACGCAGTGCTTTCATGGGGCGCATCCGAGAGACGTCGATGCAGCAGATGGTAGATTCACTGCATCTCAATCTAAAAGTTCAGGCCCAGCCACCCTATAAGATTCCAAAATAGTGAAAAAGGACAATCGCAGTCATATTCTTATACGTTACGGTGTCATCATAGTTCTCATATTGCTCCTTTCGGCGCGTATCGTGATGAAACTATGCGACACTACCATAATTGATGCCGACAAGTGGAATCACAGAGCCAACGAGCTTCTCTCGCAGAGCAAGGTCATAGTGCCTCCGCGAGGCAACATTCTCGCTTCTGACGGTAGCGTGCTTGCCACGAATCTCAATTTTTATACAGCGCGTATAGACTATCGTGCGGAAAAGTTTAACGAGAAGCTGTTTCGCGATACTATTGACCATCTTGCGGCACGTATGGCCGAATATTTTCCAGTCCGCGATGCTGCCGGATGGAAAAAACATCTTTTGAACCCGCTTGACAAGGTGCGCGAGAAACGTCCGCGTGCCTATAAGCTCATGTCCGGCCTGTCGCACACCGATATGGAGATTATGAGGACTTTCCCGTTCTTCAGTATAAAAAATCGTAACCGCAACGGTCTGACGTTCGAGAAATATATGCGCCGTTTCAATCCCTACGGTGATATGGCTCGCCGAAGCATCGGTGGTGTAGGTGAGACAACAGAGAGCAAGGAGATACATGGAATTTCCGGGCTTGAAAAGGCCCTTGACTCGTTGCTATATGGAAAAATAGGCTACAGTAAGATGATCAATCTTACAAAAAAGATCACAGACTGGACCGATGTTCCTGCAATCCCGGGATGTGACATCGTGACTACAATCGATATCAATATGCAGGATATTGTAGAGAGCGAGCTTAACAACGTGCTTGATACCTGTGGAGCTGACTGGGGCGTGGCCGTCCTGATGGATGTGAGAAACGGAGATATAAAAGCAATCTCGAATCTCGAACGCAATCCGAGAGGCGAAGGGTATATCGAGGCACGTAACCGTGCCGTGATGGGCTACGAGCCGGGTTCGGTTGTCAAGACTCTTTCGATGATGATTGCCGTTGAGGACGGGTTGATTCCGGATCTTGACGAAGTGCTGCCGACCGGTGGGGGATGGGCCTATGCCGGTGGCCGTCCGATTACCGATGCCCATCATTCGGCATCGATAAGGGTCGGAGATGTCCTCGAACAATCGTCCAATATAGGCATGGCCCGTATCATAACAAGAAAATACAATGACAATCCCGGCGCTTTCTATTCGCGCGTGAAGTCTCTCGGTTTTCTCGAACCTATGAACACCGGTATTGCGGGTGAAGTTCCTCCGCGTTTTGACAGTATAGCCAATGACCGTGGCGGCCGTATCGCTCTGTCGCGTATGAGCTATGGCTATGCGACAGAGATTCCGCCACTCTATACTCTTGCGATTTACAATGCTATCGCCAATGACGGAGTTTTCGTCCGTCCGCGTCTCGTCAAGGAGGTGAAAGGGGCGATTGACTCGGTTATGCCGATAAGTTACATGGGCGACGGCAGGGCATGTTCGCAGCGCACTGCCGGAATCCTCAGGCAGATGCTCACCAATGTGGTGTGGGGCGATCACGGTACAGGGCGTTTCCTCCGCAACAACACAGTCAGGATTGCCGGTAAGACCGGTACATGCTACATGATTGAAAACGGTTCGTATAATCAAAACAAGAAGCGACTTGCTTTTTGCGGATTTTTCCCGGCTGATAACCCGAAGTATTCATGTGTGGTGTTGACGTGTCATCCGACCAAAAATTATTTCGGAGCTGCCACGACTTCCGGGCAGGTCCTCCGCAACATAGCTCTCAAACTCTATTCCAGAGGCATGCTTGGCAACAGTTCCGACTATCGCAGCAAGACTCCTTCGAATGAAGCACCGACTTTCTATGCCTCGGCGATGGGGCGCAAGGCTTACGACAAAGTGAAGTCCGAATTTTTGCTTCCTTCACACCGGGCACTCAAATCTCCTGTCACGACATCCAAAGGGACACTCCCCGATGTCAAAGGCTACAGTCTCCGTGAAGCGCTTGTAGCGCTTGAGACCGCCGGCTACAATATCTCGTATTCTGGATCAGGATATGTCAGGTCAATGACTCCGGCGGCAGGAACTAAAGTCCCGCGCGGTTCACGCGTAAGGCTGGTTCTTGCGAATTAAAATGAATACAATCACATTCTAACACATATATATTAAGGTGAAAAAACTTCAAGAGCTTCTCTCCCCGCTTGACATCATAAAAATCATTGGCAGTGATGATAAAAATATTACCGCTCTCACTTCGGACTCACGCAAGGTTGAGGACGGGACACTTTTCGTCGCCGTTCCCGGAGTGAGTGTCGACGGCCACAGGTTCATTCCCATGGCTGAAGAAAAGGGTGCTGTGGCAGTGGTGTGTCAGGAACTCCCGTCGGAGTTGTCAACCCACGTGACATATATAGTTGTTCCATCGTCGGCGCTTGCCCTCGGTTATCTTGCCTCGCAATGGTTTGATAATCCGTCGCGGAAACTGAAACTCGTAGGAGTGACCGGCACAAACGGAAAGACAACGACTGCTACACTTATTTATGAGATGGCACGTCTGCTCGGCCATAAGGCTGGTCTGCTGTCGACAGTGTGCAATTATGTGGATGAAAAGGCATATCCCACCGACCATACGACGCCTGATCCTTATACGCTCAACGAGATGCTCCATCTCATGGTGGAGGCCGGTTGTGAGTATGCCGCAATGGAGGTGAGTTCTCATGCGGCAGATCAGCAGCGTATAGCAGGTCTGCATTTTGTCGGAGGAGTCTTTACAAACCTCACCCGTGACCATCTGGACTATCATAAGACTTTCGAAGCTTATCTGGCTGCAAAGAAGAAGTTTTTCGACATGCTTCCGGCTGAGGCATTCGCCCTCACTAATGCAGACGATAAGGTCGGAGAAGTGATGTTGCAGAACACCCGCGCGCATCGCTATACTTACTCGCTGCGCAGCGATGCGGATTTTCGCGGACGTATCGTAGAGTCGCGTCTCGACGGGACATTGCTTTCGCTCAACGGAAACGAAGTGGAACTTCTGTTTACCGGAAAGTTCAATGCCTATAATCTTACAGCCGTCTATGGCGCTTGTGTGCTGATAGGCTGGCAGAAAGAAGATGTGTTGCGCGAAATGTCGCGTCTTGTCCCGGTAGCCGGACGTTTTCAGGCTTTCCATTCACCCAAAGGTTATACGGCTATTGTCGATTATGCCCATACACCCGATGCGGTTGTCAATGTCCTCAACGCAATACGCGAGGTCATCGGCAAGGACGGCGAAATTATCACCGTTGTTGGCGCAGGCGGTAACCGCGACAAGGGAAAGCGTCCCATTATGGCACGTGAGGCCGCCGCACGTAGCGAACGGTTGATCCTTACTTCCGACAATCCTCGCTTTGAAGAGCCCGAGGATATTCTCCATGATATGGAGGAAGGTCTCGACGAGGAGGCCCGCAAACGTACGTTGCATATAACTGACCGCCGTCAGGCTATACGTACAGCCGCTACCCTTGCCGGTAAGGGCTCGGTGATTCTAATTGCCGGAAAAGGCCATGAGGATTATCAGGAAATCAAAGGCGTGAAACATCATTTCGATGACCGCGAGGTAATAATGGAGATAATAGCTGACGAAAAGTGACGTCCTTGTTCCGAATGCTGTTGTTTTAATCAAAACGTTAAAAATCAGATTTAGAAAAAGTGCTTTACTATCTGTTTGAATTTCTGCAGGAATATAATTTCCCCGGCTCTCGACTGATGAGCTACATCACCTTCCGTTCGGGTGCGGCGCTGTTGTTGTCTCTTTTCATCGCGCTTGTGTTCGGCCGTAAGATCATCGACCGTCTACAGCTTATGCAGGTTGGCGAGATTATCCGTGACCTCGGGCTGGAGGGACAGATGCAGAAGACCGGGACTCCTACAATGGGTGGTGTGATAATAATAATATCCATCCTTGTTCCTTGTCTGCTCGTGGGTGACCTCAGCAACATTTACATGCTCCTTATGATAATATCGACCATCTGGCTCGGGACTCTCGGCTTTTGCGATGATTATATTAAGGTGGCGAAACACGACAAGGAAGGCATGAAGGGAAAATTCAAGATTGTCGGTCAGGTAGGCCTCGGTCTCATCGTCGGTCTTACAATGTATTTCAGTCCTGATATAACCCAGCGCGAGGTTGTTCCGGTAGAATATACGGAGAATAATGTTGAGACAGTATATGTCGCGGATTCGCAGGATGTGAAATCAACGCAGACAACCATTCCTTTTGTCAAAGACAATAACTTTGACTATGCTTATCTTACAGAATGGATGGGGCCGTATGCACAGGCCGGCGGATGGATTGTGTTTGTCATTGTCGTCATTGTCGTTGTAGCGGCAACAAGTAACGGTGCGAATCTTACTGACGGCCTTGACGGGCTGTGTGCGGGAACTTCGGCTATTATCTGTGTGGCTCTTGCCATCATGGCCTATCTCGGAGGCAATGTCATCTACTCGACATACCTTAATATAATGTATATACCGCAATCCTCCGAACTGGTCGTATTCATGTCGGCCTTTATCGGCGCATTGATTGGTTTTCTGTGGTATAATGCTTATCCCGCGCAGGTTTTCATGGGTGATACAGGGTCGCTTACCATAGGAGGAATCATTGCCGTGTTTGCAATCCTCATCCATAAAGAATTGCTGATCCCCATCCTCTGCGCAATCTTTTTTGTTGAGGATCTCTCTGTGATGCTTCAGGTCGCATATTTCAAGTACACCAAGAAGAAATATGGTCAGGGACGTCGCATATTCAAGATGACACCGCTCCATCATCACTACCAGAAGCCGGGCAATTCGGGAATAGAGGCTCTCATCCAAGCTCCTCTAAGAGCTATTCCGGAGTCGAAGATTGTCACCCGCTTCTGGATTGTCGGCATTTTCTTGGCCGTAATTACTTTTGTAACTCTTAAAATCAGGTAAACATCCTGACCTCAACCATAAAAAATAACGAAATGGCAAAAAATCTCGTGGTACTCGGCGGAGGCGAAAGCGGCGTAGGCGCTGCTATCCTCGGCAAGGAAAAAGGAATGAACGTCTTTTTGAGCGACTATGGAACTATAGCCGACAATTATCGTCAGCAGCTCGATGAAGAAGGTATCGAGTGGGAGGACGGTCGTCATTCAATGGACCGCATTCTTGCAGCCGATGAGGTGGTCAAAAGTCCGGGTATAGCTCCTTCGGCTCCTGTCATGAAGGCTATCGCAGAGAAGGGTATTTCGGTGATTTCCGAAATCGAGTTCGCCGGACGATACACCGATGCAAAGATGGTCTGCATCACAGGCAGCAACGGCAAGACTACCACCACACTCCTCACATATCATATACTCAAGAACGCAGGTCTGAATGTTGGATTGGCCGGGAATGTCGGCCGCAGTCTTGCTCTTCAGGTAGCGCGTGACCATCATGACGTTTATGTCATCGAGCTGTCAAGCTTCCAGTTGGAAAACATGTATGCGTTCCGTGCAAATATCGCAGTGATTCTCAACATCACACCAGATCATCTTGACAGGTATGAGTACAAGATGCAGAACTACATCAACGCCAAGTTCCGCATTCTCAACAACCTTACTCCGCAGGATGCTTTCATCTATTGGCAGGATGACCCTGTGATTACCCGTCAGCTTGAACGCATACGCACGGAGGCGCAGATGTTCCCCTTCGCCGAACATCATGAACCCGGAAGCCGCGCTTGGGTCGATGATGAAGCGTCGCTTATAATTGACACGCCTGAAACATCTCTCAACATGCCGCGTGCGGAACTTTCGCTCAACGGCCTCCACAATCTTTACAACTCTATGGCTGCCGCTCTGTCGGCATGTATCCTTGATATTGACAAGGAGGAAATCCGTGAGGCTCTCGGCGACTTCGAAGGTGTGGAACACCGGCTGGAATATGTTGCGACTGTCAACGGGGTGCGCTACATCAACGACTCAAAGGCCACCAACGTCAACTCATGCTGGTATGCACTTGAATCAATGCCTGAAAATACAGTCCTCATTCTTGGAGGAAAAGACAAGGGCAACGATTACAGCGAGATTCTTCCGCTTGTCAAGGAAAAGGTCAAGGCCATTGTCTGCATGGGCAAGGACAATGCCAAGCTGCTCGATTTCTTCGGCAAGGAAGTACCTGAGATATATGATACCCATTCCATCGAGGAAGCTGTGGCAAAATGTGCGTCGGTCGCATGTCCGGGCGATACAGTGCTTCTTTCGCCCTGTTGTGCGAGCTTTGACCTCTTCAACAGCTACGAAGACCGTGGTCATAAGTTCAAGGAGCAGGTCGGAAAACTTAAGGCCTGAAGCTTCGTTCATGGCTTGAGCCTTGAAAGAAGCTCACGCAGCCCCTCATTCATTGTTCTTAATAAGTTCATCCTTAATATTTGAAATAAGTGTCAGTCGAATCTCCCTCCCTTCAGGTCGATGAGCAGCAGTCAACGGTGAAACCTAAAGCTGTCGCCAAGGCCGACAAACATATCTGGGGCATATTCATAGCCCTGTGCATCATATCTACGATAGAACTCTACAGTGCTTCCTCGCGTGAGGTCGCAAGTTCGTCGATAGGTGTGATGGGGCCTATCATACGTCATCTTGTAATGCTCGGTGGCGGCGCTCTGATTGTCTGGTTCTTGTCGAAACGTCATTACTCGGAGTTCATCCCACTCACACTCGGCTTTGCCGCTGTCAGTGTGGTCATGATGATCTACGTGATGTTTTTCGGTGAGATTGTCAATGGTGCGCGCCGGTCGCTTACGATTTTAGGCATAGGCATCTATCCGGCCGAGATGGTCAAATTGTCGGCGGTGTTGCTTATAGCCCTCGTCATGTCGTGGAATCCGAACACACAGAAAGTGGGAGTTACCTCAAAAGCCGTTGTCTACTCCGGAATCATAGTCCTGTTTCTCAGCGGTCTGCTGATAGAACAGGGTCTTACCAACACATTGCTGCTGCTTTCTATCAGCTATTCTATGATGATTGTCGGAGGAGTGAGGCTCGTACACCTCTTGGTGCTGACTGTCGCCTATGCAGCCTGTGGCGGTGTGTTTATATTATATCTGCTTCTGAGCGAGCCGAAAGACATCCCTGCGGATGCTGACCAGAAGGTTGAAATGATTGACGGAAAGGAGAAGAAAAATCCGACCCGTCTTGACACATGGATTGCCCGCTTGCAGCGACATGGACAGGATTCTGTCCCTAAATGGGAGATTCCTGCCACCGGCAAGAACCGTCAGGAAATACTTTCATATATGGCTCAGGCCAACGGCGGCATCTATGGTGTCGGCCCGGGCAATTCGCGTGAAGCCTCACGGTTGCCGCTGGCTTTTTCCGACTATATATTTGCTATTATCGTTGAGGAGCTGGGGCTGATCGGTGGTATTGTGGTTTTGGTCCTGTATCTGTGGCTG
>ULVX01049713.1_pt1 | contig 25600 bp, 24 predicted proteins | sample 1959811 | NCBI WGS metagenome assembly ULVX01 (sample SAMEA4835797, study PRJEB28245) | human gut metagenome | biome: gut microbiome; material: fecal sample | place: Denmark | collected 2008
CGGAATCAACGACTTCGTTCATGTCCGCTGCAACGTCCTTGAAACACTCCGTGCATTTAACGCAAAACTGCTTAAGAAGTAAAAAGTCACCCCCATCATACATATTATTCAGATATGAAACCCAATTTCAAAGAAATCGATATAGTAAAGGATGCTTTCGGTGAGCAGCACGTTCCCGAAACTCAGGGGGAAGACTGGCTTACCCCCGAACTTATCCCGGTAAAGCCCATCTATACCAAAAACGACCTTGAGGGTCTCGAACACCTCAACTACGTTTCAGGTATTCCTCCTTTCCTCCGTGGCCCGTACAGCGCCATGTACCCACTCCGTCCTTGGACTATCCGCCAGTATGCCGGATTCTCCACCGCAGCAGAATCAAACGCATTCTACCGCCGCAACCTTGCGTCGGGACAGAAAGGCCTCTCAGTTGCGTTTGACCTTGCCACACACCGCGGATATGACGCAGACCATGAACGCGTGGTCGGCGACGTCGGCAAAGCCGGTGTGTCAATCTGCTCTCTCGAAGACATGAAGGTGCTCTTCGAAGGTATACCCCTGAACAAGATGTCTGTTTCGATGACAATGAACGGCGCAGTGCTTCCGGTACTCGCATTCTACATCAACGCAGGTCTCGAACAGGGCGCGAAACTTGAAGAGATGGCAGGTACTATCCAGAACGACATCCTCAAGGAATTCATGGTGCGTAACACCTATATCTACCCACCGGAATTCTCGATGCGAATCATCGCAGATATCTTCGAGTACACTTCGCAGAACATGCCTAAGTTCAACTCGATTTCAATCTCAGGCTACCACATGCAGGAAGCAGGTGCGACATGTGACATCGAGCTTGCCTATACCCTCGCCGACGGTCTCGAATATCTCCGCGCAGGTATCAACGCAGGCATCGACATCGACGCTTTCGCTCCCCGTCTGTCATTCTTCTGGGCTATCGGCATGAATTACTTCATGGAAGTGGCAAAGATGCGTGCCGCACGTCTTCTCTGGGCCAAGATTGTCAAGCAGTTCAACCCGAAGAATCCGAAGTCGCTCGCACTCCGCACACACTCACAGACTTCAGGCTGGTCGCTCACCGAACAGGATCCCTTCAACAACGTCGGACGTACATGTATCGAAGCGATGGGCGCTGCCCTCGGCCACACACAGTCACTCCACACCAACGCTCTTGACGAAGCTATCGCACTCCCGACCGACTTCTCGGCACGTATCGCACGCAACACCCAGATCTACATTCAGGAGGAGACAATGGTCACCAAGCAGGTAGACCCGTGGGGCGGTTCATACTACGTGGAAGCCCTCACCAACGAGATCGCACACCGCGCATGGGAGCACATTCAGGAAATCGAAAAGCTCGGCGGTATGGCCAAGGCTATCGAATCCGGTCTTCCAAAGATGCGTATCGAAGAAGCTTCCGCACGCACTCAGGCCCGCATCGACTCCGGCCGTCAGACGATTGTCGGTATCAACAAATATCGTCTCGACCACGAAGATCCTATTGACATCCTCGAAATCGACAACACCGAAGTCCGCAAGGATCAGGTTGCCCGTCTCGTTGACCTCAAGGCTCACCGCGACGAAGAGGCTGTCAAGAAAGCACTTGAAGCAATCACCGAATGTGTACGCACCAAGCAAGGCAACCTCCTTGACCTCGCAGTCAAGGCCGCCGGCCTACGCGCGACACTCGGCGAAATCTCGGATGCCTGCGAAGAAGTCGTAGGCCGTTATAAAGCTGTAATCAGAACAATTTCAGGCGTGTACTCATCAGAGACCAAAGCTGACCCCGACTTCGTGAAGGCTCAGCAGATGTGTGAAGAATTCGCTAAGCGCGAAGGTCGTCAACCCCGTATCATGATTGCCAAGATGGGTCAGGACGGCCATGACCGTGGCGCAAAAGTTGTCGCTACAGGTTATGCCGACTGCGGTTTTGACGTCGACATGGGTCCTCTCTTCCAGACTCCGGCCGAAGCAGCCCGTCAGGCAGTGGAAAACGACGTACACATCCTTGGTGTGTCATCGCTTGCCGCCGGTCACAAGACACTCATCCCGCAGGTAATCGAAGAGCTCAAAAAGCTCGGACGTGAAGACATCCTCGTGACCGCCGGTGGCGTTATCCCCGCTCAGGACTATGACTTCCTTTACAAAGCGGGAGTTGCAGCCATCTTCGGCCCCGGCACACGTATCCCCGTCTCTGCAATCAAGATGCTTGAACTTCTCGAAGGCGAGGAATAATCTCACTGATATTTCCATATCAATCATTTATGCAGGGACGCTCTATTCGGGGCGCCCCTGCTATTTCTAATATCAATAATCAAAACATTTGCATTCAATGGACAATTTTTCATTCTGCACCCCGACGAGATACGTATTCGGACACGAAGCTGAGTGTAAGGCTGCGACCCTCTGCCATGAAGCCGGATGGAAACATGTAATGATCGTCTATGGCGGACAGTCTGCCATACGCAGCGGGCTACTTGACCGCGTAAGAAAATCTCTTGGCGACACAGGTATTACTGTCACGGAACTTGGAGGTGTCAAACCGAATCCGACGGATGATAAAGTGTATGACGGCATTGCTCTCGGACGTGAGGCAGGCGTTGACGCGCTCCTCGCTGTCGGTGGAGGATCTGTTATCGACACTGCAAAAGCCATTGCGGCAGGCATACTGTATGAAGGTGATTTCTGGGACTTCTATTGTGGCAAGTCAACTGTGAAGAAGGTGCTTCCGTTAGGAGTCATCCTTACTATTCCGGCAGCCGGAAGCGAAGGTAGCGGCAACTCGGTCATCACACGCCTCGACGGACTGCGGAAACTGTCTCTGCGCACCGACACCGAGCTACGTCCGAAATTCGCATGTCTTAATCCTGAACTGACATACACTCTCCCACCCTATCAGACTGCAAGCGGTATAGCCGACATGATGGTACACATCATAGAACGTTACTTCACCCTTACGGAAGGAGTGGAAGTGACCGACCGCCTGTGCGAAGGGCTGCTTAAAGCAATCATCGCCGAAGCACCGAAGGTAATGGCCGAGCCTGAGAACTACGACGCACGTGCAAACATAATGTGGAGCGGTACACTCGCCCACAACGGAATCTGCGGATGCGGACGACGTGAGGACTGGGCCTCACACTTCATCGAGCATGAACTGAGCGCCCTATACAACGTGACTCACGGAGCAGGTCTTGCCGTAATCACCCCCGCATGGATGAGCTATGTCGGAGAACGCCGTCCGGCTAAAGTCGCACAGTTTGCCCGCAGGGTGTTCGATGTGACGGAAAACGATGACTCCAAGGCTGCTATGGAAGGAATCAGACTCCTGCGCGAATTTTTCCATTCCATCGGACTTCCTGTCTCAATGAAAGAACTTGGAATAGAAAATCCCGACATCGAGAAACTCGTCGGAAAGCTTCATGAGAACAAAGGGCCGGAAATCGGAGGTTATCTCTCACTTGAGGCTAAAGACACAGAGGCCATATTCAACCTTGCGCGATAACCCTGCACACATAGGTAGACTTCCTAAATAAACCAGCAGGCCATGTAAGAATCGGCTTACATGGCCCGCTGACGGTATGATTTGCGCCTATTGGATACGCATGATACGGCGGGGAGTATGAGTATTTATAATCAGCGGGACTGTCTCGATTTTCAAATTACTTGTGTCAAATCCGAAAGCATTTCCAGCATCAAGCTCCATCTTGCGCAACAAAGCGTGAAAATTCATCAGAAATCTGTCGCGGCTGTTACACTGACTTGATTGAGAGAACACGCGATGTATGATAATAAATCTGAAATCGCCTGATATGCCATGGCTGCGGAGCGACGGATAATCACTCGTCAGGTCAATCAGTCCGTCTTCAACCATATCCTCTATTGCCTGACGAAGATAGACGCTCAACTGAGGCTGAATCCTGAATCCGATACGGAATTTGAAGCTTGTAATAGTATTCGGGACAATGACCGTACGCTCATATTCCAACGTATCTGGATTGTCGGTAAATTCAACGCGCAGTATCCAGTAGTGGTCTGCACGTTTGGGCTGCTTATTGATTATTGAATAAATCAGTTTGCTCTCAACTTCACACGCCTTGTCCGAACGACTCATATACACGAGATTAGAGGCATATTTAGGAATCTCCTTATCCGATTTTATATCCTTGATAATATCAGTATAATCATCAAACGACCTGTATTCTATATATTTACGCCTGATTCTTGTAGCCTTGCGCCACACAAGCATCACGGCACAGACAAGTCCTGCGATCAACAATGTGAACCAACCTCCATGAGTGAATTTAAACATATTGGCCACGAAAAACGCACCCTCGATCAAGGTAAAAACAACCGTAAAGACACCAACAATCCATAGTTTCACTCCCTTATGTCTGAGATACAGAGCGAGAAGCATCGTCGTCATAAGCATAGTGATAGTAATTGCAAGGCCATAAGCAGCTTCCATGTGACCTGAGGTACGGAAAATGACAACAGTCAGGATACATCCTACATACAGGAAACAATTGACAAGTGGAATGTATAACTGACCCTTTACAGTTGACGGATATTTGATTCGCAGACGTGGCCAGAAGTCGAGACTCATCGCCTCACTGAAGATGGTGAACGATCCACTCAACAAAGCCTGACTCGCTATAATGGCCGCGCCGGTGCTTATGATGATTCCGGCAGGGAGAAACCATCGTGGCATGACCCCATAGAACGGATTGATATTTTCGGGATAACCGGTTGCCTGAGAAATTATCCATGCTCCCTGTCCAAGATAATTAAGTATCAGCATGAGCTTAACAAACAGCCAGCTATAGGTGATATTCATACGTCCGCAATGTCCAAGATCTGAGTAGAGAGCCTCAGCACCGGTAGTGCATAGAAACACAGCACCGAGAATCATAAACCACCCCGGGTAATCTACAAGAAGTCTGACCGCATACAATGGATTGAAAGCTTTCATTATAGCCCAATGGTCTGAAAGATGGATCAAGCCAAGAATGCCGAGCATCAGAAACCATACAAGCATGAACGGACCGAAAAATTTGCCGATAGCCTTAGTCCCGAGACGCTGGACAAGGAATATACCCGAAATAATCAAGACCACAATCGGCAACACCGGCGCGTCGGGGTCAAGATCTCGCAATCCTTCTATGGCAGAAGTCACAGTCATGGCAGGAGTTATAACACCGTCGGCAATCAAGGCGCTCGCCCCGATAGCGGCAAGGATATAAATCCATCTCCGTTTCAATCCTTTTATGAGCGAATAGAGAGCAAGAATCCCACCCTCGCCCTTATTGTCGGCACGCAGAGCGACGACAACATATTTCAATGTAGTCTGCAAGGTAAGAGTCCAGATGACACACGACACCGCGCCTATCACATAGTCCGGACCATATCCGCGGTCAACACCCATGATAGCTTTCATCACATAAAGCGGTGACGTGCCTATGTCACCAAAAACAATACCTATAGCCACCAGTAGCGCCGCTATGGTGACGCGATGGACCTGTTGATTCTGACGTGAGGTTGTAGTTTCTGTCTGCATAATGTGTTTAACGGGTTATATACGAAAATATAAACCATTATATCACCGCAATTGTTCCGTCGGTATCGCCTTAATACCATAAGCCCCAATAAAAAGTCAAGTAACGACAAATATTACTTATGCAAATAGTCCATAAAAATTCTTAGCGGATGGAATTTCGCTATAGGATATTACACTTAAATTCCGTAACTTTGTAAGTTATGAAATTCGAGTTATCTTCACAATATAAACCTACCGGCGACCAGCCTCAGGCAATCGAGCAGCTAGTTGCCGGCATCAATGCCGGAGAGAAAGCTCAGACACTCCTTGGCGTGACCGGTTCGGGCAAGACCTTCACAATGGCCAATGTCATAGCCCAGATTGAAAAGCCCACCCTCATCCTCAGCCACAACAAGACCCTCGCAGCACAGCTCTACAGCGAGTTCAAGGGATTTTTCCCAAACAACTCCGTGCAGTATTTCGTGTCATACTACGATTATTATCAGCCGGAAGCCTACATCCCGACCGTAGACAAATATATCGAAAAGGACCTCATGATCAACGATGAGATCGAGAAACTCCGTCTGTCAACGGTTTCGGCTCTCCTGTCAGGCCGAAAGGATGTCGTGGTCGTGTCATCGGTGTCGTGTCTCTATGGTATGGGCAATCCTGAGGACTTCGACAGCAATGTCGTGACCGTAAAAGTCGGACAGAAGATAACACGCAACAAGTTCCTCCGTTCACTTGTAGGGTCGTTGTATTCACGCAATGAAATCGAACTTTCACGCGGAACATTCCGTGTGAAGGGCGACACGGTCGACATCCGCCTCGCCTACGAGGAAATCATTGTCCGCGTCACATTCTGGGGCGATGAAATCGAATCCATCAAGACTCTCCACCCCGACGACAACACATCGCTCGGATCTCACGACATATTCCAGATATATCCGGCCAATCTCTTTGTCACATCACCCGAACGAATGGGATCGGCAATCGGACAGATTGAACTCGACCTTGGCGAGCAATACAATTATTTCATGCGCGAGGCCAAGGAAATGGAGGCCAAACGCCTACTCGAAAGAGTGACCTACGATGTCGAGATGCTCCGCGAGGTAGGCCACTGTTCAGGAATCGAGAATTACAGCCGCTACTTCGACGGACGTCAGCCCGGCATGAGACCGTTCTGCCTCCTTGACTACTTTCCCAAAGACTTCCTGACCATCATCGACGAAAGTCATGTGACACTTCCGCAATGCCGTGCGATGTATGGAGGAGACCTTTCGAGAAAAATGAACCTTGTCGAATATGGTTTCCGTCTGCCGGCCGCGCTTGACAACCGTCCGCTGAAATTCGAGGAATTCGAAAAACTGACCCCTCAGGTGCTATATGTAAGCGCAACACCGGCCGATTATGAACTTGAAAAATGTGAGGGCGTTGTGGTCGAACAGATTATCCGCCCCACCGGCCTGCTCGATCCGATTATAGAAGTACGCCCGTCGCTCAATCAGATTGACGACCTGCTTCATGAAATCAACGAACGTATCGAACGCGACGAACGCGTGCTGGTCACAACCCTTACAAAAAGAATGGCCGAAGAGCTTAACGACTATCTCACGCGGCTGCGCATAAAGACAGCCTATATACACAGCGACGTCGACACACTTGACCGCATCAAGATTCTTGACGGACTGAGAGCCGGAGAGTTCGACGTGCTTGTCGGTGTCAATCTGTTGCGTGAAGGTCTCGACCTACCTGAAGTCTCCCTTGTGGCCATACTCGATGCCGACAAGGAAGGTTTCCTCCGAAGCCACCGCTCGCTCACCCAGACTGTCGGTCGAGCCGCCCGTAACCTCAACGGCACAGTCATCATGTATGCCGACAAGATTACAGACTCGATGCAGCAGACCATTGACGAGACCGCACGACGACGTGCTGTCCAGCTTGCCTACAATGAGGAACACGGCATCACGCCTCAGGCCATCATAAAGGCGCGCAATTCAATCATCGGGCTTGAGACCGACGACGATACCGCCGGCAAGATTAAGCCATCACGTCCACTTTCGGCATCATCCGGCAAAGAAAAAAAGACAGGCCGTTCGAAAGCGCCTGTGCCATACGCCGAAGAATATGGGACAAAAGTCAACCTCGCCGCCGACCCAGTCATGCCATATCTGTCAGCCGATGCGCTACAGAAGCTCATCACCAAGCGCCGTCTGGACATGGTCGACGCAGCCAAACGCATGGACTTCATCGAAGCCGCCCGTCTGCGCGACGAGGTGCTCGCAATGGAAGACCAGCTTTCAAGAATGCCGGCCGAAGGATAAAAACCATACAACAGAAAATCCAATCCGGATAACCAACCAAGCAGTATAAACAACATATATATTATGTATAACACATCCAAGACTAACAGACCGGCTGTCAACCGGCCGCCATATCCTTCCGCCGACAGATTTTTACCTACAAGTGTCAAGGAAATGAAGGCTTTGGGATGGGATCACGTGGATATCGTTCTCTTTTCAGGAGATGCCTACGTAGATCACCCTTCATTCGGCGCAGCGGTGATCGGCCGTGTGCTTCAGGATGCGGGCTACAACGTAGCTATCGTGCCGCAGCCGAACTGGCAGGATGATTTACGCGATTTCAAGAAGTTCGGCGCTCCAAGACTCTTTTTCGGAGTTTCGGCAGGAGCTATGGACTCTATGGTCAACCACTACACAGCCGCGCGCCGCCGTCGCAGCGATGACGCATATACACCCGGCGGACGCCACGGAGCGCGCCCTGATTATCCTACAATCGTATACTCAAAAATACTACGCGAACTCTATCCGGACACTCCTATAATAGCCGGTGGCATCGAAGCGTCGATGCGACGTCTCAGCCACTATGACTATTGGCAGGACCGTCTGCGTCCGTCATTGCTCGCCGACTGTGAGGCCGACATCATCAGCTATGGCATGGGTGAAAAAATCACCCTCGAAATTGCACGGCAACTCAACGAAGGCACACCCCTGTCATCAATGACCGACCTTCCGCAAACGGTGGTCCGCATCCCGGAGACAGATTTTTCTCCCGGGAAAGACGATATAATCCTGCACTCGTTCACCGACTGTCTGCACGACAAGCGGCTGCAGGCTGAGAATTTCAAACATATCGAACAGCAGAGCAACGCAATGCACGGCCGGACGCTATGGCAACTCCACAATGGATTCTGGGTGAAAGTCAATCCGATGTACCCACCGATGACTACTGCAGAAATCGACGCGTCGTTCGATCTTCCATATACACGTCTGCCACACCCCCGCTACAAAGACAAGCGCATACCTGCCTACGAAATGATCCGGCATTCCGTAAACATACACAGAGGATGTTTCGGAGGCTGCTCATTCTGCACTATTTCCGCTCATCAGGGCAAATTTATCGCATCGCGAAGCAAGGAGTCTGTGTTGCGCGAAGTCAGACAGGTGACACAGATGCCGGATTTCAAAGGCTATATAAGCGACATCGGCGCTCCGAGCGCAAACATGTATCGGATGGGAGGTAAAAATCAATCCATCTGCGAGAAATGTCTCAAGCCATCGTGCCTGCACCCTAAAGTATGTCCGAACCTCAACACAGACCACCGTCCGCTGCTCGACCTATATCATGCAGTCGATGCCATTCCGGGAATAAAGAAATCGTTTGTCGGCAGCGGTGTCCGCTATGACCTGTCGATGCACCAAACCGGTGACCCGGTGATTGATGCCGCCAATAGACAATATAACGAGGAGCTGATCACATCTCATGTATCCGGCCGGCTCAAAGTCGCACCGGAACATACATCCGAGACAGTGCTCAACATCATGCGTAAACCCTCCTTCCAGCTCTATCACGAATTCAACCGATTTTTTGAACGGGTCAATTCGCATCACGGCCTCAAACAACAGCTCATACCCTACTTCATCTCCTCGCATCCTGCATGTCACGAAATTGACATGGCCCAGCTCGCAGCAGAGACAAAAGAACTTAATCTCCATTTAGAGCAGGTGCAGGATTTCACGCCTACGCCAATGACCCTGTCAACAGAAATATATTATACAGGCTACCATCCTTATACCGGCGAGAAAATCTTCACCGCCACATCTCCGGAGGAGAAACTCGCACAGAGAAAATATTTCTTCTGGTATGACCGTGCATACCGTCCCGATATAATGCGATCGCTACAGCGACTCCATCGCCCCGACCTGCTAAAACGACTTTTCCCACATCAGGCATCACATCCATATAGGAAAAATTCCAAGCGATAACAGGACTCCAAGACCGACTCAATCTTCAATTATCGGGGCAGATGTATCGGAGTCTGTCATAATGAAAAGAGGCTGTTTCCCCTTTAATAATGGAAAAACAGCCTCTCCTTGTTTTAGCGCTTGACGGTGTTATTGTCAAGGCTGGGTTTAATAAGTTTCAAAATCCGGCAAACCACCTTGCCGGACATTGTTCGTATCAGATTTTGCCAACGAGATCAATGCCGGGTTTAAGAGTCTCCTTGCCCGGTTTCCAACGAGCCGGACAGACCTGATCGCCATGCTGGGCAACGAACTGCGCGGCTTCAAGCTTACGGAGAAGCTCCTCGGCATTACGACCGATACCATTGTCCTGAATTTCGGCTATCTTGATCTTACCTTCGGGATTGATGACAAACGTGCCACGGTAAGACATGAAGTCATCCGAGTTGAGCACACCGAAATATTCGGAAAGGACACCTGTCTTATCGGCAAGCATCGGGAATTTTACCTTTTTGATTGAATCGCTGGCATCATGCCATGCCTTATGTGTAAACTGGCTGTCGGTGCTTACGCTATAGACCTCCGCACCGAGTTCCTTGAATTTATCATAATTGTCGGCCATATCGACCAATTCCGTAGGACACACAAATGTGAAGTCTGCCGGATAGAAGAAGAGAATGGACCATTTGCCCTTGAGATCGGCATCGGTCACTTTTTTAAAATTTCCGTCGACAAAAGCTTCGACTGAAAACTGTGGAATTTCTTGATTAATGATTGTCTGCATAATTCGGTATTTGTTTTTTAGTAGAATAAATGTTTCATGACTTGGTATCTGAATCAAAAGTCCGACACGATATTAATTACAAGGCCATGACATGTCGCCTTTCGTTCTTCAAATAAAACAACAAAGACCTATCAAAAACAGTTCGATTTTCACGAGATTTACCTTTTTACTTAATTTTATCGCAACTTGAAGTATTATAAATAGTTAAAAGCGCATATTTAGCTATAATAATGTATAGAATATAGAAAACTCCGTTGTTTTATTCACATTTTTATGTTAATTTTGACGCAAAATGTTAATGCAGTTGAAACTTGTTTGAAAAAATTCACAACAATTATACATTGCAATTGTTAACATATTAAATATCCACACAAATCTCCACGTGAAAGTCCTTTTCAGCAGGACAACACATCTATATATTAAAGAGAGAATGAAAAAGTCAACTATCTGGTTTCTGACCATCATAATGGCGCTTACTTTCATCGGATTGCTCTATATACAGATAATGTATATGAACAATATGAAGAAAATGCGTGACGACCAGTTTGCCGAGGGCGTGAAACGCTCCCTCTATGCTGTCAGCACCCGCCTTGAACAAGACGAGACCAAACATTTTCTTGAAGAAGACATGGCTTCGATGGAGACTCAGTTCTATCCGCGTACAAACGCCGACGGGACTGTCGATATGAACTATAACTTCACTACTTACGACGGGACTAACTATGACCTCACGCTTAAAGGAAGCAACGACAAACCCAAAGGCAACAGTTCGATGCGTGAGATCATGCGAGGAAAATACCTCTATCAGAAGGGACTGCTCGACGAAGTAATCTTCAACATCATCACACAGTCAAGCAACCGTCCGATAAGCGAACGCGCCGACTCGGCTGAAATAAACAGCTATCTGCGTTCAGAACTCGACAACAACGGACTGACTCTTCCATTTGAATTCGCGGTGGTCAACCGTGTCGGAGGCATAGTCTATCGTTCGGGAGGCTATCATCCGACCCTGAGCGATGAAAACTCCATGTTCATACAGACCCTCTTCCCAAATGATCCGAAAAACAAGATGTATTACCTCAAGGTCTATTTTCCGACCAAGAGCGACTATATTTTCGGGTCGATACGATTCATGATTCCGTCGTTTATCTTCACGTTCATTCTGCTTGTGACATTCCTCTGCACGATTATCCTCGCTTTCAGGCAGAAGAAGCTCACCGAGATGAAAAACGACTTCATCAACAACATGACCCATGAGTTCAAGACTCCGATCTCAACCATATCACTGGCAGCACAGATGCTTAACGACGGCGCTGTGCTGAAATCGCCGGCCATGCTGTCACACATATCCACCGTGATCAACGACGAGACGAAACGTCTGCGTTTTCAAGTGGAAAAAGTGCTCCAGATGTCAATGTTCGAACGCCAGAAAGCGACACTGCGTCTGCAACATGTCGATGCAAACGTGCTAATTGCGAATATCACATCGACATTCAAACTCAAGGTAGAGAAATATGGCGGAAAAATAGACGCCGTACTTGACGCGGAGGAATCGACAGTCAATGTCGACGAGATGCACTTCACAAATGTGATTTTCAATCTTCTCGACAATGCGGTCAAATATCGGCGTGAAGATGTGCCCCTCAAGCTGACGGTCAGCACGCGCGACATAAACACACATAACAATGAACGCATAGCCATCACCATCAGTGACAATGGCATTGGCATGAAGCGCGAGGACCTGAAAAAAATATTCGAGAAATTCTATCGCGTATCCACCGGCAACCGCCACGATGTAAAAGGCTTCGGACTCGGACTTGCTTACGTCAAGAAAATGGTCGGAGAACTTGGCGGAGAAATCAACGTGGAAAGCGAACTCAATGTAGGAACAAAATTTATAATAACATTACCAATAACTAAAAACTAAAGAACTATGGAAGAACGTTTGCGCATACTACTTTGCGAGGACGACGAGAACCTCGGCATGCTCCTTAGAGAATATCTTCAGGCCAAAGGGTTCAACGCCGATCTGTTCGCAGACGGGGAAAGCGGCTACAAAGCATTCCTCAAGGGGAAATATGACCTCTGCGTCCTCGACGTGATGATGCCCAAAAAGGACGGTTTCGCACTCGCTCAGGAAATAAGGACCGTAAACTCTGAAGTACCCATCATCTTCCTTACTGCAAAGTCAATCAAGGAAGACATCCTCGAAGGATTCAAGATCGGTGCGGACGACTATATCACCAAACCGTTCTCGATGGAGGAACTTGTGTTCCGTATCGAAGCCATCCTTCGCCGTGTCAAAGGCAAGAAAGGCAAAGAAATTACCATGTATAAGATTGGTAAATTCACTTTCGATACCCAGAAACAGGTGCTTCTCATCGATGACAAGGTAACAAAACTTACCACAAAGGAATCCGAACTCCTGAGCCTCCTGTGCGCACATGTCAACGAAATCCTCGAACGTAATTTCGCACTGAAGACAATCTGGATTGACGACAATTATTTCAATGCCCGTTCAATGGACGTCTACATCACCAAGCTCCGCAAGCACCTCAAAGATGACCCGTCTATCGAAATCATCAACATCCACGGCAAGGGCTATAAGCTGATCGCTCCCGAACTCGAATCGTCGAACTGATTAATTCAAATTGATTCTGTCTGACCCGTGGAATCCCACCAGACCTGAACAATATCATTTACCGGCCCGGTGCATCCGACAAGAGCACCGGGCCGGACATTTAACAGCCACAACTCCCTACCTCAGAATGTCTATGAAACTACACTCTCTGCGCATAATCCTGAGCGCTATACTGATAAGCATAGCTCTGCAGGCATTCACACAATCATCCGAAGGCTGGAAACCTGACATCCTCGGCGACGGCTATGAAATGCGCCATGTCAGCCATCCGGCCGACTATACAGGCGAGGTCGTCTCCACAATCATCCGCAAACTCTGTCCGGACGTGTCGATCGACAGTACCCGCACTCACAGAGGAGTCCTCTACGTCCACGGGTTTAACGATTATTTCTTTCAGGCAGAAATGGGCGACCGTTTCGTTGAGCATGGTTATGACTTTTATGCCGTCGATCTCAGGCGCTACGGGCGCTCAATCACCACCGGCGAACGAAATTTCGATGTACGCAGTCTCAGCGACTATTTCCCGGACATAGATTCAGCCCTCGTCGCCATGAGCCGTAGCGGTCTTTCCGAAATAATACTCATGGGGCATTCGACCGGAGGACTGACCTCAGCTTATTTTGAAAGCCGATGTCATCCGAAGGAGATTAAAGCCCTTATCCTAAACAGCCCTTTCCTTGACTGGAATCTCGGCTGGAAGGAGAGAATCATACCTGCCGTATGTAGGCTCGGAAAACTGTTCCCCAATTTTAAAATCAGTCAGGGAATATCGACAGCCTATGCCGAAAGTCTTCTCAAAGATTATCATGGAGAATGGAACTACCGCACTGACTGGAAATTCACCCAATCGCCTCCCGTAACCGCAGGATGGGTCCGGGCAATCACCCAAGCCCAGAAAGGACTTCGCAACGGCAAAGCCGACATCCGTATCCCTATTCTCCTGCTCTACTCGTCAAGAAGCGTAAACGGTGAGGAATGGACTCTTGAACATAACCGTGCGGATGGAGTGCTTGATGTAAATGACATCAAAAAATATGGCATGCAACTCGGGCCAGACGTCACATGCGTGCGCGTCGAGGGTGGCCTCCACGATCTCGTGCTTTCATCCCCCGAAGTGAGAGAACCTCTCTACCGCTACATCTTCAACTGGCTTTCACGAAACGGACTTTAAAGCCAATCCGCATTTTAATAAGTTAATTATAGTTAATTCTATCGGCTGATATTTTGAGAATATGATTACAATCAGTAATTTTACAAAATATTACGCACCAACCTATTTTACGGGGCTGACCGGTATTGACAGCGTGTAGAGGTGGTGAGTAAGCATGCAGAGCAATGATGGCTACGCTCTTAAATCAGGGACATCAAAATTTCAAATGGCGAAAACAACTACGCTCTCGCTGCTTAATCGAAGTACAGTAGATTAACTTTATTTCCGCAACAGTTGCGGAAACGAGACATCACCCGATTGTCCTTTTTCCGAGACGGATCGACCCGGTGGTGCAGTTAAATCGGAAATATGGCGACGAAAGCCTCGCGACTCGCCGAGACACTTAGAGGATAAGGTAGAGATTGGTGGTTTCTTGCCTGTCTCCACTCGAAAACCAAGTAGAAACTAAGCATGTAGAAAGCTCATTAGTTCCACGTTTGGACGAGGGTTCAAGTCCCTCCAGCTCCACAATCAACACTGATTTTCAGTGATTTACAAGATTAACACCCAATTTTACACCCAAAAATGTAAGATTGGGTGTTGTTATTTATTTGTTGGTCTAAGGTCTAATCTGAGAAAGACAAAAGAGGGGAAAAGTAGGGAAGAAATTTTATTTTCCCTTTCGTTCTTTTCCCTTTAAGCCTAATCACCATCGGCACACAAACACTTCGTTTTAGTGCCGTATATATAAGGTACGGAACTAAAGCGGAGTGACTATTTGCCGAAGATTTCTCGGAGTGCGTCAGCAAAAGCTTTGTTACATTCGCTTGGCATGTCACTTATTGGCTGACGATATTTCGAGCGGTAGAATCTCATCTTGATGTCGAGGTTTGCAAGGATACCGTTAAGCCACTGCTCACGCTGAGGCGATTCAAGAGTATCAGCAAGACGACTGATAAGGTAGCACACCCGGACTTTCTCACCATTGTTGATTTGGATTGGGTGTGAATTTGGGTGTAAATTGATGGCATGGAAAAATTCTATATTATCTATCTCTGAGAACTGTACTCCATTGCACACCTCGTATATGCCTGCGATGAGGCTTAAAGAGAAAAAAGAAACCGTTTCGGACTCTCCTTTTTTTGCTTCCGGCTCTTCATTAGAATCCGAGGATACATACTTTTCAGCAACAGCCAAAAGCTCATCACATTTGAGATTAACTCGCTCAAAAATATCGTTGCCAATATTTGACATCATATCAATGATTGTCTTTCGTTCCTCGTTGATGGCATTCAATCTAACCTTTTCCTTGTCATATTCAGCTTTGAGCCTGTAATATCTTCGTTCAAGTACCGATATTTCACTTGGAGTCATACCATTAAACGGTGTCATCTCATAGGAGTTGGAAGCCTCTATCAGATCTTTGTCTATTTCACGGAGCTTATATAGCTGTTCTTCTAATCTACATTCCACGCTTTGAAGGTCGTAGTCCCATAGCTGGGATAGCTTCATATCGTCAAGCAAGATATGATATGTTTTATAAGTGTCAATAACATTCTTCAAACCAAACGATAGGCTATTGAGCATCAATGAGAAATTTTCGTGAGGTAAATTCAGCACAGCAGAAATAATCTCGTGCTCTATCGTTGAGCCATTAGGCATGGTGTCTCTAAACTCCACAAGGATATTCACATCTTCTTTGGATATACCTCTTCCTGCCACAATATTTGCATATATCCGGCTAACACTCCCAACCTTAGGGATAATATGAGTGAGTGTTTCAAACTCGTTCATTTCATATACAGATATAAGTATATAACACTTCCAATCTCATAATGGTGCATTAATAGACCTTCATAAGAAAAGACCATTATGAAACAAATCCTCCGATGAAATTCAAAAACGCCTTCAAAGATAAATAAAATCACTCAAAGATAAGGGATTATCAAAAATTAATTAGTAATTTTGCAATTGAATATGGGGTAACCCATATCCAAGACATAGATAATAAGAAGCGTTATGCTTATCTTGTGAATTGGAAACGTAGGAACTTTCGCAATTACACACAAGGGTAGCATAGTGGTTCTCACGCTATAGCGTGGGCTGCTATTTCTACATTCGTGTGTATAGGTTTCCTACGACCTCCAATTCAGAACGTGGCATTGCAGTTCCACGCTTCTGCGTAGTTAACGGCTCAATTGGAACTAAAAGAGTCAATGCACATTCAAGGTAAGAAATAACCCAAAATAGAACAAGCATGAAAAAAATCCTATCCACGTTAATGTTGCTTTTCGCAACCATTTGTGTTATGGCACAAGAACACCTCTCTTTCAAAGGCATTCCCATTGAAGGAAGTATGACTTCATTCTGTCAGAAGCTCAAAGCCAAAGGATTAACCCAAGTAGGGACAGACAACAACATTACGATGTTTGTTGGTGATTTTACTGGCAGACAAGCCTCAATCGGGGTAGGAGCAACTGATGACGGAAAAAATGTTCACTCGGTAGTAGTCCTTTTCGATCCAAGTGATTAATGGAAAAACCTCGTTAATACATACGACTACTACAAAGAGCTATATACTCGTAAGTATGGAAAACCGTCTGCCTGCCGAGAAAACAATCCAAGTAGGCAAGATAGCAATGTGATGTTAATGCACGAATTAACCCAAGGGACTGTTACTTATGCAAGTGCATGGGAAGTCACCGGTGGAACAATAGAATTGTCTATAGAAAAAGCAAGCACTTACGGTGATGGAATAGTTATTATTAAATATCGAGATGCTCAAAATGTTGAAGCAAAAATCAAAAATGATTTGGAAGATATTTAAATTTAATAGAGGGGTAAAACATACGATACTTTACTAATTGGTATGGTTAAGGTTCTACTGCAAACTAATGACATAAAGTAGTATATTATAGTTGAACATGAAAAAATGGCTTATCTATGTGCTCGGTATAATCTCAGGAATTGTACTGACATTAGCTTTCGCATTTTGTGTTAATCTATCTAATAATTCGGGAATAATTGGACTTGAAATATTCGAAGAACCTGGGGAGAACATGGGCTACTCTCAGTTTGAGGTATTCCAAGTATTAGAATCAGGGGGTGCATTAGCTAATGCCGATGACACTTTTGATGCAACCGTTTTCATTATACCAGATGAAAGACAACAGTTCTATGATAATCAAAAAATCGTTCTTAAAAACGATCAGTGCGCTCAACGTGTTGGTACTTACAGATACAACACCAAAATGGGAATAGAGAAAACGGTTCCCGCTGTTAGAATCGTTGAAAGCGCAGAATTACCATTACCGGATAAAACAATTGCGTCTAAAAGTAACTCAGGGAAAACATTGTTTGATAAGCCTGGAGACTGTGTAAGTCGAAAGAATTTTGAAATACAGAATGTTTTGGAATCAGGTGATGCTATTGCACTTGAAATTAGAGAAACTATTTCTGGATATGTGTTCACATCCGATTTAGAAGTTCTAATTTTAGCCCAAGAAGGTAGTAATTTTTATAATAACCAGATAGTGAAAGCACCCCAAGGAAAATGCGCAAGGCAGATTGGAAACTATAAGTATCAGAATTATGGAACAACGAAAGTTATTCCTATAATTGCATTCAAATGAGTTGCGATTAACCCCTGCCGATAAACCTTGTAACATTCAACTGTATCATTAAAACATCAGTAATGTCTCTCGCGCCTATCATATTCCTGCTCTGTTTGATATTTTGGGTCGTCTATTTTCTTTATGTCAAGCATAAAGAACGGAAACTTATTGAACTGGTTACACCCATTACTCGTGGAGAGTGGTCAGAACGCAGAGTGATACTGAAATTATTGAAGGACGGCATCAATCCGAAAGCGATATTCCACGATTTATATATTCAGAAACCGAATGGAGAGTATACGCAGGTAGATGTTGCCGTTGCGACTAAAACTGGAATTATTGTATTTGAAGTAAAAGATTATAGCGGTTGGATTTTCGGTAACGAACATCAAAGATACTGGACACAAATATTGGCATATGGTAAGGAAAAGCACCGCTTTTATAATCCTGTTATGCAGAATGCTGGACATATCAAAGCTATCAGACGATGTTTGCAACAGAATCCCGGTATCCCAATCTATTCAGTAATAGTATTCTTTGGAAGCAGTGAGTTTAAGAATATCACGTGCAATGCAGACAATACTTTTATAATTTATCCTCATTCTATTCGTCAGGTTGTTTCTGAAATTTTGAGGCAGCCTGATGCTAATTTCGGTAATAAATATGAGATAATGGACTTATTCACCAAAGCCGTTCAAAATGGCAATGATCCTATGATTATTGAATCGCAAATTAATTCAGCAGCATATTATGGTCGCAACAAACCTCAATCTTCATACACACTATCGCTTACTTCAATATTCCGTCTCAGGATATTCTCTCATAGAAGGAGGTATTGGTAATCAGTTTATTATAAGAGTGTGTGTCACATCTTTAGTCCATTCCCTTGCCCTCTATCAATTTTCCGGTCATACCGACCTTCTGCGACATCGCCAACCTCATTGAGTGTATGGCGGTGTTTTATTTCATCAAAGGGGTGTAGGTGTTCCGCATAGTCACAGAGCCATACGCCGACCGCCTTCTGCTGTTCGGTGGTTTCACCGTAGTTCTGCATCACGCTCTTGATGTCGGCATTTCAATATTGGGATTGATAGATTTAAGCTGTGTCATGAATCCATCACGGTCTTTCGGAGAGATTTCAATCGGAGCATAGCTTTTCAACACCGAGCGGTCTGTTAAACTTATCGAGACTCGAAGGTGTGACATGCCGGCTGTAGCGAGATAACCGGAGGTTTTCTTAACGTCCTTGATTTTGGATATTGGCAGACGTGTAGGTCTGAAGAACTGATAAATCACGATGTCTTCACCGTCTATCTCATACCAGCATCCGAACATAAGCCAAGCATAGAGCAAAGTCATACCTCCGCAAACAAAAACGACATACCACCATGACATGCCAATAGCCGATAGCCATATAACAGCGAGAAAGCCTACTGTCACAAGCCAGACCCACCAGTCGATTTTAGAACGATAGATTGTCTTTGTCACATTTACTTGCTTAACCGTTCACAATCCACTCCTCTGCCGGAGATTCCCTTTCCGCATAGCTGCCGCAAGGCATATCTTTTAGCAGACCGACCGAATGGTCAAGCTCATAAATATATCTCAGAGAGACGATTCTTGCTTCATCTTCCGAATGCTCTCCTCCACAAAGAAATTGCCACATACCGTCATCCTCGTCATGCGAAACGTAAAGCACTGGTGCGCCATCGTCTGTCACATGGCAACATGTGATTACTGCTGTGTCGGGAGCATCTCTGAAGGGTGTCAGTTTATTTTCTTCCATTACTTTTCGGGTATATCATTTTCTTTCTATAGGGGCCTTGCGAAGCATGATGTATTCCGAAGGATTGCGGCTGTCAAGCCGGGCGATGGAATCGTTCTCGATATGGATCGAAGCTATATTCGGGAGAATCCTGCGGAGAGCGTCCTCGACTGCCATGTTGTCGCAGGCCATTTCAGTCATAGCTCCGTCGCCAAGGATGATTGAATCCCCCTTGACGGTATATGTACCGGAAATTGAGTTGCAGTTGGTTTTGATGAAATATGTGCTGTCTTCAAATACGATATACTGGTGTATGCTTGAAAGCCTTACGTCAGGACGCACACGCACATATTCGGAGTCACTGAATACGATGCTATCCAGATACCACTGACCGCGCACGTCCACATTCGCTACAGTCTCCTGTTGCTGATTGCCGACAGTCTCTTTATTTTCCTTGTTGCCTCCACATGAGGCGGTAAGTATTGTCAGCGCCGTGGCTGCCGACAGAATTGATGTTCTTGTCATTGATTTATTTTTTTCTTTTTTAGACTATTCAGACAAGCGAAACTTAATTCTCCTGCTCTGAGACAATCGGCAGTCCATCTTCTTCCCACTCGATGATACCGCCTTTGAGGTTAACGACTTTGTAACCAAGGCCGGTCAGTATTTCGGCGGCATCCAATGAGCGACGACCGCTACGGCAGTAGACAAGCACGGTAGAGTCTTTTGACAGCTCTCTCTGAGCGAGCTCCTTGAAATCATCTGATTGCACATTGATGTTCAACGCTCCGTCGATATGTCCTTCGGTGTATTCCTGCGGAGTGCGGACATCAACCAGTTGAACCGAATCAGATTTGATTTCTTTTTCAAATTCCAGTGCAGAGACAGAGACAATATTGTCATTGTGAGTACAACTGGAAGCTTGCATAGCACATGTAGTCATAACTATGAGGTATAAAGCGAATTTTATTATTCTAAACATATTATTTTCCCAGTTTGGATTTATATTGACGATACAGAATGTGTTGAGTATTTCCCGGTCGGTCTGGAAACATTCTTGACGGAGCTTCGTCAAGGGCGATCCAGTTGGCACCATCAACTTCCGGCGACAGAGTGAAGTCGGACTTGCTGACATAGCCGATAAAGGCGTGCATCAGTTGCTCTCGCTTGTCAAACCAATGAGTACCGGCATATTCCAGACGCTTTATGTCAAGACCAAGTTCCTCCTTTACTTCTCTGACTGCGGCTTGCTCCGCAGTCTCACCGGGAGTGATAAATCCTGCTACGAAAGTTTCGTGTTCGTCAGAGATATATGATTGACGTAGCATGGCAATCTCGTGAAATTCATTCACGACCATGACAATGGCACAGCTTGCAAACGAGTCGAACCAATATCGCTGGCAATCTGTGCAATACGGAACCGCGCCATCATCGCCTGCCAGTTTGCCTATTAGTTTCTTGCCACATTCAGGGCAGTATTTATAGTGCATGATTATCTGATTTGAAATTCAACGTATGCCGTATCGCTCTTCTGAATCGGATATGGAGGATAACTGAATGTCTTGACGAGTCGGTAAGTGGCAGACTTATCACTCAGATCATAAAGCCATGGCTTTACTGTCATTCTAAATGAGCCGTCGGATTTCAATGAATATCCTATACCATTGAAGCATACCTCAGTTCCTTTTGCCAAGAGGTCAAGATACTTTTTTGAGTACGGTGCCTGAATCCAGCTTCCTTCATCAGATTTGGTGTCTATTCGATACCATTCTCCGGTAGTCAAATCTGCGTCACGACTGTTTGTAAATTCCACTATCATAGAATCCACCGGAGTTTTGACCGGGTCAGGGCTGACAATTCTCATTGTCATGCCCTCAACCGTGGCATAGCTCTTCTGAGGCATCACATCCGGAATCTCTATTCTCTCTCCAAGGAAATGCGGTTGCTTGCCAAACCATATATCGAGCATCATCTTGTCGCGGGCAAGCCATTCACGAATGGCAAGACGAGTGCGCACCCATCTTCCGGCTCTCAACGGTGCTGAAACGGCAACAGCTTCAATTCCATTGGCTTCGGCAAGATATAACGCCCTTGCATTATGGTCTGCCTGAGATATGATAGTCAGTGAATCGCATCCGAAAATCTCTTTCGCCCGAACAACAGAATCAAGTGTGCGGAATCCGGCGAAGTCGAGAATGATTCTGTCCTCCGGAACTCCATGAGCCATAAGTGAGTCACGCATAGCCGTTGGTTCGTCATAATCCTTGGTATGGTTGTCACCGCTTGCTATGATATAATCAACCTTTCCGGCTTTATACAGCTCAGAGGCTGTCTTTATACGGTTTGTAAAATATGAGTTCGGTCGCCCCCATTTGTTGAGTGGATTTGTGCCAAGCAGAAGTACAATCTTGTTGTGTGGTACAGAATCTACCGAAGTGTAGATTTTTCCTGCCGCAGCCCTCTCCACTTTAACATTGGCAAATACCGTAAAGATTATGACCAGTAGCAGAAACGCTACGAGACTGAGAGTTATCCGTTTTATCAGAATGTGTGATTTATGAGTCATAGACAGTTATCGTTTAGCCGCTCTTTCAGCTTGGTGTTGCGTTTGGAAACGGTATTTTGTTTTATGGCGTATGCGAGGGCTTTGGTGGTGCCTACGAGTACGCAGATTTTCTTGGCACGGGTTATGCCGGTGTATATGAGGTTGCGCTGGAGCATAACGAAGTGTTTCATCGTCACTGGCATCACCACAACCGGAAACTCCGAGCCTTGGCTCTTGTGAATTGTGACGGCGTATGCTAATACAATCTCGTCAAGTTCGGTTATATCATATTCTACAAAGCGACTGTCGAATGTAACGGTCAGAGTCCGCTCGTCGGTATCGACGGTAGTGATATAGCCGATGTCGCCGTTGAACACGTTCTTGTCATAGTTGTTGCGAATCTGCATCACCTTGTCGCCCTGACGGAATGTATAACCGCCACGAGCCAATGACGGGCCCGTAGGATTGAGGGCGTTTTGCAGTTCGATATTGAGGTTGCCGGCTCCGACCGTGCCACGTTGCATCGGTGTCAGCACCTGTATCTCTTTCGACGGATAGCCGTATTTCTTTGGCAAACGGTCACGCACAAGTCCGATGATGAGCTTTACCATTTCATCGGCATCCTCCTGATTTATGAAAAAGAAATCGGTGTCAAGACCATTCTTGATGTTTGGGAACTGCCCGGCGTTGATGGCATGGGCATTCATAACGATGCGGCTCGACTGAGCCTGACGGAAGATGCGGGTCAGACGTACCACCGGGATTTGTTGCGAGTCGATTATGTCGCGAAGCACATTGCCCGCTCCGACACTCGGCAACTGGTCAATGTCGCCCACAAGTATCAGGCGCATATTGGAGGGTATTGCCTTCATAAGATTGTAGAACAGCAGGATGTCAATCATCGAACATTCATCCACAATCAGAGCGTCACCCTCCAGAGGGTTCTCGTCATTTCGTTTGTATCCGTCCATAGGATTGTATTCCAGCAGACGGTGGATGGTCTTCGCCTCCATGCCGGTGGCTTCGGTCATTCTCTTGGCGGCGCGACCTGTGGGAGCGGCGAGAAGAATACTCATGTGCCGAGCCTTGAAGGCGGCGATTATCCCTTGTGTGGTGGTTGTCTTGCCGGTACCGGGCCCGCCTGTCAGCACCATGACTTTTGAGTTGAGTGCCTTCTGAATTGCCGCCTGTTGAACTTCGTCATAGATGATGCCTCCGGATTTTGCCCCATATTCGGCTTCCGGATCGGCGGCAATATCGGAATTGAAAAGCGAAGTGTCGGAGAGTAGCGACTGCAACCGTTTAGCCGAACCGCTCTCGGCATGATAGAATGGCGGCAGATAAATCACATCGTTGTCGGAAATAACGTCCTTTGCCTCCATCATTGAGGCAAGAATCTGACGAACCGGCGTTTCCTCTGCCTCCAATAGTTTGGTAGCGGCTTCGACCAACTGCTCCAGCTCGGCATAGACATGGCCTTCCTCGGCAAGTTCATTGAGGGCGTAAAGTATTCCGCTGCGGCAACGACGAGGGTCATTCTTCTTATAGCCCATCTTCGAGGCTATGCTGTCGGCTGTCTTGAAACCGATGCCCCAGATGTCATCGGCAAGCTGATACGGATTCTCCTTGACCTTGGCAATCGACTCCTTTTCATACTTGCGGTAGATCTTGGCGGCAAAGGCTGTGCTTACGCCATGCCCTTGTAGAAAGACCATAACCTCCTTGATGTCCTTCTGCTTTTCCCAGCTATCACGGATTTTCTCCATGCGTTTCTTGCCGAGACGAGGCACTTCAAGCAAACGCTCTATGTCGTTTTCAATTACGTCGATTGTCTCCAGTCCGAATCTGCTGACAATAGCCTTGGCGTATGCCGGGCCGATACCCTTTACCAGACCGCTGCCGAGATACTTCTCAATGCCATAAAGAGTGGCGGGCATTACCTCCGTCCATGACTGAGCCACAAATTGCTGACCATATTTAGGGTCAACACGCCAGTCTCCGTCAACAAGAAGAACACTACCCACGGGTACGTCAAGCAACGAGCCGGTCAGGGTCACGAGATTGTCATATCCCTTGACCTTGACTTTCATCACCGACCAGCCGTTTTTCTCATTCTGGTAAGTGATATGCTCGATGACACACCGGAGTTTAATCATTATATTTTATGGGCGGTGATAATGGTATTGCTGTTTGCGTTGACTGTTATGCGCACATGACCTGCGGTAACATACCAGTTCTTTCCTTTACGCTCAAATGTGGCAAAATCTTCAAGGATGAAACATCTGCAAAAATCTACAACATCCATAGATTCCGGCAAGTTGAGATTTCTCCTGATACGTTCAACACCTAACGGAGTTGTATATAAATCTGTTATACTGAACGGATATTCTGCTGTCGGACACATAATCAATCCCAGTCGTTAAGGTCGGCGATAAAGTCGTCAACCGACGATTCGTCGAATAATTCCGGAAGGTCTCCTGTATTGATGTGATAGACGTAATCGGCCATCATATCTTCAACGGCGTTTTCTCCATATTCATTATCTTCGTAGTCCATCAATCGTTTGTTTTTTGGATTGCGTCAATCCGTTTTGAGAACCGTTCGTAAATGAAGTAGAAGCCGGCAAACATAATTACGCTGAGGACAAACTTGGATGATTTTGTCAGCATATCATGTTCACGCAGATACTGATTACACAGGGCAATGATTGCTCCATAAAATCCACCCATCAACAATAGAATGAGTAATGCTGAAATGGCCTTCTTAGCTGTTTGATTGAATCTCATTTACTTGGCAACTTCCTCTTTGAAGCAGTTAGCGGGTTTGAAAGCCGGGATATTGTGAGCCGGGATAACGAGTGTAGTGTTCTTACTGATGTTACGGGCGGTCTTCTCCGCTCTCTGCTTCACGATGAAGCTGCCGAAGCCACGGAGATACACGTTTTCGCCGTGTGCAAGGCTATCCTTCACAACTGTCATAAACTGTTCGATAACGGTAACGACAGCGGTCTTGTCGATGCCGGTTGTCTTTGCGATTTGCGATGAGTCCGAGTGCTTCGCACCGCGCACCGGGTTGTTCCCGATGGTCACCTGCTTCGCGGTCTCCGACATGCGCTCTCGGCTCATGCGCGAATATATTTCACTCGCTATTTCTGCTTTTGTCATTTTCTTGTAGTTATTTGAATTTGATACGTTTTCGTAATGCAAAGTTACTAAAAATCGGGCAATTTTAGTTAATTTTGTAGTCTCAATGATTCGGTAAAATTTGAGGTTGTTCAGCCTTGGCTAA
>ULVX01035896.1_pt1 | contig 25468 bp, 21 predicted proteins | sample 1959811 | NCBI WGS metagenome assembly ULVX01 (sample SAMEA4835797, study PRJEB28245) | human gut metagenome | biome: gut microbiome; material: fecal sample | place: Denmark | collected 2008
ATATTACTTGTGGCGCATTTTTCAGTTAGAATTTACAGGTTATGCTATTCGGGTTGCGGTGACAGTACGGTCATCACGATTGTTGCAGGTGGTAAACTTTTTCCCCCACTCAAATCCGAATTGGCTGCAAGCTGATTTTAGGTAGCTTCCACGCTCTGCCGGATATGTGACGGAATCGCCTATCTCCATCTCTCTCAATGCCGTAAGTATCGGCTTATCAGTGATTTTTTCGTTGCTCATATTGTCTATATCAATATTTCTATATAACTTTATAACGCAAAGGTAATGTAAACTTTTCAATTATAAAGTAAACTTTACCAAGCAAATTAGTTAATAATTGTTAATAACATTTCTTGTGCATGAATATCAGCAAGTTGAACAATCTGATAGATGGAAAGAAAACAACAAAGGCGAGTATTATAAAAAAGACAGGTATATCCCGACCTGCCTTAGATTCCATCCTTGAAGGCAATGATTTTAAGGTTAGCAATCTTGAAAAAATAGCAAGAGCACTTTGCGTTTCTGTTGGATATTTCTTCGACGAAGAGATTGAAGTTAGACAAGCTGGACGCGACTATGTTGAGGACGGCAAAATTGAACACAAGGGAACAGAATACAACGGGCCAGTCTCTATCGCGGATTCCGACCTCGCAGCCGAGAACGCAGAACTGAAACGAGAGTTGATAGAGGCCCAGCGAAAAATCATCAAGCTAATGGAGGAAAGGAAATGAGTAAGGCAAAATCCTACTTGGTGGGGAACATCTTGATTCAATTAACTTGGATTGCATTGTCCATCACAATTGGTGTTATTTTGGCATATCGGTGGGCGTCAACTAAAGGAACTTTTATGGTGGCCGTCTGCTTATCTGTTGTGATTTATGGAGGGCTTAACTTCTTGGGGAATATATTTGATGCGTGGAGGCATTCTCTCAATGACCCAGATGTGCAAGCAGCAAGTAAACTTCGAATGAGTATTACAAGATACCGTAAGTACCAAAAACTGTATGATGCTCATTGGGATGTCATGATGAAATTTGGTGTCAATTCAAGTGAAGCAGAAAAATTCTTTGCAAAAGAAGTATATCCAAATATACCCAATCCGAATGAATGGCGTAGATATGAAGATTATCGCGGGACTCTTCAGCGGAAAGAACAGGAGGTAGAAATCCGTAAAATATTATCAAGAGAAAACAGAACGCAGCAATGGAAACCTACCTCAATCCATGATGCTTTTGGAATACAAAAAAATCAAGGAAATAAATAGCCCCAAACTGTCAAACTATGATGGGGCATTATGAACCCCGGTTTTAATAAAATAATCACACTATGGAGTTAAAAGACCTCTTGAACGAGAACGAAGATAAACTATTTGAGGAGTTTGTTTCAATTCCCACAATCAGCCATGCGTTTGACAGACGCAGATTCGTTAAATATGCGATTGTATCCAATGCTAACCGCACAGGATTTAACCAGGAGCGAATCCGTGTCCTACGTCAAAAAGGATTTCGTGAACGGGAGATCGAAGAAATGGCAAGAGTCTATGAATGGATCGATGATATTTTGGAAGTTCTGAAATAGGCTTCGAGCATAACTGTCCTTGCGCACTCGGCTTCATTCCTCGTCTTAAAGAGAAGCCCCTTTGCAAGCAACTCCTCACAGAAATTTGTGACTACCCCATGCGGACAATCCGACAACCGTTCCGCATGAAGGTCAAGGTCTCTCAGATAGTAGAAATCTTTGTATTTTTCGGGTATCATAACTCTCTTAGGGATGAAAAAAATATTATCCTACAAAGGTACCACCAACAACTCATGAACAGAATATATCTTTAGCCTTACGCACCTCTCCCCTTTTTCTCAATTTATGGTACCATTATGTCACCCGCAAAACTCAATAAGCATTATAATATGCTATAAACCAAATAATTGCAAATTTCAACTTACATTCAGCATCAATATGAATAACTTCAATCTTTAATCATAAAGTTAAAAAATCCGACTTGAAGAACTTCGCTCAACTAATAACAGAAATATCACTTCTAAAAGTCCAGGTCTAAAAACTCCTTTGTGAAATCCATCACAAAATGGCCAGCAAATGGCAGTAGAAGTCCATTCGGGCTACATGAGGGCTACCTAAAATTATGAATAAATTTAATAATCAATGAATTATCTAATAAAAATTATTCCCCTCCGAGGTACAAACAGCGGTAGACAAAAGACGCTAAAAGAAAATAACGAACGAAGGATCAGCAGCTTAGCAATTGCTGATCCTTCGTTTTGTTGCTTATATTTACCTTTATTCTGTTGTATAGGGCTACCTGAGGGCTACCCGTAAAAAAACATAAGTCCGGCAATTTGCCGCTTATTATTTCTCAATTCTGCTCGATCATCCGGCGGTATTCACTCGGACTTTGCCCTACCACCCGCTTGAACAGGCGCGTGAAATGAGCCGGATACTCAAATCCGAGGTCGTAGGCAACTATACTGACATCGTCGCTGCTGACCGACAGACGATGTTTTGCCACAGAGATTACATGACGGGTGATTATCTCCTTTGCAGTAAGCCCGGTTTCCTTCTTAATCAGTTCGCCGAAATATCCCGGTGTCAGATTCGCAAGGTCAGCAAAATAGCCGACTGTCGGAGTTCCGTTTTTCTTCGCATCACTGTCGTAATACAATTTCAGCGCCTGCTCGAACTGGGCCACCACATCTGAGTTAACCTTATGACGCGTTATGAACTGGCGGTCATAAAAACGGTGAAGATATTCAAGCAGCAACTGTATGTTCGCAGAAAGCAACGCAGCCGAATGGTGGTCGACAGAATGTTGCAGCTCCCGGTCTATCTTGTGGAGACAATCAAGGAAGATTTCCCGTTCCTCCTCCGACAGATGAAGCGATTCCATCTCTGAGAAATCAAAGAAACTGAACGAAGAAATTTTCTTAGCAAGAGGTGTCCCGTAAATCAAATCGGGATGAAACATCAATCCGACCACATCGGGAGCGATTTCTTCGACATCCATGTCGACATCTATTATCTGGCCCGGAGAAAAACTGACGACTGTCCCCTCCTGATAATCATATTTCTTACGGCCATATCTGATTGAACATGCCACACTGTTTTTAAGGAACAAGGCATACACACCATAATTCAGACGTACATGGTTGATACACTTATCGGCATTTTTCAGATCAATGACCGTGACAAGCGGATGGCGCGTGGTCAGGCCATAAAGTTTATTATAAGCGTCGATTGAATCGAGATTGATTGTTTTTCTTTCCATATCGCGAATTTACAGCTTATTTTTCAATAAATTATCATCCGGAAGAATAAAGGTAGAAATATCGGCAATAGTGTAAAAACCGGCGTAACACGACAAACCTTAGAGCTACATTTGTCACGGATAATGCTTACCTTTGTAAACGCGACACAATAACCACGTATAATACAGAGATGAAAGCCTATACCTACATTGACAAAGGCCGCTTTGAGCTGACCGACAAACCAAAGCCTGAAATAGCCGCACCTGACGACGCGATAGTCCGCGTCACCCTTTCAAGCATCTGTTCCTCAGATCTGCATATCAGACACGGCAGTGTCCCGCGTGCGGTCAAAGGCATTACCGTGGGCCATGAAATGGTCGGCATAGTTGAATCCGTCGGCAGTGGGGTGACCTCGGTGAAACCCGGCGACAGAGTGACAGTAAACGTAGAGACCTTCTGCGGTGAGTGTTTTTTCTGCAAGAAGGGTTTTGTCAACAACTGCAGCGACCCTGACGGCGGATGGGCTCTCGGATGCAGGATCGACGGAGGACAGACATATTACGTCCGTGTTCCGCACGCCGACTGTGGACTTAACAAAATTCCTGACAATGTGACTGACGAACAGGCTCTGTTTGTCGGCGATATCCTTGCCACCGGCTACTGGGCTGCCAGAATTTCGGAAATATCGCCAGATGACACCGTTCTCATAATCGGTGCAGGCCCGACAGGTCTTTGCACCCTCCAGTGCGTGCTCCTTCATAATCCTGCCAACATTGTCGTATGTGAAATTGACCGTACACGCCGTGATTTCGTCAGACAGCACTACCCGCAGGTCACAGTCACCACCCCTGAAGACTGCCTGAAAACAGTCAGGACTCTCAGCTCACACGGAGGCGCAGACAGGGTGATTGAGGTCGCAGGAAACGCCGAAACATTCCGTATGGCATGGGAATGCGCACGGCCTAATGCCATTGTAACCATCGTCGCCCTCTATGACACTCCACAGATGCTGCCGCTCCCCGACATGTATGGCAAGAATCTTACATTCAAGACCGGCGGTGTCGACGGGTGTGACTGCGAAGAGATTCTCAGGCTGATTGCCGGAGGCCACATCGACACAACCGCGATGATAACCCACCGCTATCCACTCAGCCGGATTGAATCGGCCTACAGGACTTTTGAAAACAGACTTGACGGTGTGATAAAAGTCGCCGTCTATCCTGACTGAACCAATCAACCTGTCGACACATTGTTATATATAGCAATTACAAAAACCATCACGAACAGACCAATGAGCCAACATAAATTATTAGTAGTCGATGACGAAGACACCCTTTGCGAAGCGCTCAGATTCAATCTTGAAATTGAAGGCTATGATGTCGACGTGGCCCACAGCGCCGAAGAGGCATTGAAACTCAGCCTTGAAAACTACTCCCTCATACTCCTTGACGTTATGATGGGCGAAATCAGTGGTTTCAGAATGGCACAGATCATGAGAGCCAATCCCAAGACAGCTGACGTACCTATAATCTTTCTTACGGCAAAAGACAATGATGACGACATGATTGCCGGACTGAAACTCGGCGGTGACGACTACATCACAAAGCCTTATTCCATCCGCAACGTCCTCGCACGCATTGAAACAGTATTACGCCGCACAAGAAACATCTCCACCAACCACGACATTGTAAAATATCAGGGTATTGCCATCGACACAAATTCCAAACGGCTTGAAATCGACGGAAACGAAATCAGACTTCCTAAAAAGGAACTTGAAATTCTCCAGCTGCTCCTCACAAACCGCAACAGGGTCTTCTCGCGCGAAGAAATCCTGAACATAGTGTGGCACAACGAAGCCGTCGTAGTCGACCGCACGGTAGATGTCCACATCACACGGCTGCGCAAACGTCTGGGTGAATACGGCCATCATATAATAACCCGTTCTGGCTATGGATATGGTTTCAGTGAATAATTCTCTCCGTTACAGCCAAAAACTTTTCCTGCTGCTCGTTCTCTTTGCATGGGCACTTCTGGCATGCTTCCTCACGTTTCAGTACGAAAGAGAAAAATCATTTAAAGTCATTCAGCTAAATTCATCGCTCCAGCTATTCAACGCCAAGATGGCCGAAGCTATAAAGGACGGCATCACACCCGAAGAATTTCTTGCCGGGACGAAACTTCCGTTTGACAGCCTGCGCGTATCGGTCATCAGTCCTGACGGCAATGTGAAGTTCGACAACTCAGCCGCCACACTCCCCAATGACAGCCACCTGACACGCAGTGAAATCTCCAAGGCATTGAAAACCGGCAGTGGCTACACCCTCCGGCGACACTCAGAGTCAACCGACAGGACTTATTTCTACTCGGCCTTGTATGACGGCCATACGATTGTACGCTCCGCCATCCCCTACACATCGATTTCTCTTCTGGAACTTCTCAAAGCCGACAGGGGGTTCATCTACTTTATGTGTGTAGTCACGCTGATTCTCATCGTTGTAGCCTATTTCGCCACGAGAAAGCTCGGCACAAACATCACACGCCTGAATAATTTCGCAAAAAAAGCCGAACGCGGCGAGCGCATCTATGCCGACGAGTCATTCCCTGACGATGAACTCGGCGAGATTTCAAGCCATATCGTCATGCTCTATGCCAAGCTTCAGGAGGCAAATGCCGAATGTGACCGACAGCATCTTTTAGTGCTGAAGGAAGAAAAGGAGAAAATCCGCATCAAAAAACAGCTGACCAACAACATTAACCATGAGCTGAAAACACCGATTGCCTCCATACAGGTCTGTCTCGAAACCATTGAATCGCATCCCGACATGGACCGGTCGAAACGAGAAGAGTTCATCAGGCGTGCCCTTGAAAATTGCCATAGGCTCAGAAGCCTGCTGACAGATGTCGCAACAATCACACGTATGGAGGACGGATTTAACCACATAGAGAAATCTCCGGTCAATCTCTCAGCTATAATTCAAGAGTGTTTCGACGACGCACGCCACAAAGCCCCATACATGGAGTTTGAGATAGACATTCCCGCCAATATAATCATCAACGGGAATCACGACATACTTAAATCGATTTTCTCAAACCTGCTTGACAACGCAATGGCCTACAGTGGCGGCAATAAAGTCACTCTTTGTCTGACTTCCGAAAGTCCGGCTGACTATTCATTCTCTTTTGCCGACAATGGTTCAGGGGTCGAAAACAGGCATATACAACATTTGTTCGAGCGGTTCTACAGAGTGGATAAAGGACGCTCTCGCTCTGCGGGAGGGACAGGTCTCGGACTTGCAATTGTCAAAAACGCAGTCATATTCCATGACGGTCACATAACTGTCCGCAACCGCCACGGTGGCGGTCTTGAATTTGATTTCACACTTTCAAAATAATATTGACGCCCGTTGCCTTTATAATCTGCAACGGGCGTCGCGCGCTGAAAGTGATGGTTTATCTCATTCTTGGAGGGAGGTTGAGTTTCATTGAGGCTCTGAGAAGCTTACGCATGTTGGAAACAAGCTCCTGTGTTTCGTTCAGCAGATTGAGGTAGACATACATGACAGTCAGACTCCGTGTGTCGCCTTCACGCAGATGATCATACGTGCTGCGCGACAGTTCCGATATGTGATCCTTGACACGGTCACATTCCTTTCGCAACGCAGTGGTGCGGTTTACATCGGGATGTTCAATCAACTCCACCGATTCATCGAATATCGCATCGACCCGTTCTCTCAGAGGAGTCAGATTCTCAACAAACTTTGCAGGAAGAAGAGGAAAATTATTATTGACATGTTCAAGACACATCTCGTTTATTCGCCGCAGGTTATATAGAATGGCCATGCAACAGTTGTTTGACAGGTGAAACCATGCGCTCTTTTCGATGGCGACATCAGGCGATGCCTTGCGAAGACACAGTGTCTCTTTACGGCGTGCACTCTTCAACACATCTTTTTCTTTCATCAATGACTTCTCAAGTCTGTTAAGGGTCTTGGCCTCGTCACCGATAAATCCGGTTGCAACCTTGTCATATGAATCTTTGGCGAAATTCAGGAATTCGCTCTGCTGCCGTGCAAGATACTCCTTAAGCAATCCCCAGACGCGTGTCGAATCGTCAGTCTTGAGCATTGTCTGAAACAATACATCGTCGGCAAAATCAGCCTTTTTGCGCTTCGCAAAAATGTTGCTTCTGATGAGCAACACCAATGCTGCTATAGCAACAATAACCATGACCGACGTTCCGCCGAAGTGCATAAGCGTAACGATGATTCCGGCGGCTATGAATGCCACACCGGCTGTAATGAACCATCCACCGATTACAGAGATGACACCTGTAATTCTGAACACCGCACTCTCTCGACCCCATGCACGGTCGGCAAGCGACGTACCCATAGCCACCATGAATGTTACGTATGTCGTTGAGAGTGGAAGTTTGAGCGATGTTCCTGCGGCAATCAAAGCTCCTGCGAGCACAAGATTCACCGATCCGCGCACGAGGTCAAACGCCGCTCCGTTTTCCATAATCACCTCCGAAGTGTTGAACCGTCGTCCTATCCACTGCCTTACTCCCTGCGGGATATATTCTTTGAGCCATGACACGAAACCGATGGTCCAACGCACAAGATTGCGCGACAGCCTCGATGAGCCGAACATTTCATCCCCGACATCCTGCCGGGTCAGATTGACTGAAGTCTCGACAACCTTACGGGCCTTCTTGGATGTCGCAAGCGAGACAACCATCACCACTCCTGCGCCAAGAAGGAAATAGACAGGAGTATTGGCCGATCCGTTGAGCGAATTCATCATAAATGCGCCCGGGTCGCCTGTTCCGTTGGCTATATAGTCGTTATAGGCCGACAAGCCTGACAAGGGCACACCGATAAAGTTTACAAGGTCATTGCCTGCAAAAGCCATCGCCAAAGAGAAAGTACCCATAAGCACCACCACCTTGAACACATTGACCTTCAACATGTGGAGAATCTGCATCAACACCGTGAAGAATACAAAACATCCACCAATGATGAGCGGAGTATTACCGTTGATCCATGCCTTCAGCTCCGGGGTCATGAATGCAAGATCCTTGATGCCCTTAATGAGAAGGAAATAGATTATTGCAGTCGAGGCGACTCCACCGAAAATACCGATTTTCCATTTCAGACGACTACGGTAGTTGAAAGTGAATATCGCGCGTGACAGCCATTGTACCACCATACCAAAGACAAAAGCCACCGCAACTGAAAGAAATATACCGAGAATCACCGAAATAGCCTTTTCAGTATTCAATAAATCTCCCAATGTCAGGTCGCATGAATCTCCGGCCATCTTCAGAAGAGATATGGCAAACGCCGCTCCGAGAAGCTCAAACACCATCGACACCGTGGTCGAGGTTGGCATGCCGAGAGTATTGAAAACATCCAGCAATATTATATCCGTGACCATAACGGCCATGAATATACATATCACATCATAAAACGTAAAATGCTCAGGTCTGAAAATACCGTGGCGTGCTATGTCCATCATGCCGTTACTCATCGAAGCACCGACAAAGACACCCACAGCAGCCACGGTGATGACGACTTTAAAAGTCGCGGCTCTCGAACCTATCGCTGAATTAAGAAAATTGACCGCATCGTTGCTTACTCCGACCGATAGATCGAATACTGCAAGCAGGAAAAGGAATATTACAATTCCGAGAAAGACTATATCCATCTGATAAATGTCTGGTGAATAAAAAATACCTGTAGAATTATACCTGTTGTTGATTTTCAATGCGAAGGTAGAAATGAGATGTTAACAAAATATTAAATCCGGGTTAACTGTAGGTTAAGTCGATATATCTATCAATCATTTTTATTCATATAAGTCTCATTTGTCATCCGTCGAGTGGATTTTAATAGTCTTTTTTACTAATTTTGTGGATATTCAACAGCAGTCAGACTGACATCAACACCCGATAATAAACCATGATTACTATTCTAAGAACTGTAATTTTCTCAGTGCTCACGACAACAATCGCGAGCAGTCTGGGCGCTATCACACCCGACTGGGAAAATCCATCGGTGTTTGCCGAAGGGCGCCTTGCACCACGAGCCACCTCCTATCCATATCCGACTCCGGCCGAAGCCCTCGCAGGCAACGGATATGGATCAGCCTACGTAATGCCGCTCAACGGAAAATGGAAATTCCATTTTTCTGCGAAACCCGACAGTCGTCCTGCGGATTTCCATTCACCGAATTTCGATGATTCCGGCTGGGACGAGATTTCTGTACCTTCTAACTGGGAAATGCTCGGTTACGGGACTCCCATCTACACCAATATCACCTATCCTTTCCCAAAGAATCCTCCCTTCATCGACCATAGCGATAATCCAGTCGGCAGCTACAGACATACGTTCCGACTTCCCGATTCATGGAAAGGCCGACGTGTCATCCTCCACTTCGACGGCAGCACGGCCGGAATGTATGTCTGGGTCAATGGACAAAAAGCAGGATATGTCCAGAGCACTAAGAATCAGGCAGAATTCGATATCTCAAGCTTTGTATGCGAGGGCAACAACACTATTGCCTGCGAAGTATACCGATGGACCGACGGCTCATATCTCGAAGATCAGGATTTCTGGAGACTATCGGGCATTGACCGCGACGTGTATATCTACTCCACAGCCGACGAACGCATACTTGACTTCTTCGCCGATGCCGGACTTGACAGGAACTATCGCGACGGCGTGCTGCGACTCAACACGGTTCTGCAAAATCACTCGGATCTAACCAAAGACACACGTCTCGACATAAGGATTTATGATGCCGCAGACCGTCAGGTGGCAAGCCAGTCGAAACAGGTCAGACTCAAAGGCAACTCATCTGAAACTGTCGACATCACCCATAAACTCCGCAACGTCAGAAAATGGAGCGCCGAAACTCCCAATCTCTATACTCTCGTCCTCTCGCTAACCGACAACAAGGGAAATATTATCGAATCGACCTCTTCACGCATCGGTTTCCGAAAGGTCGAAATCAAGGATAGCAGGCTTCTGGTCAACGGACAGCCGGTCGAGGTTCACGGAGTCAATCTTCATGAGCACCACCAGACAAACGGCCATGTGGTGGACCGCGAGACCATGCTCAGCGACATCCGCACGATGAAGCGACACAATATAAATGCCGTGCGCATGAGCCACTACCCTCAGTCACCGCTGTGGTATGACCTATGCGATGAATACGGGCTATATGTGGTGGATGAGGCTAATATCGAAATCCACGCTATGGGTGCCGAGCATCAGGGCGGCTTTGACAAATCAGTCCATCCTGCCTATCTCCCCCAATGGAAAGAAGCCATTCTCGACCGCCAGCGCACAATGGTCGAAAGAGACAAGAACCACCCCTGCGTCATCGTCTGGTCGATGGGCAACGAATGTGGCAACGGAGAAAACTTCTATGCCGCATACGACTGGATAAAATCGCGCGACACAAGCCGCCCCGTTCAGTTCGAACAGGCCGGAGAAGCGCCCGATACAGATATTGTGTGCCCGATGTATCCGTCCATAAACAGCATGAAGGACTATGCCTCGCGCACCGACGTGACACGTCCCTATATCATGTGTGAATATGCCCACGCAATGGGCAACAGTTCCGGGAATTTTCAGGAATATTTCGACATCATCCGCAGTTCCACCCACATGCAGGGTGGCTTCATTTGGGATTGGGTCGATCAGGGACTTCTCACCAAAGACGAAAACAGCGAAGCTTATTGGGCATACGGAGGTGACTTCGGAGCATACAACTATCCCCACGATGAAAATTTCTGTATCAACGGACTTGTCCAGCCCGACCGCACCCCACACCCGGGACTGATGGAGGTCAAGAAAGTGTATCAGGACATACGCTTTGCGGCCATCGACCCGCAACGTGGCGAATTCGAAGTACAGAACCATTTTATAGCAACCGATCTCAGCGACTACGATTTTAGCTGGGAACTACTGCGCAACGGCGAAAAAATGGCAGATGGAACGTTTGAGCTAAATCTTCCACCCGGACAGAAAAAAGCTGTAAAAGCGCCTATCCCTTCTGTAGACATGAACGATGGCAACGATTACCATCTTTCAGTCTACGCCTACACCCGTAAGGGCGACGAAATCATTCCGGCTGCCCATGAAGTCGCCCGAGAACAATTCTCCCTCGCCACCGGCTCTATGACCATCCAAAAACCGGCGACAACAATCCCCGCCACATTCAATAAGGATGGAAACACATGGAGCTTCGATTGTCAAGGCAATGTAACAATAAAAGTCAACAGCCGTAACGGTGAAGTATATGCCTATGCGGTCAATGGACGTAATCTGCTCAACGGCTCGATCACACCGTCATTCTGGCGTGCGCCGACCGACAACGACTGGGGCAACAATGCACACCGCCGCCTGAACGCATGGCGCTATGCCGGCCATAACAGAAAGCTTACCGCCCTCACACACGACACCGACAAAGAGCGCCATATCATTACCGCTACCTATACCCTACCTGAAGTCAATGCAACCTATGTGTTGAGCTATACCATCCACCCCGACGGACGTCTTGGAGTCGAAAGCACTCTGCATGCCGACGGCGACCATATGCCCGAACTCATGAGGTTCGGACTCAGGCTGCCTCTTGACCGGTCAAAAGATAATTTTCGTTGGTATGGCCGCGGACCTTGGGAAAATTATTCCGACCGCAACACCGCATCATTCATGGGAATATGGGAAGGCAAGGTCGATGACCAGTTCTATCCCTACATCCGCCCGCAGGAAACAGGCAACAAGACCGATGTCCGCTGGGCCACACTGACCGACGACACCGGTTTCGGCATAAAGGTCAGCGGCCGTCAGCCATTAAATGTAAGCGCACTCGATGTGACTCCCGACGACCTCGATCCCGGAATGAAAAAATCACAGATGCACACAAGCGATGTCCATCACAGCCGACATAATGTGTATCTTAACGTGGATCTCGCACAGCGTGGACTCGGAGGAGACAACAGCTGGGGGCGCGGACCTCACAAAGAATATCTCCTGAACGACAAATCTTATAATTATTCATTCATAATCTCACCTGTCATCCCCGACTGATAATCATGAAACTATTATCCGTTAAAAACTTCACTTTGGCAGCCGGTCTCCTTTCCGGCATGCCACTGCTTGCAGCCGAAAAGGCGACAGTCACACCTCTTTTCAGCAATGTTGCCGACAGCGTAACTATTCCAGCCGAAATCTATGGTCAGTTTGCCGAACACCTCGGCACTTGTATCTACGGCGGACTATGGGTCGGTGAAAATTCGCCCATTCCCAACACATCCGGCTATCGCAACGATGTTCTCAATGCCCTTAAAGAACTTAAAGTCCCCGTGATGCGCTGGCCCGGCGGATGTTTCGCCGATGAATATCACTGGACCGACGGCATCGGCCCTAAAGAGAACCGTCCCGTAATGGTAAATACCAACTGGGGAGGCACGGTCGAGGACAACAGTTTCGGAACTCATGAATTTTTCAATCTCTGTGAGCTAATCGGCTGCGAACCCTATCTAAGCGGAAATGTAGGGAGCGGCACGGTCGAGGAGCTTGCCAAATGGGTTGAATATATCACCGCCGAAAACGGTCCTATGGCCGACCAACGCAAGAAAAACGGTCGTGAAAAACCGTGGAAACTCAAATATCTCGGTGTCGGCAACGAAAGCTGGGGATGCGGCGGCAGTTTTACTCCCGAAGCATACGCCAACGAATATCGTCGCTATCAGACATATTGCCGCAACTTCAATGGAAACCGACTCTACAAAATCGCTTCGGGCGCAAGCGACTATGACTACAACTGGACTGACGTGCTGATGAAAAATGCCGGCAGACACATGAACGGCCTGTCGCTCCACTACTACACTGTCAAGGGGTGGAACGGAAGCAAGGGTGCAGCCACCAAGTTTGACAACGACGACTATTACTGGACATTGGGTAAATGTCTTGAGATAGAAGATGTGATTAACAATCACGATTCTATTATGGACAAGTATGATCCCGCCGGACACGTAGCGCTTATTGTCGATGAATGGGGCACATGGTGGGACGAAGAACCCGGGACGGTCAGCGGACACCTCTATCAGCAGAACACCATGCGCGACGCTATGGTAGCCGCACTGAGTCTCAATGTATTCCACCGCCACACCGACCGTGTAAAAATGGCAAATATCGCCCAGATTGCCAACGTATTGCAATCGATGATTCTTACCAAGGACGGCGACATGGTGCTCACCCCGACCTACTACGTGTTCAAAATGTATATTCCTCATCAGAATGCCACTGTCATACCGCTCGACATCAAGACCTCGACACGCGCTGTGCGCGACGGACGCACAGTCCCGACAATAAGCGCGACAGCTTCTAAGAAAGATGGAGAAATGAACATCACACTGACCAACATCGACCTCGACAATCCGGCTGAAATCACAATACCTCTTGGCAACGATGTAAAAGCATCGGGCATCAAAGGTGAAATTCTGACAGCCGGCAATATCGACGATTACAACGACTTCGGCTCTGCCGAAAAAGTAACTCTCAAACAATTTGATAAAGTAAAATACTCAAAAGGCGCGCTCACACTCACTCTACCGGCAAAATCCATCGTCAGCCTCAGCATGAAAATCTGAACTGAAACAATACTTATTTGTAAATACCATCAGGGTAGATTCCGTGGGAAGGCCGGAATCTACCCTGATGGTATTTACCCATTGCGGACAAGGCATTTCGAATCCCGTCCGACTTCAATCCACAGGCTGTCACTGGTGAGGATTGACATCCTTTAAATCCACGAGATGATGAAGTATGGCAAAAATCGTAAGTCCGGCCGGAGAATGTATGCCGAGTTTCGCACTGAGATTGCGCCGATGGGTAGTGACAGTATGTATCGACAGACACAGCCTGTCGGCAATCTCCTTGTTTGCCATCCCGAGAGCGACGAACCTTATTATATCTTTCTCGCGGTCACTGAGCGATTCGAGTTGCGGATCGCTCTCTTCATTTTTATTATCATCGGGCGAGTCCATTACCGCGAGCTTAGAGCGCAGACGTTTCTCAAGATTCTCGACCGCCGGAACAAACAGATTTGTCTCCACATCAAAATGCGCCATAAGGTCACGTTCACAGCCTATGATATCGGACAGCACACTGCTTAGCAAATCATTGTCGCGCTGATTGTATGAATAAATGAAGATATCCTTCAGCTCATTGAGTTTTGATGTCATGTGGTTATGGTTGACCGAGAACTGGGATATGCTGAAACACTCGTCAATAGTCCCTCCGAGCAATTTCTCCACGTATGTGAATATATGTTCGTTCTCATATTCCATGTGACGGCGCACCTCAACCACATAATCGTCATAGAATTTCATCAGCTGAAAAGCGACATCGTTTGTATCCGAATAGTTTATAGCCTCAATCAGCTTCCGGCGTATACAGGGCAATATGAAATCAATAAATGAACCGTGGGCGTGTTTAAGATAGCCCATCAGTGTCGGGAGATGTATGATGTAACGCCGATAGTTTTTACCGCTCAGAAGATTTGACACTGCAAGAAACGTGTCGGTATCAACACCGTGTTTTTCGCAAGCCTCCTTTATCTGACTGTCTCCGAACCCGAACGCGATGTCAAACCGGCTTATCGCCATAAGCAATAAGTTATTGTCCATTATTATCTCCCTCATCCGGTGATGAGGCCCATATTCCTGCTGCTTTTCCATTATAATTTCCCGGGCATAATCACCCATGCAAAGGTACGGTAAACCCCAAACCTCCACTATACCTAAAAATAATGAAAAAAAGACTATTTTACAGACGAATTACCGTTTTTTAAGTAAAAACCGTGTTAAATTAACCCAATTTCTGAGTATTGGCCACCCGGAATGTTAAATCTAATTTTGCATCGTGAAATTTTACAGCGAAAAAAATTAATCATTACATAACAAACCAATCTTCACAATGAAAAAATCAGGTTTCCTATTCCTTCTCCTCACCTCAGTAGCCTTTGCATCGTGCAGCGACAGCGACGACAGTGAAAAAGACCTTGCCAAAGAAATTGCCGGACAATATAACGGTTACACCGTGGCATCATGCGCTTATTTCAGCAATCAGGTGTCATCGAATCAGAAGCTCGCCATCTCTTCGACAGAAATAAATAAAGTGAATGTCGACTACGCATCCGATTCATGGGGAACAATCTCAATCCCTGACGCATCTGTGATCAAATCAGGGAATGAATATGTCATCACCGGCACAGGAACATCCGTGATGGGAATGCAGGGAAACGGAAGTAAGGAATATGTCTGCAACCTCAGCGGTAAAATCATTAACGGAACTGTCGACTTCACCTTCACTTGTCCCGCAGTTATGGGCGGTCTCAACATAGCCTTCATGCAAGGTGAAATTCCGGCAGAAACAGTCGTCCCCGGAACATACTCAGGCTATACCAAAGCAGACTGCGCATATTTTCAGGACATGTATGCCGATAATCAAAAAATCGAGATTGCTTCTAACGGCAACAATACTTATAAAGTAAGTCTGATATCGGACTCATGGGGCGAATTCACAATTGAAGAAGCGACTGTCACCACCGAAGGCAACCTGTTTAAACTTGAGGGCGCCGGCAAAACCCTCATGGGCATGGGAGGAAATGTGAGCGAGTATGCCTGCACGTTCTCCGGCGAGATTGATGCCGACAAGGAAAATCCGACATTCACTTTTAACGTTCCCGCCGTGATGGGAGGACTCACCGTGACTTTTAAGCCCGGTTCTGCACCACAGGTCTGACTTTCCTGAAATCCGATAAACCCGAAACACATGGCAACTAACTTTATTTCATATCTTACAGCGGGAGCGGCAGCAATGCTGCTCTCCGCATGTAACGGAATATTGAGCAACATCTACGACGAACCTTCGACTGATGCTGTTTCAGAATACGGTTTCGTAAGCGAAGCCACCACAACATCTCCCGGCTCAATATATATCGACGCAACCGACTATACCGTCTGGACATATATCGACTTCAGGTCTATGACAACGACCGCTCTCGATGTCAACGCTCCTGTACCCGCGTCATGGGACATAGCCATACACCGCTACGATGCCAAGACAAACGGCGCAGAGGTCATGGAGACCGGTGCGACAAGCTTCTATTCGCTCGCCAACGTCGTCACTCCGACCGAAAACGATTATGTCAGCGACATCTGGACAACCACAACCATAGTCACAGATATGTCGACCATGATGGACGGTTACCTCAGCTATGCCGAGTCGTCCTATAACCCGGAGCTGTCAAAATGGCTCAACGTCGACAAAAGCTCAATGCCTCCGATCTACACTCCGTCAAACAAAGTATATGTCATCCGGCTTTCCGACGGCACTCTCGCCGGAGTGCGTCTGGCAAACTACATGGACGGGCTCGGAGTCAAAGGCTATATGACTATTGAATACATGTATCCGCTTAACCTGTAATCAGCATGAGACGACAACTTCTGAGTCTTGTTCTCCTCTCTCCCTCACTCCTCTTAGCCCAGTCATCGTCCCTGACAAAAGCACAGATCGATTCCATCGAAAAAGCATGGGAAGTAGAGCTTAACACCGTAGTGGTCACCGGCACACGCACTCCCAAACTGCTCAAAGACTCCCCCATCCTCACGCGAATTATCTCGGAGTCAGATATCCGCAAGACCGATGCTACAAATATCAGCGATCTCCTGCAGCTCGAACTTCCCGGAATCGAGTTTTCCTATTCGATGAACCAGCAGGTTTCGCTCAACATGCAGGGATTCGGAGGCAATTCTGTGTTATTTCTCGTCGATGGCGAACGTCTTGCCGGCGAAACTCTCGACAATGTTGACTACAATCGTCTGAATCTCAACAATGTCGGTAGAATCGAGATTGTCAAGGGAGGCGCTTCATCTCTCTACGGCTCTAACGCTGTCGGAGGAGTGGTCAACATCATCAGCCGCGAAGAAAGCGAGCCGTGGAGAGTGAATGTCAACGCCCGTTATGGCGCGCACAACGAACAGCGCTATGGCGGGGCAATAAGCTTCAAGACCGGCCGTATCAGCAGTGCCACCACTCTCCAGTACACCTCGATTGATTCGTATGACATGAAAAACGAGGGAGACTACAACCGCTTCTACGGCGGATACAACTGGAACGTCAAAGAGCGTCTGACCGTCAATGTCACCGACCGGATGAAACTGATCGGACGTGCGGGATATTATTTCCGACAACGCAACGCCCAAGCAGCGTCGAGAGACAGATACCGCGACTTCTCCGGCGGTCTGCGCGGACTCTACACATTTTCTGACGCTGACAACCTTGAAGTGTCATATAATTTCGACCAGTATGACAAGAGCGATTATATCACCATCACATCGAAAGATGTCAGAAAATACAGCAACGTGCAGCACGGTGCGCGCGCCCTTTACAACCACACCTTTGCCGGACGCCATATCCTGACTCTGGGAGGAGATATGATGCGCGACTATCTCCAGACCTACCAGTTCACCGACAATGGCAACAAGCGCCAGATAACAGCCGACGGTTTCGCCCAGTTCGACATGAATTTCGTCCGAAACTTCAACATTATAGCCGGAATGCGCTACGACTACTTTTCGGAAGCGAAAATGAGTCATGCGTCATCGCGTCTGAGCATGATGTACAAGCTTCCCCGCGTAGCGCTCCGCGGGTCATATTCAGGAGGATTCCGCGCACCGACACTCAAGGAGATGTATATGGACTTCGATATGGCAGGCATATTCATGATTTACGGCAATCCGGATCTGAAGCCGGAGACGAGCCATAATTTCCAGCTATCCACCGAATACACCCGCCGACTTCTCAATTTCAGCATCGGGACATTCTGTAATCTTGTCAGCGACCGTATAACCACCGGCTGGAGTCAGGCTCTCAAAGGGCAGGTCTACACCAACATCGACAAGGTTACAATTTCGGGTGTGGATGCAAACATGTCATGGCGGACAGCCTGCGGATTCGGCACACGACTCTCATACATGTTCACGTATGAACAGGTGAAAAAAGGACAGCCATACACATCGTCAACCCGTCCTCACACCGCCACGCTTCGCCTTGATTACACAAAGCGGTGGAAAAACTATGAGCTGATGGCTGCGCTAAACGGACGTTTCCTCTCAAAAGTAAAGGTCGACGAATACACTTCAGTCTCATCCTACGAGGAAACACAGCGGGTCACCTATCCTTCCTATATGATATGGAAACTTAACATGCGCCACAGTTTCTGGAAAGGAATCGACCTGACAATGGCGGTGGACAATCTGCTCAACTATGTCCCCAAATACTACTATAACAACTCGCCGACCACCAACGGCACCACCTTCTCGGTGGGCATGTCGGTCGACATCGACGAGTTTTTTAAGAAATAAGCCGGTTTTAAGAGCTTACATCAGAAATTATTGTTAAACGGACAATGAAAAATAAACGTAAAGTAATCATTATCACATCGGTCTGTGTGCTCATAGTAGCCACGGGCCTATTGCTTTGGAATATTTTTGCCTCTCCCACCAGAATCGCCTTTGTCAACTATCAGGCCATAAGCCTCGGTCAGATCTCAAAGGCAAACGACAATTCTTTCGTCACAATCAAGGAGCTTCCTGTCGAGGAACTCGACCATACGTCGGACTACGACATGGTCTTTGTCAACGGCATGGGACTCAGAATCACCGACGAACAGCGACAGTCGCTGGCCGCAGCAGCCGACAAAGGCACACCGGTGCTCACGACCGCTGCAACTAATCCGCAGAATCTTATTGTTTCAGTCGATTCGGTCGATCAGGCATTCCTGAAACAATACCTGAACGGAGGGAAAAACAATTACCGTAATCTGCTACGCTACGTGCGCAAGTATATTGACGGAAAGAGTCTTTTCACCGCCGAGCCGGGCGATCCGCAGACATCAGTGTCATCACTACTATATTATCCATCTGAGAACGATGACCTCAACTTTTCGTCGGTCAGCGAGTATGAATCATTCCTGAAATCCAAAGGGCGGTTCAATGAGAATGCCCCAGCAATCATTCTCACCGGCCAGATGGGTGTCCCAGACAGCCTCATCGCAGCGCTCGAACACGCCGGCAACACAGTCTATCCGGTCAACACAATCCAGCTTTTCATAAAAAACGGCCATGCCGACTCAATCTCTCCGGCAGCCATGATCAACATGGCCCACGGACGCATGGGTGACATGGTGGTGAATTATCTGACTGCCAACAACATCCCGCTGTTCTCACCTCTCAACGTAAACCGCAGCTATGACGAATGGATGGCCGACAAGATGGGTATGAACGGTGGTTTCCTGTCACAGAGCGTGGTGACTCCCGAAATAGACGGAGCTGTGCGTCCGTTCTCTCTTTTCGCCCACTACGAAGGTAAAGACGGACTCCCCTACGTGGCGGCTATCCCCAGCAGGCTTGAAGAATTTGTCGAGACTGTCGGCAACTACATCTCACTCCAGAAATCCGATAACCGGGACAAGAAGATTGCAATATTCTATTTCAAAGGTCCGGGACAGAACGCACTTGTAGCCGAGGGAATGGAAGTCGGGCCGTCGCTGTTCAATCTGCTCACACGTCTGAAAAAGGAGGGCTACAGAGTCGAGAATCTGCCCTCGACAGCTGCGGAACTTGAACAACGCATCAACGACTATGGGAAAGTGTTCAACCAGTATGCCCTCGGGGCTAAGGACTCATTCGTGAAGACCCATTCGCCGGAAGTCATATCAAAGGAAGACTACGACCGTTGGTGTAATGATGCCTTTTCGAAAGAAATGCGTGCTGAAATCGACGCTGTTGACGGCGACTTCCCCGGCCACGGACTGAAAACCGACGACGGTCGCCTCGCGCTCGCACGCCTCCAATTCGGCAACGTGGTGCTCATTCCCCAGACAGCCGCCGGACTCGGCGACGACGAATTCAAGATTGTACACGGAACTGAAGTCGCTCCGCCCCACAACTATGTGGCCTCTTATCTATGGGCTCGTTACGGATTCGATGCCGATGCGCTCATCCACTTCGGCGCTCACGGCAGTCTCGAATTCACTCCACGCAAACAAGTGGCACTCGGCAGCCACGACTGGCCTGACAGACTCGTTGGCACAATGCCTCACTTCTATGTCTACTCGACAAGCAATGTCGGCGAGGCCATGATGGCGAAACGTCGGTCATACGCAGCTATAATCAACTATCTCACGCCTCCATTCATGGAAAGCGAAGTGCGTGGCATATATAAGAATCTCTCTGACGCAATCAACGACTATAACCGTCTCTCCGGCGCAGAACATCCCGACGAAAATGCCTTGCGCAGAGCATCGCTCCTCGTAAAGAGATACACTGTAGAGCTTGGCATACACCGCGAACTGCGCATGGACAGTACACTCTCGCAGCCTTACAGCTCAGACGATATTGTCCGCATCGAGAATTTCGCCGAAGAACTCGCCAACGAGAAAATCACCGGCGCACTTTACGTGATGGGCATACCTTACTCAGACGAACATATCAGATCGACAGTCTATGCAATGACGGTCGACCCCGTGGCCTACAGTCTCTACGGACTTGACAAGGAACGCGGACGCACCGCCATCGACTATGAAAAGAACCGGTCGCAATTCGCACGCACCTATCAGGCCAAGGCCCGCACTCTCGTCAGCTCGCTTCTCGCGTCAGGCCGACAGGAAATCACAGACCAGTATCTATGTCAGATTGCAGGCATAACGCAGGCCGAACTCGACAGCGCACGCACTATAACGGCGACAGTCAACGGCTCTAAAGACATGCTCTCGCGCATGATGGTTATGGGTGCTATGATGACTCCTCCAGCCGAACAGAATCTCAAGCTTTCAGACCGTCAGTCAACATCGGGCATGAAGCGGATGATGGCCCGGTCGGGGATGTCGCCTGAAAAAGCCATTGAAATGGCAAAGAAAATGGGTGCTGACGAGGAAGCCATCAAAAAAATGGAAGCAGCCATGAAGCGTAAGCAGCAGACCGGCCAGATTGAAAACGGGGGCAAAGGAAAAGCTCTCCCCGGATATGCAAGTGCCAACAGTTCCGGCACACATGTAAAAGCTCACGGCATGAAACGACCTGAATATTCCAAAAAGGAACTCGATTTCGCCAACGCCGTCTCGGAAGTCGAGCGGGCCGTCAAAAACGTCGGCAACTACCGTTCGGCTCTGACAGGAAGTCCCGAAGCGGAACTTTCATCCGTGGTCAACGCGCTTGCCGGCGGCTACATAGCCCCGACATCGGGAGGCGACCCGGTGCTTAACCCCGACATACTCCCGACCGGCCGCAACATGTTTGCGGTAAACGCCGAGGAAACACCGTCGGCCGTAGCTTGGGAGAAGGGCAAGAGCCTCGCCGACAACACGATTTCAATGTATCGTAAAATGCACGGCGATTCCATTCCCCGCAAAGTCAGCTACACACTCTGGAGCAGTGAATTCATCGAGACCGAAGGCGCTACAATCGCACAGGTGCTCTATATGCTTGGAGTCGAACCTGTCCGCGACCCGTTCGGTCGAGTGACCGACCTGCGCCTCATCCCCTCGGCCGAACTCGGGCGTCCGCGCATCGACGTTGTGGTCCAGACGAGCGGACAGTTGCGTGATCTCGCTGCCTCGCGTCTCTTCCTCATCAGCCGTGCGGTAAAGATGGCAGCCGAAGCCGCCGACAAGGAATATCCCAACTACGTGGCAGAAGGCGTGGTTGAGTCAGAACGTCATCTTGTGGAGAAGGGCGTGACACCCAGAGAAGCCCGTGAACTTTCGACAGCCCGAGTATTCGGCGGTGTCAACGGAAACTATGGCAGCGGCATTCAGGGAATGGTCGAAGCCGGTGACCGTTGGGAAAATGAATCGGAAATAGCCGAAACCTATATCAACAATATGGGTGCTGTCTACGGCAGCGAGGAAGACTGGGAAAAAATGCACGACTATGCGTTTGAGGCCGCTCTCACACGCACAGATGTGGTGGTGCAGCCACGCCAGAGCAACACATGGGGAGCGCTCAGCCTCGACCATGTGTATGAATTCATGGGAGGCATGAACCTTGCTGTCAAAAACGTGACCGGCAAAGACCCGGAAGCCTACCTGAGCGACTACCGCAACCGCAACAACGCACGCATGCAGGAAGTCAAGGAGGCAATAGGTGTCGAAAGCCGCACCACCATCCTCAATCCGACATATATCAAAGAAAAGATGAAAGGCGGAGCAGGAGATGCCTCGGGATTTGCCGACATAATCCGCAACACCTACGGATGGAACGTCATGAAACCCGCCGCTATCGACGACGAGCTGTGGGATGACATCTATGACACATACGTGGCCGACAAACACGGCCTCGGCATCAAGGACTATTTCACATCGACCAATCCCGCCGCCATCGAGGAAATGACAGCCGTCATGCTGGAGACCGTCCGCAAAGGGATGTGGGAAGCTTCACCCGAACAGGTAGAGGCCCTTGCCAACCTCCACACGGAGATAGTTAATGAATATGCTCCGTCATGCTCAGGCTTCGTATGCGACAATGCAAAGCTCCGCGATTTCATCGCTTCGAAAGTTTCTAAGGAGACCGCAGGGAAATACAATCAGGCCATCGGGACTATCCGCGCTGAAGCCGTGGCCGGAAGCGACAATGACGGCATGGTGATGCAGAAAGAGGAACTCAACAACACCGAGAAGACGACAAGCCGTATCAACGGCGTGATTGTCGGCATAGCCGTAGCGGTGGTTCTTGTAATTGTGGCAGTGCTTCTGCGACGCCGGAAAAAACAACAGGCCGAGTGATGGAAACAGTCGTTCTCATAATAATGCTTATGGTCAGTTTCAATTTCGCATTGAAACTGACCTATCACAAGGCCACCGGTATGATCGCCACCTGCATGCTTGCCGCTCTATTCGCAGGGCTGGCATGGCCCTTTGCCGTCAGCCAGTCAAAAAACCAGATAGCCGACTGGCTCAACGCTCCCGACCTCATGCTCGACACCTCGGTCATCCTCACCGTCGATGTATTTTTCCAAGTCACATTCTGCGTGATGATGGCCAAGAAAATTGCCGGCGAAAAACTTTCGAAGGCGCAGGGAGCAATCTATACGGTGGCCTTTTGGTTTCCCGGACTGCTGATATTCCCGGTACTGTTTGCCTTGCTTGTAGAAATTATTTTCGCCTTCCCCGGAAATGATTTCGCCACTCTCGCGTGGGCTACAGCAGCCTTCGTGCTTGTCGCTGCTCCATCGCTCTCATATCTAATCAGATTCCTGCTGCCTGAAAGAGACCTCAGGCTTGAACTCATGTTTGTGGTCAATGCCATCACGGCTATCCTCGGAATAATCGCGACTGTCAACGGACGCACAGCCGTCAAAGGCACTAACAATGTCGAATGGGATGCCCTCGCAGGCTTCCTGCTTATCATTACTGCCGGCGCTGTGGCGGGAATACTGATCCACAAACGCTCAACCAGAAAAATAATCTCAAAAATACAATAAACTTTATCACACGAAACATACTGCAATGAACGTAATTTCCAACATTCTCTACTGGATTTCAACAGGACTGCTCGTCCCGGTAATCGTACTCCTCATATTTTTCTTCATCCGTGCAATAATCCTCATCGGGACATTCTTCGGTCAGTATATGCAGGTCAAGAAGCACTCGGAGTCATTCTATGCGCGCATCGTAAAACTCACACCGGCCACCCTCGACTCTTTCAGCGAAGCGCTCCCGGAGAAATCCGACACAATCGAGACTGCTTACGCCAAGAAAATCATTGCCAGCCGCGACAACCATGCACGCATCGACCTGCTACTCTCAGAGTATGAGATCGAGGCCGACAAGGAACTGTCGACTTCAAAAGTGCTCACAAAGATGGGGCCGATTCTCGGACTGATGGGCACTCTTATCCCAATGGGACCTGCTCTTGTCGGACTGGCCACAGGCGACATCGCGTCGATGGCCTACAATATGCAGGTGGCTTTTGCCACGACAGTTGTCGGGCTCGTTGTCAGTGCGATCGGCTTCCTGACACAGCAGGTCAAGGAACGTTGGGCCGTAAAAAATATCACCATGCTTGAATATCTCGCCGAAGTGGTGAAATTGTCAGACTCTAAAACCGATAACCAATGAGACGCCGCCGACTTCTGACCCGCGCTGAAGACAGCGACCCTATGAGCGTTGTCAGCAACCTCTTTGATGTGGCAATGGTGTTTGCGGTCGCGCTAATGGTCGCACTCGTAAGCCGATACAATATGACCGAAATGTTCTCGCAGGAGGATTTCACTATGGTCAAGAATCCCGGAAAGGAAAATATGGAGATCATCACCAAGGAAGGCGAGAAAATCAACCGCTACACGCCCTCCGACAACAATGATTCGTCCGGGAACAAAGGCAAACGCGTAGGCACTGCCTACGAACTCGAAAACGGAGACATAATCTACGTGCCCGAGTGACAGACACGACAGAAATGTGATAGCCAACGAGGGTGTATCAAATCCGAATGATGAATTTGATACACCCTCGAAATATCTTGCCTAAACTTAAAATTTGTCTGACTCTTAAATAAATGAATTATCTACTCTTGGGTGAGTTTATTTAATCGCATTACGATTGATGTTTGACTTCTTCCCATTTTTGCTGCAATATATTTCACACTCTTGCCTTCACTATACAGTTTTAATAGAAATTGGTCTGCCTTCATTGTCCATCTTTTATTTGCGTTAGGATGTTTTATATAATTTACCTCTGAAACCTTTTCCGGATGTAAAAACTCTTCTACAAACACAGATGGAAAATTCCTGTTATACAATATGATAGTCTTAATTTTTGCCCTTGTTATAGCGACATAAAACAATCTCCGTTCTTCTCCATACGGAAATTGATCACTCTTAGTCAGAACATGATTAAGTACAGGGTCATCACTTACAAGAGAGGGAAAGCCATAAATATCCTTATTACATTGCAGAAGTATCACATAATCTGCTTCGAGACCTTTTGATTTATGGACTGTCAAGAATTCTATTTTTCGTCCTCCTATTATATAATAAAATTTACTACCTTCTTTTATTCCTTGATACACAAAAGATATATAATAATCATCAAACAATGATTCGGTAAAATTTGAGGTTGTTCAGCCTTGGCTA
>ULVX01064291.1_pt1 | contig 25421 bp, 20 predicted proteins | sample 1959811 | NCBI WGS metagenome assembly ULVX01 (sample SAMEA4835797, study PRJEB28245) | human gut metagenome | biome: gut microbiome; material: fecal sample | place: Denmark | collected 2008
ATCGACACCTTATTTATGGGTATGAAAGAAGCCGAAGCCGTAAAACTCTTCGCCAATACTTACCTTGCGCTCCGTGTAAGCTACTTCAACGAACTCGATACTTATGCAGAAGTGAAAGGCTTGGATAGTAAGGCCATCATCGAAGGTGTAGGACTCGACCCACGTATCGGTACACATTATAATAACCCATCATTCGGTTACGGTGGTTATTGCCTGCCGAAAGATACCAAGCAGCTTCTCGCTAACTATCAGGATGTTCCTCAGAACATGATGTCTGCTATTGTTGAATCTAATAGAACTCGTAAGGATTACATTGCTGATGCAGTTCTTCGCAAGGCTGGATGGTATGACTATTCAAGCAACAATCAATACGGAGCAGAACAAGGCAACTGCGTGATTGGTGTTTACCGTTTGACAATGAAGTCAAACAGCGATAACTTCCGTCAGTCGGCTATTCAGGGCATCATGAAACGTATCAAGGCTAAAGGCGCAGAAGTTATTATCTACGAACCAACCCTTGAAGACGGCACAACATTCTTTGGAAGCAAGGTAGTTAATAACCTCGATGAGTTCAAAGCGCAAAGCAAGGCTATTATAGCTAACCGCTTTGATGACTGTCTGATGGATGTGGAAGAGAAAGTTTATACTAGAGATATTTTTCGTAGAGATTAAAGTCTGTATTTAATAAGCTCTGTTATAATAATCAATAAAGTACTAATCATATTATTTTCTTGCTCGGCTATCCATCCTTTTACGGGATTAATGGGTTGTATTAGTATGTATAATTTAAATGAGAAGATAAGTAATATGAATAATTTCAAATCATTCACAAAGTTCATCTTTGGGTGGGCTTCAGCAATTCTGGGCAGGTCGACAAAGACGGATGTGGTTAGCAACTATTGGTTATACGAGATAGGGAGTAATTGCTGACACCGAAAGGTGTAGAGGTTCAAATCCTCACTGTCCACAATAAATATCATATCAAAAGACTTGTATTACTAGAATTCGAGATAAGGGAATTGGGGTAAATGTATAGTCGATTTTCATTGTATAATAATTAAACATATAAAAGTGTCGCAAATAAAAGATAACAACAAACGCATAGCAAAGAACACCTTGCTACTTTATTTCAGAATGTTTATATCAATGGCAGTGGGGCTATTTACTTCACGTGTTATTTTGGATTCTCTTGGAGTAGATGATTATGGTATATATAACCTTGTGGGTGGTTTTGTGACGATGTTTAATGTTTTTCGGGCTGGATTGATTTCATCTACACAACGATTTATTACTTATGATTTAGGTAAGGGAAATATTAGCGAATTGCGTAGTACCTTTTCAACAAGCCTTATTATTTTTCTTTTTATATCTTGTGTTATTATCCTAATTGCTGAAGGATTTGCACCATGGTTTATTCAAAATAAACTTGCAATTCCAGAATGTCGAATGGCGGCAGCAATGTGGTTGTTTCAATTTTCTCTTTTTACATTGATTCTTAATCTTATCAGTTCTCCATATAATGCACTAATTATTGCACATGAGAAGATGGGGGTTTTTGCTTATATTTCAATATTTGAAGTAGTGGCAAAACTTGTTGTAGCGTATGCAATTTACATTTCTCCATTTGATAAACTTATGGTGTATGGTTTACTTCTTTGTATTGTACAACTGATTATTAGATTTATGTATTCAATATATTGTAACAGGCATTTTGAAGAATCTAAGGTAGAATGGAGAATTAATTGGATTAAGATTAAAAAAATCTACGCTTTTACCGGATGGGAACTTTTCGGTAGCGTTGCTGTAATAGGCTATACACAAGGACTAAACATTCTTCTCGGTATGTTCTTTACTCCTGTTGTTAATGCGGCAAGAGGTATAGCGGTTCAAGTTCAGAGTGTGATTATTGGATTTGTGTCTAATTTTCAAACAGCACTTAATCCACAGATAACAAAATCTTACGCTTCCGGTGATATGCTATATATGCACAAATTGATATTCTATAGTTCCAAACTATCTTTTTTCTTGCTTTTTATTTTGTCTTTGCCTGTAATTCTTGAAGCGGGGCAATTGTTGTCGATTTGGCTTGTAGATGTACCTGAATATACAGTTGTATTCTTTCGCTTGATTGTTCTTACTACTATGATAGATGCCATATCGAATCCTATAATAATCTCAGTTGAAGCGACTGGAAATATACGTAAATACCAAGTGGTGGTAGGTTCTTTGTTGCTTTTAATATTGCCATTGTCGTATGTGGCTCTTAAATTGGGAGCGGCTCCTTACTCTGTTTTCATTGTGCATGTATTTATGAGTGGAGTTGCATTCATAGCACGATTGATAATGGGAAGTAACGCGGTAGGATTTAACAAGATTGCATTTGTGAAAGAAGTCCTTTTTCCTATAGTTGGTGTTGTTGTTTCTTCTTCTATCATTTCATTCTTAGTGTATCATATTATGCCTATAGGACTTGTTCGCCTGTTCGTCGTTAGCTTGATTTCAGTACTTAGTGTTATTATGAGTGTATATTATATCGGATTGCAGGCACGGGAGAGAGAGCTAGTAATAAGATTTGTTGAGAAATTCACTTCAAAGTTTAAGAAATGATACAAATAAATGATAAAAGTAAATGTTGTGGATGCATGTCTTGCGTGCAGAAATGTCCCAAAGGATGCATCGTTATGGTTGAAGATGAAGAAGGTTTTCTTTATCCACAAGTTAATTCAAGTCTTTGTATAGATTGCCATCTGTGCGAAAAAATATGTCCTGTCATAAATCAAGCTAATGAGAAGGAACCGGTAAAAGTGTATGCTGCCGTAAATAAAGATGAGAAAATCCTAAATCAAAGTTCATCGGGCGCAATTTTTACACTGGTTGCAGAAAAAATTATTGCTGAAGGAGGAGTTGTCTTTGGAGCGGCGTTTAATGAAAATTGGGAGGTCTGTCATACTTTTGTTGAAAAGAATGAAGATCTTGCTAAATTAAGAGGAAGTAAATATGTTCAGAGCAGAATCGGAACATCATACAGAGATGTTGAGTCCTTTTTGAAAAAAGGTCGCAAAGTTCTTTTCACTGGTACGCCTTGTCAGATTTCTGGTTTAAGGAAATTTCTTCGTAAAGACTTTGATAACCTTTATTGTCTTGATGTTATTTGTCATGGTTCTCCTAGTCCAGGTGTTTGGAGGTCATATTTGCAAGCTGTAATGTCACGCCCGAAGGGCGTCGTTGACGGAAATTCGGTTTTGCTTTCTCTAAAAGAAACGCCCGTTATAACGGGCATTTCTTTTAGAGATAAAACAATTGGTTGGCGGAAATACGGTTTTGTCCTCCAATTGGTTGGCGGAAATACGGTTTTGTCCTCCAATTCATCTATATTACTTAATGAGAAAGTTTCTGAGAATCTTTATATGCGAGGCTTTTTAAATAATCTTTATTTGCGCCCTTCTTGTCATAATTGTCCATCTAGGCATGGAAAAAGTGAAAGTGATATCCTCCTAGGTGATTTTTGGGGAATACTTCGACGGCATCCTGAGTTTTACAATCCTCAGGGTGTAAGTTTAGTTTTGACCTACACTGAGAAGGGAGAACAATTGTTTAATTCTCTTGATTGTAAACGTATGGAAGCTTCATACGATGACGCACTAGACTGTAATATCAATATTGAAAAAGACGAACCACAACCTAAAAATCGTGCATCATTTTTTGAAGCATATTCAAAGAAAGGTGTATATGCAATTGATAAGTATTGTAAGCAATTAGAAGTAAGCGGTTTGAAGAGATTTAAAGCAATTGTTAAAATAGTAATTCGTAAAGTAGTAAACAATTGCAAACATTAATATCACGTAGTATAATAGTCTCAATTATTCTAAAATTAATATCAGAATTATAAATATAAAATGAAAATAGGAATACTTACTCATCCGTTAGACTATAATTATGGTTGTCTTTTGCAAGCGTTCGCTTTGCAGAAGACCATTAAGTCATTAGGACATGAAGTCGTTACGATTAATAGATTTAGTGATCCTAAAGTTGCTTTTTTTACTCAATTTAAAAGTTGGTCAAAAAGAATAGCCTCTCACTATATTAAAGGTAATAATGTCCGTTTGTGTTGGAATCCGAATTTGACAATGGATATGAAACGCACATTGTTTTCAAAAACTCAAAGGTTTGTAGATAGAAACATTATAAATACGGGGATTGTTTTCCCTTCTGACTTAGAGCGAATAGATAAAGAATATCAGTTTGATGCTTATGTAGTTGGAAGTGATCAAGTCTGGTTGCCGAATTTTAGTCTTAATTGTTTTCTTGATTTTGTACATCGTGACAATGTAAAACGTATATTTTATGCTGCTTCAACGGGAAGTACATCTTTTGCCGATATTCCTTCTATAGCTAAGAAGTGTAAAACATTATCAAGCAAATTCTCTGGAATTTCAGTACGTGAAGATTCTTTAATTCCTGTTGCAAGAGAAGTTCTTGGACGTGAAGCAATTCAAGTTTTAGATCCAACATTATTACTTGACGCAAATGATTATTTAGCCGCATGTGAGGAAAAAGAAGAAACTTCTCCAATCATATTCACTTATATATTGGACAAGACTGAAGATAAGCAAGTTCTAGTCGATAAAGTATGCAAAGAAATACATTTACCTGTAGTTGCAGGATCTGTGGAAAATGATTATTTACGTGGAAAGGGAATGGATATAAAAAAGTGTATTTATCCTTCTGTAGATCATTGGTTACTTAATATGGCAAGAGCAAAGTTTGTTGTGACAGATTCATTTCATGGAACCTGTATGGCAATCACTTTCCGCAAACCATTTGTAGTTGTCGGTAATAAAGCTCGTGGATTGAATAGATTTTTGTCTGTTTTAAGGCTGTTCAACCTTGAAAATAGATTAATTACAGATTCAACCCAATTTTCTTCTTCATTCTTTTCCCAATTAGACAATAATAGTATTTCGGCGTTGTTGGAAAAGAAGAGAAAAGAGGCTATTGATTATCTTAAAGTAAACCTTGGTAATTAAAAAGATGAAAATACTATTTCAAGCATATGACACTTGTTGTCAGAATACTTCTGGAAGTGTGGCAATGTAAGTATCTAAACATCTGCGTAAACCATCTGAAATTGCTTTTATTAACATAATTGTTTGGCGATTATTTTATAAATATATATTGTTATGAGAATTTTATTCCAAGGATATTCAACGTATGCTCAGAACAAATCTGGAGGAGTTCAGGTCCGAATGAAACAAATGGCATATCATTTAAGAAATGCAGGAGTTGATGTCGATTTTTTCGATCATAATACAACGGATATATCACAATATGACGTTTTGCATATTTTTAGTTTAAATGCAGAACATTATAACCTTGTAAGCTATGCTCATCGTAAAGGCGTGAAAATTGTTTTATCTTCAATAGTTACACTTGCAGATGGATGGAAGATAGATTTGTTTTTGTCTTTAGTACATCATCCAGTGTTGACACTTTATAATATGCAACAGTCTATTTTAAATATGTGCGATGCTGTTATTACTGAGACTCCAAAAGAACGTGACTTCATACGTAAACACTATCGCATTGTACCTTCTAAACTTACGGTAATTCCTAATGGTATAGAGCCACAAGCTAATGTTGGAAGAGAATATATTTCAAGCATTGTAGGTGATAAAGACTATATATTATGTGTAGGCAGATTTGATCAAAACAAGAATCAATTGAACGTTATAAAAGCAATGGTAGATTCTGATATTGATATTGTTTTTATCGGTGGGCCAGTAACTGACGGCGATAAATATTATCAGAAATGCCTTGCAACTGCAAAGGATAAAAGGAATATCCATTTTATGGGTTGGGTAGATAATAGTTCACCGCTACTAAAGTCTGCATACTCAAATGCAAAGGTCTTTTTGTTCCCTTCATATCATGAAACATTTGGTCTTGTGCTTTTAGAAGCTGCAGTTGCAGGTGCCAATCTTGTTGTATCAAAATCACTTCCTATTCTTGATTTCCCAAGTTTAAAAGATTGTACACGTATTAATCCTGATGATTTATATGATATAAGAAACAAGGTTATAGATGCTTTTGGGAAGGATAAGGATGTAAATCAAAAGAAAAGAATTCTAAAAGAATTTTCATGGAAGGAGGTTGTTAATCAACATGTTGAATTGTATAAGAGCTTGTTATGAAAAATTTAGTACTGTATGTGCATAATAAATTGAGAAATCTACGTAATAGATTTCGTTGGAGTAATGAATGTAAATCTCAGTTACGAAAAATTAAATCACATCATTCAGCTCTTCACTTTAAAAAAGATTCGTCATTTATTATTATTCTGCCACATGCGGATGATGAATGGATTGGTTGTAGTAGTTTGATAAGTTCTTCGGATTATAAAGTTAGTTTGTGTAATGCCGATATGGAAGGAGGTGACTCTGAAGATTTACATTTAATACGGCGTTCGGAAACTGAGAAATTGGCTAGGATGTACAACAGGCCAATTCATATTTTATGTAATGATAAAGTTGAATTGTTAAAGGAATTACTTGAGAAAGAAAAGCCGGATATAGTTCTTGTTCCATATATGATTGATTGGCATAAAGAGCACATAGAGGTAGTACGTATTTTGGAGAGAGTTATTGATGAATTATGTATTAATTGGAAACTTTCTGTTGGTATGTATCAAGTAACGGTACCAATAGACCCTAAGAATATTACACATATTAGTTCTATGAAATTATCACAATGGGGTGCAAAATGGAAAATTTTTAAGGAGGTATATAAAACTCAGTCAACTTTCCCTTGGTACAGAGTTTCACGGAATGAGATTATACAAGGAAAACGGTTTGCTTGTGATGCATGTGAGGTGTATTGTCTGATAGATTATCAAGATTGGGGAAAAGTATGTATTAATAACATTCCTAATGATGATATTCAACAAATAATGCGGTCATCTCTTTCATCAATTGATGCTTTGTATAGCCTTAAACAACCTTCTATTATATAAATAAATCTACTAAAGTAATAAAGCCATTAATGTGTAGTAAAAATCAAAATCTTGCATTTAATACAATTCTTGCGTCTATACTGCTAGCTCTATTTGTCGATGCTAAGACTTTAAATTTGATAGTTGTTGCTGCTTGTCCTTCGTTTGCTGGCGTATTTATGACTGTTATGTATGCAGTGTTAGTTTTAGGAATTTTTGTTGTGGGGCTATTTTTACAGAAGAGGAACTTCTCTAAGCTAAAAGCAAGCCATTTAGGAATATGTGTATTATGTACTTTGTGGTATTTTATGACGAGTACTTTTATTGCGCCCCCATCTGTAAATATTCAATTTTTCGGAATCTTTATGCTTGCTGCTTTTTTGATACCAGGAATATTATGTATAGATGTACGGACGTTTCTTATGGCACTTGTTATTTTTCCATTTATGGGAGTGTTATATCTTGATCGGATATTCTTTAGCGACATAATAGAAACGGGAGTTGTTTCAATGGGAACTTGTTATGCTCTACTTGTACCAGTATTAGGCAATCTGGTTTATCTTCGATTTTATTATAGAAAAGAATCTGTACGAATAAAAGTCTTGATGATATTTTTTGCAGCTATTAATCTGTTTTATTTATTACAAATGGCTATGTTCGGTTCGCGAGGTCCCATTTTATGTGCATTGTTATTGATAATAAGTTTTTTTATTGTTAAAATTGATGATAATGGAAAAATCTCTATGCGCAAAGGACGAATATTGATTATTATCGTTGCTATAATATTTCTAATGCTGTCATTTACAGCCATTCTGCAAGTTTTGAAAGACTTCTTGGCTACATTTGATATTACTTTGAATGTGATAGATAAATTTCTTCGTTTAGAGGATACTGGAGATATGACGAATGGACGTGAGGTATTATCTACAATGGCATGGAAAGGTATAATGGAGTCACCCGTATTGGGCAATGGAATTTCGCAATTTGATAAAAATACCGGAGAAGGTTATCCTCACAACTTCATCTTACAAATGCTATATGACGGTGGTATTATTTTAACTTCTTGTATAATGATACCTATAATACGAACTTTAATACAAAAAATGAGAACAATCTCTGAAAGTGAATTCATTTGTTTATTGCTTTTTCTATTTGCATCTGTTCCTGGAGCTTTATTTTCAGGGGATTTATGGAATGCAGGTACACTTTGGTTGTTCTTTGGCTTTGTTCTTTCAAGAAACGCTTTTATTAATAGTCGCAAATAAAAAAATAGAATTTTATGATAAAAGATTTAGTATCCATAATAATACCAACTTATGGTGGAGCAGAATTCTTGTCTCGTTGTGTAGACAGTGCTTTAACTCAGACATATAATAACATTGAGGTTATAGTTGTTGACGATAATGGATTAGGTACTCCTAAGCAAAAAGAAACGGCTATGTTAATGGGAAAATATAAAGCCATGTCAAATGTTAAATATATTTGCCATGAAGTTAACAAGAATGGTTCTGCTGCTCGCAATACAGGTGTTAAAAATTCTAGTGGAGAATATATCGCATTGTTAGATGACGATGATATTTTCTTACCTGAAAAGATTGAGCGGCAGGTTAATTTATTATCTTCTCTTGGTAAAGAGTATGGAGCAGTATATTGTTCTCATGAAACATTTTTAAACGGTGATAAGGTTGGAGAAGAGCATGCTTTAATGGATGGTCAATTTATCTATGATTATATGATGCATAGAATTGAAATCGCAAGCAGTTCTATAATGGTTAGACGTTCTGTTTGGGAAGAGTTAGAGGGCTTTGATGAATCATTCAAAAGACATCAAGACTGGGAATTTTTAATTCGTCTTTTAAATAAATATGCTATAAAATCGGACGATTTTTTTGGATTTAAACGTATGCTTCAATTCCGTAATAGTAGGGTTTCTCCCAAAATCATAAAAGAAAGAAGATTATTTTATCTTAAGAAAATGGCACCGTTTATAAAGTCTTTTTCTTTAGCTCAGCAGGATAATATTATTGTATGTGAGAGAGTAGATATTGCTATTTGTTTTTTAAAAGAAAAAGATATCTTGGGGTTTATTAAAGAAATGTCTGAAATTTATCCAAGAAAATTATCAATTAAAGTATTCTTATCAAAGTTCTATGGTTTTCTTAAACGTGGAGGTAAGTTCTTAAAATAGAGATGTTAATATGGTCAATACGCTTTCTACAAGTTCTTTCTACTATGAATCGTTGTGGTATTGAGAATGCTTGATTAACATTGAAGATGCACGTTAGTATACTGTTAAATCCATTCTGCATATAAATGTAGATAAATTATCAAAATGTTGATTCAATGGCTTGAGATAATGGAAAGGTCATATTGTTCTTTAGCGTACTGATGGATTTTGTTCAAATGAATTAGAAGTTATAGTTACAGAAAAAATAGAGATTATGAAAATTCTTCATGTAATAACATCTCTTTCAACAGGAGGAGCGGAACACCTTTTGGTTGATATGCTTCCTCGCTTGCGTGATATGGGACATATAGTGGAAGTTGCTGTTTTCAATAGTAAAAAAACGACATTTTATAGACAACTAGAACTGTCAGGAATAAAAATTTATGGTTTTTCAGAAGAGGAAGGAGTTTACAACTTTAAACATATTTTCCGTCTGAAGGAACTAATGAAAGGGTTTGATATCGTTCATACACATAATACCGCTTGTCAAATGTTTGCAGCCATAGGAAAACCTAAAAATGTAAAGTTAGTGACAACAGAACATTCTACTTCAACCCGTAGAAGGAAATATAAATTTTTTCATTCTATAGATTGCTGGATGTATAGTCATTATGATAAAATAATCTGTATTTCAGAGCCATCTGAGAAAAGCCTTAGAAATTATATTGGCAACGATTATCCTATCATGACTATTTATAATGGCATTGATGTTAGTCGCTTTGCCAAAGCTTCAAAGATTGATCTTGGATTGTCGGGCTGTATAATAATAACTATGGTTGCCGGATTCCGATATGAAAAAGATCAGCCAACTCTTATTAGAGCAATGCAACATCTGCCTGAAAAATATCATCTTCAATTAGTAGGTGATGGTGATAGGCGTTCTGAATTTGAAACTTTAATAACAGAGCTTAAATTAGAGAATCGAGTGCATCTTCTTGGAATCAGAAGTGACGTAGCTCAGATTCTCCGTTCTTCAGATGTAATAGTTATGTCAAGCCATCGTGAGGGATTATCTCTATCAAATGTCGAAGGAATGTCGTCTGGAAATCCATTCGTTGCAAGTGATGTGGAAGGCCTTCGTGAGGTAACTAAGAACTATGGTGTTCTTTTTCCTCATGGTGATGATAAAGCTCTCGCATCAATCATTCAAAAGCTATCAGAGGATAAAGAATACAAAAAACAGGTAGCAGACAAATGCTTAGAACGAGCGAAGATGTTTGATATTCAGAAGATGGTGAATGCGTATAATGAGGTGTATTTGGGTTTAATGGCTAAATAACTAATTCTTTATGACACGCAATAATAAGAAAATAATTCGTGCCGTCACTGTACCTATGTCCTTATGCTTCTGCCGTGAAATAATGATTAAAATGCGGGCGATGGGGTATGAAATGGTAGCGGTAACATCGCCAGGCCTTGACCTTGATAAGTTGAGAGATAAAGATAAATTCCATTGCGTAGCAGTGCCAATGGAAAGACATATCTCGCTAGTTAGGGATATGAAATCTCTTATAAAGATGATTAGCGTATTCCGTAAAGAAAAGCCTCAAGTAGTGCATTCAATGACTCCAAAAGCTGGAATGATTTGTATGGTAGCGGCTTGGCTAACACGTGTGCCGGTACGTATTCATACATTCACGGGATTAGTGTGGCCTACTGCTACAGGCTTGAAAAAACGCATATTAATGATGACCGATTGGTTAACTTGTGCTTGCGCTACTCACGTAATTCCAGAAGGACAAGGAGTTCTCGATGACTTGAAGAACGGTGGCATTACAAAGAAGCCTATGAAGGTTCTTGGTTACGGAAATGTAATGGGCGTTGATATGGAGCGTTTTTCTCCTGTTCGTTTTGAGGATTCTAAAGACTCTAATGTATTTACCTTCGTTTTTGTAGGTCGCATAGTAACGGACAAAGGCATAAATGAGTTGGTTGAGGCTTTTGTAAAGTTGCACGATAATTACAAAAATACAAGACTTGTATTAGTAGGCATATACGAACATAACCTTGACCCCGTAAGTGATGCTACACGTAAATCGATAGATAATAATGATGCCATTGATGCCTGTGGTCCGAAGTATGGTGATGATTTATTACGAATGTACGTAAATGCAGATTGCTTCGTGATGCCAAGCTACAGAGAGGGCTTCCCAAATACGGTTCTCGAAGCAGGAGCAATGGGATTGCCATCAATCGTAACAGATATTAATGGTAGTCGTGAAATAATAGAGAATGGCAAGAATGGATTGATTGTTCCGTCTAAAGATTCAGATGCACTTTATAATGCTATGGAGCGTATGCTCACAGACAATACTGTTCGTGAAGCAATGAAGAATAATGCACGTCCGATGATTGCCTCTCGCTTTGAACGGAGCTTTGTTCAGAAATGCCAGATAGATTTCTACAAGGAGGTAATGTAACTTCTGGTAAAGGTTTGCTGAATGGGGATGATTGGAGTGATGAATGTCTGTTCAAAGACAAAAATAGTATTGTAATAATTAAAACATAACAAAATATGTTATATGAACTAGCCCATATTATTAAAGAAAGATGCGGTTTTCTTTGGAATACAGTCGAATGGGGAAATGCTGCGCTCTTTGGACTGATTAACCAAAGCGCATTAAAGGATGTCCCTACAATTTTAAAAAAAGTAAGTAATGATACGTTTTCAATACGTTTAACAGAGAAGAATGATGCTCCTAAGCTTGCCAAGTTTTTTGAAGAGCAACCGGAGGGTGCCTTTACATTCTTTAAACCTCATGATTTTGATGAGAAATCAATTTTAAAGGTGCTTAAAAATAAGGCATTCATGACTTTTGTTGTAGAATGCGGTGATTCTATTGTCGGCTATTTCTTCCTTCGTTGTTTCGTAAACGGAAAATGTTTTCGTGGTAAGATAGTACATAAGGATTGGCAAGGTCGTGGCATCGCAAAATTGATGGGCGTTGCTATGACAAAAGTCGCTCAGCATTTGAACTTGCGTATGTTTGGTTCTATATCTCCAGAGAATTATGCATCTATGGCATCAGCTAAGGCTTCTAATGATATCAAGATACATAAGACTCTTGAGAATGGATACTATTATATTGAGTTTTTACCTAAGAAAGAAAATAATTAAATAGATAAAGATTAACTATGACATTACGTGCTGCCGTTTTTTGGTTAAAGGATTTTCTCCTTTTGGGAAAGATGAAATTCGCTTATAGCCAAATAGAAAAAGGAATAAAAACAGGAAAGGAGAATATAGAGCAAAGGGAGGCTTTGCTGGAATGGGCAAAGAGAGAGGTACCGTACTACCGTCAGTATAAGGACTGCAGTTTTGAGCAGTTGCCCGTAGTAAACAAAAGTATCATCAAGGATGGTGGCGATAACTTTAAGGCTGACTTTTGGAAGGGTAAGACTCTACACAAGGAGACTACTTCGGGATCGACAGGAACTCCGTTTGAGGTAGTACAAGACCCAGGTAAACGTAAAAGGGCACAGGCGGACTCGTTGTATATGTCTGACTTTGCAGGATTCCATCTTGGAACAAGGTTGTACTATATTAGAGTATGGAACAATCTGAATAAGAAAAGCCGACTAAAGACTTTACTGACAAATATAGTTATGCAGTCTAGCGACAATCTGTCGGATGATAGCTTAGAGGCTTTCCTCCGTCAATTGGAGAATGACCATCAGGAAAAAAGTATTTTGGCTTATGCTTCCTCGTTGACTGCTCTCTACCAGTGGATGAAACGTACAGGTAGAAAGACTACAGCTAAGGTGGCATGTTTCATTACTATGTCAGAGTCTTTTCCTGATGATGCCCGTGAAGGATTGAAGGAGCTGTTCGGTTGTCCGGTGGTGTCGCGCTACTCTGATCAAGAGTGTGGATTGATTTCGCAGCAATGCGCTCTTGGTACTGAATACCATATTAATACGGCCAGTTTCTATGTGGAGATATTAGATTTGGATAAGGATGTGCCAGTTGAGGATGGTAGATTGGGACGTATTGTAGTTACAGATCTTTATAATAGAGCTATGCCTCTGATACGCTATGACACAGGCGACTTGGGCGTAATGTCGCATGAGTGTGAGTGCGGCTATCATGGAAAGGTGTTGAAACGTGTGGAAGGCCGCAGAGTTGATTTTATTACAGCAACGAATGGTAATTTGCTCTCGCCTGTTACCATCATCAATGCTATGTGGGAGTACAACGACTTGTTGCAGTGGCAGTTCGTTCAGCATGCAGAGGGTGAGTTTGAAATGAAGCTAAATTGCAGTACATCTCCTTATGCTCGTGAAGCTGAAATGCTTAAGGATATAAAAGGTTATGTAGGTGATGACGCTCGCATTAAGATTACTTACGTTGACGAGATTCCACTGTTGGCATCGGGTAAGCGTAAGTGTGTACTAAATGCTATAAAAAAGTAAATTAATGTATTTTTAAGGGTATTCATACATTGCGTGTAAAAGTTATTGTGCGCTCAGATTTGGACTTTCTTTAGGAATGCTTATCTTTGCATTTAAACGTAAAAATCAAGTGTGATTTGACATGATTACTGCAAATGTATTAATGATACGATAGCCAATTTATATTTGAGTGGAGTGAATTGGTAATAAAATAAGCAGGTAAATGGCGCGATGCTACGAATCGAATTCGTTACCTGCTACAGCATAGTAAGTAAACGATTAAAACCTTAAATCAATTATGTCATTGCAGAGCGATAAGTTTAGAACTAAGAAAAATGATCAATCGCCTTATTTGTTTCATTTTACAAAAGGAACACTTAAAGAGGCAAAAGAGGCATTGCATTCTATATTGCGTGCAAGGAAGCTTATTGCACATAGCAATGATTATAATTGTTTTACAGCATCGCCTATTACTTCTTTATTTGACTTTTTCATAACAAAAGTAGCAAGAACTGGCGAGCCAATGTACCAACCTTTGGGAATTGGATTCTCTCGTGATATAATGATACGAGATTATGGGGCGCGTAATGTGATATACGGGGATGTTAATGAATCACCTGCATTTGCTAAGGAACTCAGCTGGCGTTTTTTACCCTTGAATGTAGACGTTTTCGACTGGGAGTATCTGAGAGAGTGGAGGACTAATGGTAAGGAATTTGATTTTTCAAATTTTCCTATTGACCATATGATTGTAATTGCACCTGATGATGATTGTTTGGCAGATTTGATTGTTGATATTGATTATGAATATGATCCGATTTGTGATTTTCAGACTGGTGAAGTATATTGTAATATGATACAGAGGGTAAAAAGGGAATTTAAGGGTGTTACAATACAAGATGTAGAAAATTTAAAGAATGATTATCAAGTCTCTCATTTGACAAGGAATCAGGTAATAGGTGAGGATGCAGAAGAATTGATGCATAGAGCTTTTAAGTGTTATGAACTGAAACAAAAGTTTATTTGATGTACTAATAGAATACGATATGCTTATGTTACAAGGATTTACCGACTTTTATCAATTCGAGTCTCTTTGGAAGATAATGAAAGAAGAAGAGAAACAAGGGAAGTTGAAAAAGGATTATTATTCATCTAAAGTAAAGAAAGTATCCGAAGAATTAAAAGAATGTCGTTCTCAACTTCGTAAATCGTCTAAAAGTGAGCGTGAGTTTATTCGTCAAGATATCAATGAGATGAAAGATAAATTGGACGAAATGAAAGCGGCAGAATTAAAGTTCAAAGCTCTGGATATAAGTAAAGGTAAAGCAGATTTAAAAATTGAAACTAAGTATATTAAAGGGCATCAAGCATATGTAGCAAGCAATTTGGATACAGTGCTTGTTTGTCAGATTATCAAATTGGAATTGAGAAGAAGCTATAAGCTGTATCCTGCAAATATGGATATGATTATAGAGCAAGTTAAAGGTTTGCTTGATAATAGCATGCCAAAGATAATAATCCGTGCTGATATCAAAAGTTTTTTTGAATCAATACCTCAACACGAACTTGTTGGAAAACTATTGGATGATGGCTTTGTGTCAAGAAGAACAGTCAGATATCTGAAAAGAGTTCTTTATGCGTACAACTATAAGGCTGAGATAAAGGATGAAAAAGGTCTCCCAAGGGGATTGTCATTTTCTTCTCATTTGTCTGAACTTTATATGCGCTCTATAGATGAGAAAATTAGATGTCTTGATGGGGTGTATTTTTATAAAAGATATGTGGATGATATTTTGATTGTTGCAGATCCTGTTAAAGATTCTAAAGAGAGTTATTGGGATACAATAGATGGATTGTTTAAAGAAAAACAATTAAATCTTCATAATGATTCAGAGAAAAAGTATATAGCATGTTTTGATAAGCAAACAACTGATGCTCAGTTTGATTATTTGGGATATAGGTTTGTGTATAAAAGTGGCAAATTGGACATTTGGTTATCTTATAAACGCTATTCTAAATATGAAACATTGATAGATGCGATTTTTGAGATATATGCTAAATGTTCTCATTATCGTAAAAAACAAGGTGTATCACCTAAACAATGTGGAAGTAAATACTGTTATCGGGATGCATTACATCAGCTGTTTGAACGTATTGATATATTGACTACAAACGGATTGCTCTCTGGACGCAAGAATTATGTTGCGACTGGTATTTACTTTTCCAATAAGTATTTAACTGATTTAAAGCAGTTAAAAGACTTGGATGCTTATCTGTATGGAAAGGTTGATTGTGAGGAATCGTTTTGTCCTCCGTCCAATTTGTTTAATTATGGAACAAATAATGGATATGAGAAAAATGTATCCGTTATAAAGGAAAAGTTACATGGCTTCTCCTTTGTTAAGGGTTTCGTAGAAAGAAAGATTCATAAAGGTGAACATTTCGGGCGTGTCTTGTTAGATTTACAGCGTATATATTATTCAAGAAAGGATAAGAGTAATGAGTAAATTGATTCATGTTTCAAAATCTAAGTATCGGGTTGTTATCTCTGATATTTTGCCTTACGAGCGACCGGTGTTTTTCTCCAATCGCTTCTTTGCTCGGTTCCTGAAATATTACGGAGTTGAGGTTGAGGGAGATGTTCTTGTCGCTCGTCATCATAGTGATGAACCAGGATTGAAGGAGTTTTTGGAAATACTTGGTGGAAAGGCAGGAGCGATTCGTAGAAGCTTTCATTATTCGATAACCAAAGATGGAAATGAAGAAGGACGTTGTTTATCGGTTATTCATCCGTTTCACCAAGTTAAAATGGTGGAATTTTATGATCGGTATAAGATGTTGCTAATTGATTTCTGTTTACGAAGTAATTACTCAATACGTTTTCCGTACAAGATAGCTGATTATCAGAAAAAGCAAAAAGGATATCACAAGATTTACTCTGATGATGCGGAGCCTGTAGATACAAGTGAGAGCTTAAAGCATTTTTTTGCATATAAATATTATAAGAACATAAACTTCTTTTATGGTGATTATCGTTTTTTGCGTGCGGAAAAGAAATTCCGTAATATGACCAAGCTTGATTTAGAACATTGTTTTGAAAGTATAATCCCAAATAATTTATCAAATGCAATGTTCGGTCATGATATGAAGGACTGTGAAGGGAGCTTGGCTTTTGACTTTTGTCGATTGCAGAATAAATTCAACCATCCCAATAAAGGTATTATAATAGGGCCGGAGTTCTCACGAATATATGCTGAGATTATTCTTCAGCGAATTGACTGTGAGTTGGAAAGGCTTTTAGAAAAAAAAGGCATATATCGTAGCAAGGATTATATCTTTTATCGTTATGTTGATGATGGCTTCCTGTATTTTAATGATGATAAAGTGCGAAAACGATTTATGTATCATTATCGGTTAGAACTTAATAGGTATGGATTGTGCATAAATCAAAAAAAGATTGTAAAGTTTAAACAACGTCCTTTTATTGAGCCTTTATCTATTGCCAAAGGCATGATGTTACATTTGATTGATGAACGTTTTCAGAATCGTTTGGAAACTTTTAAAGGATTCATCCATTCTCAGAATAATAGGATAGATACTCCAACTGTCTTGGATTTTAAGACGTTTGTTAATGATGTACGTACTATTATGTGTACTTGCGGCGTAAATAAAAAGAACGAAAATATAAGATATAAGGAAATAACCTCTTTTCTTCTTGGAGCAATACAAACGAGGCTTGTACAACTCATTCGTGATTTTAATTTGTTGTATGGTCAGTATTGTAGAGCTGAAGTAGATGCAAGCATAAATGAACAAGGTAGGATAATAAAGGATAAGTATGAACGAGAGTTTGTTGATTTCTCAAAGAGCATAGTAGAAGTGCTGTTCTATTTTCTTGGTTGTGATATGCGCATGAGTACCTCATTGAAGGTGGTAGCAATTATTAGTAAATTGCAGCTATTTGTTCGTGGCAATTATGATATCGATGAATTCTCAAAATCTGATAAGTTTCCTGAATATAGCATAGGAAAATTAGACGAAAAGATTAGTGATGAGATAGCATCATTATTTTTGAATACTACTCCTAAGAAAAGCAATTTGATGGAAATGTTGAATATATTAGAAGTGGAGAAATCAATGCTAGCAAAAAATCAAATATCTCCTAAAGTATTAAATGACTTTTGGCAAAAATGTGAAAAGAATTCTGTAAATTTGAATTTCTTTACTGTTTTTGAAATGATTCATTTCATAAAAGGAGCTAATGGATATGCTGATTTAAATATAAAACTTTATGATTGGATTGATAAACAAATAAACACATTGAATCATTCAAATGAAAGTTCTGCGGAAACAGTACTAACTTTTATGGAGACAATGTGCTGTCCTTGGATAGATAATGAAACGAAAATAAAATATTCAAGATTATTGTGTAACAATGCTTCTGACAAAATATATAATTTTGCCCAGAAGCAAAAGAATTTATTTATAAAATGGCATGGTTATCAGTTGGATGAAGCAATTCAGCAAATAAACAGTGCCGAAGTGTATTAAAAATATTACAACCGATGCCCTTAGTTGTTTTTACACACACAATCGGATACAGGCAACCATAATAAGTATGTCTTTAGGAACGTCTCTAAGGGGCGGGCGTTCCTTACTTTATTTTAATAGGATATATGAGTACGTTTATAGATTTTTCTCAGTCTTTATATAAATTTCATCGCTTAAAAGCTGGAAGTGGTGAAGGTCAGTATCATTCTATAGAATCTTTGTGTGAAATAGCAAAGAATTATTTTATAGAAGAGTTGGAAAAAATAGATGAGAGTGAATATGTGCGTACTTATTTATATGGAAAGACACCAACTAATAAGAAAGAGAATCTTAAAAACTGGATTACCGGAAAGATAGATTGTATAAATGGTTTGGTTAAGGATGAATCAAATAATGATTTATGTGCAGCGGGAAACCTTTATAAATTGTTGTTTAATGACAAAACAGGGATGCCTAAATACAAGCACTTTACATCTGTTGTAAAAAAACATACTGATTTCTATAGAGTTCGTAGTGCTGATAAGTATCAGATACACGATAGGAAAGGAATGTTTGTATTGTCAGATAGTTTAGAGCATCTTGTAGGTGCATATCGTTTTAATCCATCAGGCTACGCATGTCTTTATCTAGCGCCCAATTTATATCTTGCATGGGAGGAATGTCGAAGACCTGATTTTGAAACTTTCAATTTTTCTCGTTTCCAGAACACACGAGACGTAGAGGTTATAGATTTGACCATACGTAGAGACTATTATTTTAAAGAGCATTTTTTGTTGGCCTATTTGACACTTTTATGTAGCGCAAAGACGACTGATACGGATAAGCATAAATTTCAATATGTAGTTCCACAGATGTTAATGAAAGTGTTATGTGCTAGTCAACGCATTATAGAGAGCAAATCAAAGGATACTGTGGCAATTGCTGGTATTAAGTATATATCTTCACGTAGGTATGATCAGAAAGATTTGTTGTTTGATGAAAAGAGACTTACGGAAGCTTATGTTTTTCCTCAACATCCTCATGAGGACAAATGTGATGTATGCCCATATTTGGCAAAACTGTTTAGGTTGACTGAGCCTCGATCTTATTTCTTGTTTAAGTCTCATCGTTTTCAGTTCTTTAATAGGACTGCTTATGTTTCTAATTATCAAGATTCTTTGTTCTATCAGTTGGAGGAGACTCTGAAAAAAGATAAGTTAGATAAATATAAAAATGTTATTGTTGATTGAATGGTTTATTTTCGCAGTGAGCGAAAAAATAGCATTTATAGCAATGAAGATTTGGAACTGTTTTACTATCAGTAAATTTACAACCTATAACTAAGTTATGGTAAATACAGGTGATGAATATTTGCTCATTTCTTATCATTCGTTAGAAAAAGTGTGTCAACTTGCCAATTATTCGTTAGAAAAAGTGTACCTTTAGGCTTGTTATTCGTTAGAAAAAGTGTAAGTCATGAAGAGAACTTTATATAATCAGCTATTGCAATGGAAGAGTAAGAACGACAGAAAGCCGTTGATACTCAATGGTGCACGTCAGGTGGGTAAGACATATTTGCTTCAGGAATTCGGACGTAATGAGTATGAAAAGGTGGCGTTCTTCAGTTTAGACCGTAATCCGATGGCGGCTACCGTGTTTGAACAGGGTGGTTCGGTAGCTGATATTCTGCTATCGCTTTCGGCAATCAGTAATGTGGATATAACTCCTGGGAATACGCTCGTGGTGCTCGATGAGGTGCAGGATTGTCCAAAGGCGTTGGAGACGCTTAAATATTTTTGTGAGGATGCTCCGGAATATCATGTTGTGGTGGCGGGCTCGCTGTTGGGACTTTCGCTTCACGATGGGGTGTCTTATCCGGTAGGAAAGGTGGAGGAGTTGCGCCTTTATCCGATGACGTTTATTGAATTCTTGCAGGCTATTGATAAGGTGCGCTTGGCTGATGTGCTGCAGAGCGGTAACTGGACGGTTATTAATATGCTTGCCGATGAGTATGTGCGATTGCTCAGACAGTATTATTATGTGGGCGGTATGCCTGCGGCGGTGTTGGCTTTCGCTGAGCAGAAGGGTCTGAAGGTGGTAAGAGAGATTCAGAACCAGATAATTCGAGATTACCGACGTGATTTTTCGAAACATGCTCCGGTGGGTGAGGTGCCACGTATTAATATGGTGTGGGACAGCATTCCGGCGCAATTGGCTAAGGAGAACAAGAAGTTTATTTATGGGGCGGTGAAAAAGAGTGCACGGGCTGCCGACTTTGAGCTAGCTATTCAGTGGCTTATAGACGCTGGTTTGGTGTATAAGGTGATGCGTGCCAACAGTGCGCAAATGCCGCTGAAGTTTTATGAGGACTTGAATGCTTTCAAACTGTTCATGCTGGATGTGGGCTTGATGGGGGCGATGGCTGAAACGAGTGCTGAGGCTATGTTGGTAGACAATAGTGTGTTTACGGAATATAAGGGGGCATTTACGGAGTTGTATGTGCTCACTCAGCTAAAGACGCTGGAAATGCCTATCTATTATCATAGCGTGGACAATTCTACTATAGAACTCGACTTTATTGTACAGTTAGGCGGCAAGGTGTGGCCCGTAGAGGTTAAGGCTGAGACTAATGTCAAGGCTAAGTCGATGCGTACTTTTATCAAGAATCATCCAAATCTTACAGGTATACGTTTTTCCATGCTTCCGTATGAGCGTCAAGATTGGATTGTGAATATTCCGCTTTACGCTTGCTTGATGATAGGCAAGGCTTAACAATATTCTTCCTCACCCGAGTGGCGGCAATGCGCAGAGCGATACTGCGGTGGGGAACATTGGCTCTCTTTCGCATAGAGATGTCTATCGGTAAGTACTCAAATTGTCTGTTGAAATTGAAAACATTTAGCTCAATGGTAATGTAATATTGAATAGATTTAGTTATCTTTGTATTAATAGACCATGAGGTTTGTGACAATATCAAGAACATCAGTGATTTTAAATCTATAAATGATATGACCACTCTCGAGATACAAAACGTTGGGCCATTACAGTCTGCATATGTTGAATTCAAAAAATGCACTTTGTTCATTGGAGAGCAAGGTGCAGGTAAAAGTACTATCGCTAAATTGTATTCCCTTTTCACTTGGCTTGAAAAGGGATTGTTAAGACATACGATTTCAGAAGGTTCGGTAGTAAAATATAATCGGTTTAAAAACAAGTATGCTGCATATCATAATCTGAAGTCATATTTTTCTGAACATTCATACATTCTATATACGGGTGAGCAATATGTATTTGAATACAAAAATGAACATCTGGATATTAGGCGAAATGATTCAAATGGAGAGTTGAATTCTGCGAAGGTGATGTATGTTCCTGCAGAGCGTAACTTGCTGAGTGTAGTGGAGAGTGGTAAATTGCAAAGTGGATTGTCTGAATCAATGCAAACATTGATGGAGGAATTGAACAATGCCAAAGCTTATTATGCCAAGGGTGTGGATTTGCCTATCGGAGGTATGAATTTTACATACGATAGACTAAACAAGGTGAGCTGGTTAAATGGAAAGAATTTAAATGGCAGGGAGTTTAAAATAGCATTGAAGGAAGCTTCAAGTGGTTATCAGTCGTTGATGCCTATGACGCTTGTTTGTCATTATTTATCAGATCTTGTTCAGAATAGTGGGGTTGAGACTATGGACTATAAAGAACAGCAACGCTTGCAACAGGAGGTGGATAAGATAATGGGGGATAATAAAATATCCGATACTGTAAAAAATGCAATGCTTCGAAATATATCTGCAAGGTATAGATATACTGAGAATGTGAATGTGGTGGAGGAGATGGAGCAAAACCTATATCCGGAATCACAAAAGCGTGTATTGTTTGACCTGCTTAGCATTAACAATAGATTGGAACGAAACAAATTGGTATTGACAACTCATAGCCCGTATCTGGTGAACTATGTGACCCTTGTTGTGAAAGCCGCTATGATAGAGCCGCAGATTCCTGCAGATGCCGTTGAACTGAAAGATTCATTATATAGTATAGTTCCTGCAGAATCTATAATGAATGCTTCTGATTTGGCTATATATGAATTGAGAGATGGCGAAGCAAGATTATTGGAAAACTATGATGGTATTCCTTCGGATTCGAACTATCTAAATCAACAGATGGCTGAGACAAACTATTTGTTTGACCAATTGCTTGACATCGAAGAACAAATATAGGAAGCATAAATATGGAGGATGTAGTAGATTTCTTTATCCCTAAGTGCCAAGTGCTTGGAATAATGGCAGGAATTTTTGGTATTTGTGATGATGATGACAAGGCAGAGAAGACTCCTGCATATGTCAGTTTCGACAACGAAGAGAAATGGGGCGCTATTATAAAAAACTATAGTGGGAAACCATTGAATTTTACAGCAGTGGACAATTGTGTTGTTGTTCGGAGAGAAAATGACGATATGGAAAACCGTTGTGATGCAATGTTATCAAATGCTGATAATTTGGTATTTATAGAGTTAAAGAACGAACGCCAGAAATGGTTTCCTCATGCTGTGGAACAGTTGCAGAAGACAATAGAGGTTTTCAAGCTATATAACGATGTTGGTATGTATAAAAGGAAGCGTGCCTTTGCTTGTAATGTTAGACATCCGAATTTTGCATATAGTAACAAGGAACTGAAACAAAAGTTTTATCAAACAAATGGTTTCAGACTATATGACGAGATGACAATAGAGTTCAGATAGAGTTCTTTTCGCTGTAAGCGGGTTGGATGAAACAATAATAAATCCCCGTCCGAATGACGGCATAGTGCAGAGCGATACTGCGACGGGGAACAACTTCTTATTTTTATTATTTGTATTCTTTTGGGTGGAGTAGGGTCTTATCATTCCACTAACGCATAATAGTATATTTTTTAATTGATTTTTAGGTAGGTATTCTGGTATGGAGTGTCTACCCTAAATGGTATTATTCATCAGAAAAAGTGTATTCTTCCTCACCCGAGTGGCGGCAATGCGCAGAGCGATACTGCGGTGGGGAACATTGGCTCTCTTTCGCATAGAGATGTCTATCAGGGCGTGCTGTGCCTATAAAGCGCGTTTCTTCTACCTGAATTTCATAGTAAACTTAATAGAATGATTATCAAAAGACTCTTTGACATTATTGCATCCCTGTGTGGGCTGCTCTTGATTTGGTGGATTTTCCCCATTGTAGCGTTTTTAATCCACAAGAAGATGCCGGGCGGTCCTGCGTTCTTCTGCCAGAAGAGGGTGGGCAAGGACGGTAAGCTATTTACTTGCCATAAGTTCCGCTCTATGACGGTAAAGCATAGCGGCTCTTCGGTTTCGGTGGCGGGCGATAGTCGTATCACTCCGTTTGGAGCAAAGCTTCGCCATTACAAGATTGACGAGTTGCCCGAGCTGTGGGATGTGTTGATTGGTAACATGAGTTTTGTAGGTCCTCGTCCTGATGTGCCGGGTTATGCCGATAAGTTGCAGGGCGATGATAGGGATGTGTTGAAGCTTCGTCCGGGCATCACTGGTCCGGCTACGCTGAAGTATCGTCTGGAGGATGAGATGATTTCGGAATATGTGGCAAAGAAACAGGCGGAGGGTGATAAGCGCCCCATGCAGGAGATTGCCATAGAGTATAATGATGAGGTGATTTATCCGGATAAGGTGCGCCTGAATTGTTATTACTATCGTCATTATTCGTTCTGGAAGGATATCGAAATGATATTCGCCACAGTGCTGGGCTTCAAGGTGAAGTTTGCCGGCGAAGAGGTGTGACGGTGTAGTGTAAATGTGTATATGTATCAACAATTATAATATAGTATAATTATGTCTGAAGAAAGAAAAACAATTTATCTCTGCCTTGCCCACATGAGTGAGGCTGGTTTGGAACAGAAATATGTGAAGGAGGCTTTCGACACTAATTGGGTGGTGCCGATGGGACCGAACGTAAATGCTTTCGAGCAGGATTTGGAGGCGTTTGTAAATAGCAAAAGTAACGGTACTGAGCCGCTTGATAGAGAGGTGGTGTGTCTGAGTGCTGGTACTGCTGCGGTGCACTTGGCTTTGATAGGTTGTGGCGTGAAGGCTGGCGATGAGGTGTTGGTGCAGAGCTTTACTTTCTGTGCTTCGAGCCATCCTATCACTTATCTGGGTGCTAAGCCTGTGTTTGTGGGTTCGGAAGGTGAGACTTGGAATATGGATCCGGCGTTGCTTGAGAAGGCTATTCTGGACCGTAAGGAGAAGACTGGAAAGTATCCGAAGGCTATAGTTCCGGTGGCGCTGTATGGTATGCCGTATCGCATAGACGAAATTATGGCTATCGCTGATAATTATGGCATAGCTGTAGTAGAGGATGCTGCCGAGGGTATGGGTTCTCGCTTTGATGGTGAGGTGCTGGGTACTTTCGGTAAGTATGGTGTTCTGTCGTTCAACGGTAACAAGATGATTACTACTTCGGGTGGTGGCGCATTGATTTGCCGTAACGCTGAGGAGGCTAACGAGGTGATGTGGTATGCTACTCAGGCTCGTGATGCTTATCCGTATTATCAGCATACTGCTATCGGCTATAATTATAGAATGAGTAATGTGTGCGCCGGTATCGGCCGTGGCCAGATGACGGTGCTGAATGATCATATAGCTCATCATAAGCATGTGCAGAAGCTCTACGAGGAGTTGCTGAAGGATGTTCAGGGTGTGCATATCCACAAACAGCCTGAAGATAAGCGTTATGACTCTAACTTCTGGCTGTGTGCGGCTGCGCTGGATGCTGACGTGAAGATTCAGGGTCAGGAGAATGCTTATAAGGAGGTTATCAAGACTGCGGTGGGTGGCGCTGCTGGTGTTATCCATGCGGTGGATTCGGCTACTACCGACTGTCAGCCTAACGAGAACGTTGAGGCTCTGCGTGTGTTCATGTTGGCCAAGAAGATTGAGTGTCGCCCGGTATGGAAGCCGATGCACAAGCAGCCTGTATACGAGGGTGCTCCGGTTTATACTAACGGCATTGAGGAGGATATCTTCAAGGTGGGATTCTGCTTGCCTGCCGGTCCGTACGTTACGGATGATGATGTGCGCTATATAGTAGAGTGCATCAAGGAGGCGATAGTGAAATAAGTTATATTATATATATAAGGTATCGTAATGGGCGGTTAACGGACGCACTGGTGCTGAGGCATGTGTGTCTGTTAGTCGCCCTTTTGTTATTAGTGTATTATGGTGAAGCGTTTTATAGTAAGCATTCGATAAACTACAAGTTTTAAACCTTTATATAC
>ULVX01041732.1_pt1 | contig 25189 bp, 24 predicted proteins | sample 1959811 | NCBI WGS metagenome assembly ULVX01 (sample SAMEA4835797, study PRJEB28245) | human gut metagenome | biome: gut microbiome; material: fecal sample | place: Denmark | collected 2008
CCGCGTGAAGAGCGTAAACTCCGTGGCGAGGTCGCAGCCAAGCTTGGAGAGTGCTACACTCAATTAGGCCAGAACGCACGCGCCGCTGCCGCTTATCAGAACGCCTTGCGTTATGGATATCCTGACTCCACACTGCTTCTCCAGCTCGCCAAGGCACATCACGGACAAGGCAGCTATCCTCAGGCGATAAAAGCCTATGAAGACTATCTGAATCTATGGCCGGATGACAAAAACGCAATTCAAGGTCTGTCAGGCGCACGCAAAAGCGCTGAAATCAAGCGCAACAAGACCCGTCATATAGTCCGGAATGCCAAACTGTTCAATTCACGACGAGCTGATTTCGCCCCGATGTTCAACGGCGATGTGCTTTACTTCACCACCACCAATGAAAAGGTGACAGGGACAAAGCGCAGCGAAATCACCGGCATGAAACGCAGCGATATATGGATGGTCCGTAAAAACGAGCGTGGCGAATGGCAGCGCCCCGAGCCGGTTGAAGGAGAACTGAACACCGAATGGGACGAAGGTATAGCGTCATTCTCGCCTGACGGATCGACCATGTACCTGACGCGTGCCATGCGCGTGCCAGACAGGGATACCGGTGTAGACATCTATACATCCACCCGTTCGGACGCACAATGGAGCAGCCCGGTGAAGTTCGAAATCACACATGACACAATTTCAAGCTACGGCCACCCGGCAGTCAGCCCGTCAGGCGAGTATCTCTATTTCACGTCCGACATGCCGGGTCAAGGAGGAAAAGACATCTGGCGCATCAATCTCAGAGAACGCGCAGGAAGCCTTGAAAATCTCGGAGAAGCAATCAATACTCCCGGTGACGAGGTGTTTCCCTACATGCTGACCGACTCGATCATGTATTTCTCGTCAGACGGACATCCCGGCCTCGGCGGACTTGACCTGTTCAAAGCCACCCTCACCCCTTCGGGCGGATGGCTTGTCGAAAACATGGGAAGCCCGATGAACTCCGAAGGAGACGATTTCGGAATCACCTTCGCGACACCGGCAAAAGAAGCCGGATATTTCAGTTCAAACCGTGGCGACGGCCGCGGATATGACCATCTCTACTCCTTTGAACTTCCCGACCTAAAGATTCTCATTTCCGGGTGGGTATTGGATAAGGACGAAGAGCCTGTCCCCAACGCTATCATCCGCATAGTAGGCAACGACGGTTCAAACCAGAAAGCTGTGGCCCGCAACGACGGTTCATTTTCATTTCCTCTGGAGCGTGGAGTGAAATACGTGATGCTTGCCGGAGCGAAAGGCTATCTAAATGCAAAACAGGAATTCACATCCGACAGCGCTGAAGAGGATGCCGAATACGGGATAGATTTTATCCTTGCCTCAGTCACAAAGCCAAATATCGTCGATAATATTTTCTATGACTTCGACAAGGCGACACTACGCCCGGAGTCAAAAGAAGCGCTTGACGGTGTGGTGCAGATGCTGCGCGACAATCCCAACATCACAATAGAAATGGCATCGCACACTGACCGCAAGGGCTCTGACGAATACAATATCGCTCTGTCTGAACGCAGAGCCAAAAGTGTGGTCGACTATCTTATTACAGCCGGCATCCCAGAAGGGCGTCTGCAGTATCAGGGCTACGGCGAATCACGCCCCATGACAATCACGAAACGCCTCGCACGCGAATTCCCGCAGTTCGCCGAAGGACAGACACTCAGCGAGGACTTCATTGTGACACTTTCCCCCGAGGATCAGGACACCGCCGACCAAATCAACCGCCGGACTGAATTTCAGGTTCTCTCAGTCGACTATCAGATGTATTAGAGTTATATTTTATTCAAGACAGGATGGATATAGAATCAATACGCAACTATTGTCTGTCGCTGCCGTTGACAAGCGAAGACACGGCTTTCGGAGAAGATTATCTGCTTTTCCGCGTATACGGAAAAATTTTTGCCTGCTACGGATTTAACCTTGAGGATTATTTCGTGGCCAAGTGCGATCCGGACTATGCTCTTGATTTGAGAGACCGTCACGATGAAATCACGCCTGCATGGCACTGGAACAAGAGATACTGGAATCAGATAAGTCTTCACGGCAATCTTTCAGACGACACCATAATATCACTCATACGCCACAGCTATTCGGAGGTGGTCAAAAAACTGCCTAAACGCATCAAATCCGACTGCCCGGAAATATGCGACATCCAATAGAAAACGCCTTTTCGGTCCGGTCGTAAAGACCGGACCGAATATATTTTCACAGCCATTTAAGCGACGATGCTTAGTTTACAATGTTTTTTCAGCACCAACACAGCGACGTTTGCAAAAAATTGAGTAACTTTGCAGCCGAAAATTTTTAAGGACAATGCAGAAGATTAGAAATATTGCCATCATCGCACACGTCGACCATGGCAAAACGACCCTCGTAGACAAAATGCTCTTGGCAGGAAAGCTTTTCCGCGATAACCAGTCGACGGGCGAACTCATACTTGACAATAATGACCTTGAGCGCGAACGAGGCATAACAATCCTCTCGAAAAACGTCTCCATCAATTATAACGGATACAAAATCAACATCATCGACACTCCGGGACACGCCGACTTCGGCGGCGAGGTAGAGCGTGTGCTCAACATGGCCGACGGCTGTCTGCTTCTTGTCGACGCATTCGAAGGCCCTATGCCACAGACACGCTTTGTGCTCCAAAAGGCTATCCAGATGGGTCTCAAACCTGTAGTGGTAATCAATAAGGTCGACAAACCCAACTGCCGTCCCGACGAAGTGCAGGAAATGGTGTTTGACCTCATGTGCAATCTTGACGCGACTGAAGACCAGCTCGATTTCCCGACCATATACGGTTCAGCAAAACAGGGCTGGATGAGCACTGACTATAATCAGCCGACCGACAACATCACCCCCGTACTTGATGCCATCATAGAATATATCCCCGAGCCCAAAGTGCTTGAAGGCGATGCACAGATGCTGATTACGTCGCTCGATTTCAGCAGCTATGTAGGACGCATCGCCATCGGACGCGTGCACCGTGGAGAACTTCGCGAAGGCATGGACATCGCCCTGTGCAAGAAAGACGGCACAACTGTACGTCAGCGCATCAAGGAGCTTCATACATTCGAAGGCATGGGTCGTAAGAAGGTGGAATCCGTGAAGAGTGGCGACATTTGCGCACTCGTTGGAATCGAAGGCTTTGAAATCGGCGATACAGTAGCCGACCTCAACAACCCGGAGCCACTACCACGAATCGCCATCGACGAACCGACAATGTCAATGACCTTCACCATCAACGACAGTCCCTTCTTCGGAAAAGACGGCAAATTCGTGACATCGCGCCATATCCACGACCGTCTTACCAAAGAACTCGACCGCAATCTCGCACTCCGCATCAAGAAAGCCGATCATGAAGACTCTTGGACCGTGTTCGGTCGCGGTGTGCTTCACCTTTCGGTTCTTATCGAGACCATGCGTCGCGAAGGCTTTGAACTTCAGGTCGGCCAGCCACAGGTAATCATCCGTGAAATCGACGGAAAGAAATGTGAACCTGTAGAAATGCTCACCATCAACGTACCCGAGGATTACTCATCGAAGATCATTGATATGGTGACACGTCGCAAGGGCGAGATGGTCTCAATGACAACTCAAAACGATCGCCTCCACATTGAATTCATCATTCCGTCAAGAGGCATAATCGGTCTGCGTAACAATGTGCTCACCGCATCAGCTGGTGAAGCCATTATGGCTCACCGATTCCATGAATATCAGCCGTGGAAAGGCGATATCGAACGCCGTACCAATGGTTCGCTCATTGCAATGGAAGGCGGAACGGCATATGCCTACGCCATTGACAAGCTTCAGGACCGCGGACGCTTCTTCATCTTCCCGCAGGAAGAAGTCTATGCCGGACAGGTTGTCGGCGAAAATGCAAAAGACAACGATATCGTGGTCAACGTCACCAAATCAAAAAAACTTACCAACATGCGTGCGAGCGGCGCCGACGACAAGGCCAGAATCATACCTCCGGTAGTATTCTCGCTTGAAGAAGCCCTTGAATACATCAAGGAAGACGAGTATGTCGAGGTTACCCCCCATCACCTCCGCATCCGTAAAATCATTCTTGACGAAATCGAGCGCAAACGCGCCAATAAAGCTTAAACAAAGCATAAATTAACGGATCAGAAGCTATGCCCCCAAACAAGGCATAGCTTCTTTTATTCTGTAAGCAAGATTAATTTAGACCAGAGCCGACATACAAAAACAGTTCCGAGTTGTTCTAACACTAACAACCCCATTCTAACCCTTAAGACATGAATAATATCATAAACGACAAAAAATATATACCTTCACTGGACAGCATAATCGAATGTGCCCGTAATGCCGGGAAAACAGCAATGAGATATTTCCGGCACAATGACCGTATGAAGATGCACAACAAACTTAACGACAGCGATATCGTCACCACAGCCGACAATGAATGTGAATCATATATCAAAGAATTCATAAAATCACACTATCCCTCCCACTCTATCCTATCTGAAGAATCCGGCGAGACCCAAGGAATAGCTACATACAGATGGGTAATTGATCCGATTGACGGCACGACAAATTTTTTCTCAGGCATCCCCCTATGGGGCATAAGTATCGGTGTAGAGCTAAACGGTGAAACCGTCATTGGTGTTGTCTATCTGCCGGCTACCGACGAACTTTTCTATGCCGAAAAAGGCAAAGGGGCATTTCTTAACGGTAAAAGAATCCACGTGTCTGACCAATCCAAGCTTTCCCGTTCTGTAATCTCGACCGGCTTCCCGGTGGACAAAGACTCTAATCCCGACAATAATCTCGACAATCTCGCAGCCGTACTTCCCCTCGTCAGGGACATACGCCGTCTCGGTGCCGCCACAGCCGATATATGCTATACCGCAGCAGGATTCCTCGGTGGATACTGGGAACTCAACCTTCACGAATGGGACGTCAATGCAGGGTTGCTGATACTAACCGAAGCAGGAGGCAAATCTACGCGTTTCCGCGATGACCGCAACATATCCATTGTCTGCGGATCGCCTGAAATACACGACCAACTTCTTCCTTTGTTAAACACTTCTCCGCGTAAAGTCTGACAGACCTTATTGTAAAGCTATCGGCAATAGGTTACCAATTACAGACATCCGGCATTCACAGACTGCAGAAAAGGCTGACGAGCAGAGGGACACTCAAATCAACGACAAAGCCATGATAGACCGACAGAACTGCAAACTTATTGCCGGAAACGGCTGTGATTATCGGCAGAGTCGTATCCATCGATGTAGCCCCGCCGGATGAAATCGGAGCAAGCGGCCCGAACAACCTGCTCAACAGAGGCGCTCCGAGCAGAGTTATAATCTCCCTGCATATATTTGCAAGGAGAGCGATGACACCCAATTCAGCACCCTTGGCATCGGTTATCAGAATGCTTGATAGCGAATAATACCCGAAGCCCGAACCGACAGCGAGAACTTCAGGTATGCTGCGAGACGGAATGAAAAAAGAAACAGCCAGAACCCCGGCCAATGTCCCGATAATAGTAACAAGCGGCAAAAAGAGCATGCCCGGACTTAGCGTCCGCAGATTTTGTTTAAGTCCCGAGATATTATGGCCGATTCCTATGCCCACAAAAAAAATCAGCATTGCAAGAGCCACAAAGCTGATATCAAAACCGAAGCTACCGATGTCAACCAGACCTGTATAGCCGCATAGAATTCCAATGACAAAAAATCCGACTATTATAAGACTCCCCTTCATCGCCTGTCTCCTTTCCCACAGCCATTTTTACTTGTGAATCTCCAGAGAATCAATGACAGAACAGAGCTACCGGCCACACCTCCGAGGCTTATGGTAAATGCCTCCATACCCAACGATGCGATCCATCTGACAATCCTCTCGTCGCTTCCGGCTTCTACCCCAAGAAGAAACAGGAGCAGCCAGATTATACCCATAACAATATTGTCAAGGTATCTCAATTTCCTCCGTCGCAGAAAATACCCGGCCACTATACCGAGCAATATCATACATATAATAACCACCATATATGAGTAACCGTGTTACAGATTATAATTCTAACGAATATATCAGCCAATTCACAATAGAGTCAGGCGACTGCAAAATTAAGCAAAATTTACGAGATGCAAGCATAAGACAAACATAGCTGACGCATGTCTGCATCTTGCATTTCTAACGGATTTTTTATAACTTTGTATGTTACAATTGAAGGAATCCTAAAAATGCAGAAAGAAAACCACATATCTCCTCAGGAACAAAATATCATCGTCTTAGGAGCAAAGGTCAACAACCTCAAAGACGTTGATGTTGAGATTCCGCGCGGAAAGCTTGTCGTTATTACCGGTGTCTCCGGCTCTGGAAAATCATCGCTTGCTTTCGACACCCTTTATGCAGAAGGGCAGCGACGCTATGTCGAAAGCCTGAGCAGCTACGCACGTCAGTTCATGGGCAAGATGCCCAAACCCGAATGCAAGGCTATTCTCGGACTTCCACCGGCAATCGCCATCGAGCAGAAAGTCAACACCCGCAATCCGCGAAGCACCGTAGGCACATCTACTGAAATATATGACTATATGCGCCTGCTTTTCGGTCGTGTAGGCCATACCTTCTCCCCCATAAGCGGTGAAGAAGTAAAGAAACATACCATAAACGATGTTGTCAACTACGTCACCTCTTATCCCGAAGGCACACGCGCAGCTATCGTCGCGCCTATAATTCTGCCCGAAGGACGAAAATTTGCATCCCAGCTTGATGTCTATCTTAAAGCGGGCTACTCGCGTGTGGTCAAAGACAACGAATTTATCGACATTGAAGATTTTCTCCCATCTGTCAGAGATGCCGGGGATTCCGACACCTTTAACCCTGCCGACTATAGTCTTCTCATCGACCGTCTGGTAATCTCGACAGAAGCTGATGAAATCAGCCGTCTTAATGATTCGATTGAAGCTGCATTTTTCGAAGGACGTGACAGTCTCAAAACGCTTTTATGGACTAAGGACGGAATCATAGAGAAAGAATTTTCAAAAATCTTCGAGGCCGACGGTATCCGTTTCGAAACTCCGACCGACATGATGTTTAACTTCAACAATCCTGTCGGCGCGTGTCCCACATGCGGCGGTTTCGGAAAAGTGCTCGGTGTAGACGAGCGGCTTGTCGTCCCCAACAACACTCTTTCGGTCTACGACAATGCCGTGGCTTGCTGGCGCGGAGACAAGATGAGCGAATGGAAACGAATTTTCATCGCAGACTCTGCCCAATTCAAATTCCCCATCCACAAACCGTATCTCGACCTCACTCAAGAGGAAAGAGACCTTCTGTGGCATGGTCCGGCCGATATGTCAGGAGTCACTACGACTTACGGCGAATTCCCGTCTATCGACAATTTTTTCAAAATGCTTGACGAGAATCAGTACAAGATACAATATCGCGTCATGAAAGCGCGATATCAAGGCAAAACCGTCTGCCCGGAATGTCATGGCTCGCGTCTGAAAAAATCTGCGTCTTATGTAAAAGTAGGAGGAAAGACGATAGGGGAACTCGTGAGTATGCCAGTCAGCGGGCTGGTCACTTTTTTCCGTAACCTTACCCTTGATGAAAACGATTCGAAGATAGCCGGTCGTCTGATGCGTGAGATAAACAACCGCATCTCCTATCTCGAAGAAGTCGGTCTCGGCTATCTGTCATTAGACCGTCTGTCGTCATCACTCTCAGGAGGCGAAAGCCAGCGCATAAACCTCGCGACATCACTTGGAAGCAGTCTGGTCGGCTCGCTCTACATTCTTGACGAGCCATCAATCGGACTTCACTCCCGCGATACCGACCGCCTGATTGCTGTCCTCAAAAAACTCCGCGACCTCGGGAACACAGTCGTTGTGGTCGAACACGATGAAGAAATCATGCGAGCCGCAGACTATCTGATTGATGTCGGTCCGGATGCCGGGCGGCTTGGCGGCAAAATAATCTTTCAGGGCGAACCGTCCCATCTGATTCCTAAAGAAAAATCCGGCACAGAGACAAACGGCAGCTATACCGCCCGCTATCTCACCGGCGAGCTCTCGATTCCTGTTCCTAAACAACGGCGCAAGTGGAGAGATTCAATAAATGTAATCGGTGCGATGGAACACAACCTCAAGGACATTGATGTCAGATTTCCTCTCGGGGTCATGACAGTCGTGACAGGTGTCAGCGGTTCAGGAAAATCCACCCTCGTCCGCGACATTCTCTTCCGTGCGCTCAACCGTCACCTCGGAAATCCGGGAGATGCCCCGGGAACATTCCGAAGACTTGAGGGCGATCTACACCGGATTAAAAATGTTGAGTTTGTCGACCAGAATCCAATCGGCAAATCGACACGTTCCAATCCCGCCACTTACCTTAAGGCATTCGATGAAATCCGCAAGCTCTACGCTTCCACTCAAGGAGCGAAACAGATGGGCTACACTGCTTCGGACTTCTCGTTCAATTCCGACGGAGGACGGTGTGAGGAATGTAAAGGCGACGGTTACATAACTATCGAGATGCAGTTCATGGCCGACATTACAGTGCCATGTGAGTCATGTCACGGCAAACGTTATCAGAAAGAGATTCTCGAAGTCGAATATCGAGGTAAGAACATCTACGATATTCTCGAAATGACCATTGATCAGGCAATCGAATTTTTCAGTGAAAGTGACGGTTCGCAGGAAAAACGGATTGTCAAACGTCTGCGTCCCCTGAGTGATGTCGGACTCGGTTATATAAAGATAGGACAAAACTCCTCGTCTCTTTCAGGCGGTGAAAATCAGCGAGTGAAACTTGCATCATTTTTTGCCGATGAGAAAGCCGAGCCGATTTTGTATATATTTGACGAACCTACGACCGGTCTGCATTTCCACGACATAGCGACCCTGATGAAGTCATTCGACCGTCTCATATCATTGGGACACACAGTCCTTATCATCGAACACAACATGGACGTGATAAAGTGTGCCGACCATATAATTGATATAGGCCCGGAAGGCGGCGATGCAGGAGGCAACCTCGTCGCGACAGGTACTCCCGAAGAAATCACGGTCTGTGAGACTTCGTATACAGGCAAATTTCTAAAAGATAAATTGTAATCTACAAGTAACAAACTACCATAATCGAAATTATCATGGCAAAAATAGGTGATCGTGTCCGCTTCCTGAACTCCGTCGGTGGCGGTATCATCAAAAAAATAGAAGGCAATATCGCATACGTCGACGACGACGGCTTCGAGACCCCTACTCTTCTCCGCGAATGCGTAGTGGTAGCTCCGGCTGAAGTCACAGAGAAGAAAGTGGCGGTCTCCCAAGATGAAATCTCAGCGAAAGTACAGACCGCTCCAAAACAGACCTCGTCCTCACCTGCCAAAGAGGATCTGCCAATCGAGGAAACACCGGAAGGTGAGAAACTCAATATCGTACTTGCCTACGAACCGGCCGACATAAAGCATCTGAATACATCAACTTTTGACACCTATCTTGTCAACGATTCCAACTACTATATTTATTTCACGTATCTCTCACGCTCTGATGAATCCGATGGCTGGACAACACGCTATGCGGGTGTCGTCGAACCCAATATTCAGGTATTTCTCGAAGAAATTACCGGCACTGATCTCCCATCGATGGATCGGATTGCATTCCAGATGATTGCATTCAAATCGGATCGTGAATTCAAGTTAAAATCACCTGTTGCAATTGAGACAGCGCTCGATACCACTAAATTCTTCAAACTACATTGCTTCCGTTCCAACCCATACTTCGACAAGGAAGTTATTGCCATTGACCTTGTAACGAACGACAAGCCCCGCCAACGCATGGTTCTTGACTCGTCTCAGCTTGAAAAAGGTTTAAAGGCCAAGAAAGCCATAGACCGTCAGGTGAAGCGCCCTGTGCAGAAATCGCATCCAAAACGCGGCGAACGCATTGAAGTAGACCTCCATATAAACGAACTGGTCGACACTACTGCAGGTCTGTCACCCGCCGATATCCTCAATCTCCAGATAGACGAATTCCGCAAGGTAATGGACGAAAATCTGAAAAACAAAGGTCAGAAGATTGTCTTTATCCACGGCAAGGGTGAAGGAGTGCTCCGGGCAGCACTGATGAAAGAACTTAACCATCGCTACAAAGGACACGACGTTCAGGATGCCTCATTCCGGGAATTTGGCTTTGGTGCGACACAGGTCACGATTTAAGTACAGATGCACGCGAGATCTTAATAAATTCCACATCGAATGATCCTTTGGTTTTCAGGCACCGGCAATTCTCGTTTCGTAGCTGAATCCCTGTCTTCGCTACTTGGTCAGAAACTCATGGAATTAAGGCCGGCAATCATATCCTCACCCGTCACTCTTGACAAGAATGACAGAACCGTCGTCTGGGTATTCCCCGTCTACTCATGGGGCATACCACCATATATACGTAACATTATCAAAAGAATAGAATTTAACGTATCAGGCAAAGATGATGTTGTGCATCATCTTTGCCTTACCTGTGGCGACGACTGCGGGCTGGCATCCGAGATGTGGCGCAAAGACATTTCCGCCCGTGGATGGAAAAGCGCGAACGCATACTCCGTCACAATGCCAAACAACTACGTATGTATGAGCGGATTTGATGTCGACTCAAAATCCGTCGAACAACAAAAGCTTGACTCCGCTCCGAAACGCATCTCTGAAATTGCCGATGAAATCCGGGAAGTCTCTGACGACATAAAATGGCACACAGACGTAATCCGAGGAAAATTCGCATGGATAAAGACTAAGATCATCTATCCTTGGTTTGTACGTAATGCCATGTCACCGAAACCTTTCCATTACACTCCTGAATGTATTTCATGCGGGAAATGCAGTGCCGTGTGTCCATTGCGCAACATCGAGATGCGGCCTGCTACAACAGCAGACCGCACAGGCCGTGTACGCAAGCACCCGCAATGGGGAGATAATTGTGCCGGATGTCTGGCATGCTATCATATCTGTCCACGTCATGCGGTCATGTATGGGAAAGCGACAAGAAACAAGGGGCAATATTTCAATCCTTCAGTGCGAACTCTTTAGGCAGGCCGGATGTTAATATTACGCAAACTATTTTGCCCGAATTTAACAACACACACTGAATCCTATGGAGAAAAAATCAATCAAAGGAACAAAGACCGAACATAATCTTCTCGCATCGTTCGCAGGTGAAAGCCAAGCCCGTTCACGCTACACACTGTTTGCAAAGAAGGCACGTGAGGAAGGCTACGAACAAATCGCACGCATCTTCCTAATTACTGCCGAACAGGAACTCAGCCATGCCGAGCTTTTCTTCTCGCGCCTTGAAGGCGGAGTCGTACAGATTGCCGCAGGTTACCCTGCCGGAGTCGTGGCCGACACAATGACAAACCTTCGCGAAGCTGCCGCCGGAGAACGCGAGGAATGGAGTGACCTCTACGCTTCGTTTGCAGGGACAGCCGAAGAAGAAGGTTTTCCCGACATTGCAGCCCTGTTCAAGATGGTGGCTAAAGTCGAGATTCAGCACGAGCAACGCTATCTTCGTCTGCTCGAACGCCTGACCAACGGACAAGAATTCTCAGGCGAAGAGGAAGAAGAATGGCAGTGCATGCACTGTGGCTACGTCCACAAAGGCAAGTCTGCTCCCAAACGCTGCCCCGTCTGCGGCAAGGAACAAGGCTACTTCGAACGCAAAGCTGACAACTACTAATCTCTCCTACTAATCTCTCCCAACAAACAATCCCTCCCGAATAAGGTAAATTGATTTTCAGGACCTGCACACCGCAGGTCCTTTTTTGTGCACCGTACAGAGATACAAAAGAATTTCCGGTCGCGATTTTTAGTCGCAGCCGGAAATTTCGAAGAGTCTTTTCTGTCACTTCCGCGCCTCTCGGGCTGCTTCGGCAAGAAAATGGTCAAGAGCGTCTTTGGCAGACATCGTGTAGACTGAGCCGTCATCATGAGCATAGACGACAGACTGTCCCTTAACGACTTTGTCGATAAGACACTTCTCTACGGCCAGTTCCATGCCTCGTGCAAGTCTTTCAGAAATATTGTCAGTCAATTTTATATTCTCCATCTTTTTTAATTCGGTCATACAATTCTGGTGCTAAGGTCAATGTGTCATTGGCCACCACACGGGGGCGGCAGCAGGTATTGTCGATGATAGTCCAACTGTCGACAATAGGCATGAAAAGATTAAATAAGTTACTTATACCGTGGTGATAACGACGGATAATTACATCCGTCGGGATGTTATGGCCGCCCTCGCTCACACGCTGAGCCACACGTTTTATGGCAAGCTGTGGCGAAGATAGCCATATATAGAGTAGGTGTACGAGATACCCGAGCTTATGGGCTTTGGAAATCAGAGCGTGATAGCTTCGCGTGGCGAGAGTCGTTTCAATCGCAAAAGTGATGCCGTTATGCAACAGTTTCTCGATACGGTGAAGCATAATGCGCCCTGCCTCAAGGGAGACGCTTTCCGGATGGAAAGGCGACAGTCCTTTAGCAATCTCATCGGCATTGACAAACTGCTGGCAGTCAAGGACGTCAGGCAATATCGTGAACGAAGCTGTTGTCTTACCTGCTCCGTTGCAACCTGCGATGATGTATAAACTGGGCGATTTCATAATAATATTGGTTTTTAATTGTCAATTGTTTTTTTGACGGGGTGTGTTTTGTAAAGATTATAATTTTAAGTCATCATTCCCTGTAATAGACGCGTTTGACACGGCTGGAAACAGAGGTCAGCACTTCGTAAGGTATAGTTCCCAAGGTCTCGGCAAGAGTATCTACAGGAATGCTCTCGCCGAAGACCTCTACCCTGTCTCCGACACTCACATGCTCCACGTCTGTGACATCAATCATGCAGGCATCCATACAGATTGTACCGACAGTCGGACATTTGACACCTCTGACAACCATACACGCGTTGCCATAGCCGAGATGCCTGTTGATACCGTCGGCATAACCGACAGGGACTGTAGCTATCACAGAGTCACGCTTCAGGACTCCCCGGCGGTTATAACCGATAGCAGTCCCGGCAGGCCAGTGTTTAAGAGACAGGATTACCGTATGGAGCGACGACACCGGCCGGAGGTCGTCCTGCGAACCGTCATGTAGCGTTTTTATGCCATAAAGCCCGATGCCGAGACGCACCATGTCAAGCTGATGGTCCGGGAAACGTATGATTCCTGTCGAATTCAGTATGTGTCGCAGAATCTTTTGTCCGGGAAAAGCAGAAAGAACAATCCGGCAGCACTCATCAAAATATTCGAACTGGGATTTCGTGTAGTCATCCTCCATAGGATCATCGGCGGCACAGAGATGCGAGAAAATCGAACGTGGCGTCACACAGTCAGTGCTCTTCAGCATGTCGATGAGCCGAGGAAGATCATCCTTCAGAAATCCGAGACGGTGCATGCCGGAATCAATCTTAATATGGATTGGAAAGTTCTTTACGCCATAGTGGCCTGCTTCCCTGATCAGAGCTTCAAGAAAATCAAAGCTGTATATCTCCGGTTCGAGTCGGTCAGTGAAAATCGCATGGAAATTCTCGACGGTCGGATTGAGCACGAGTATGGGCATTGTTATTCCTGCACGTCGCAGTTCCGCACCCTCGTCGTGAACGGCCACGGCAAGATATGTCGCGCCCTGAGCCTGAAGCGTTCGGGCGAGTTCATGGGATCCTGCTCCGTAGCCGGATGCCTTTATCATACAGGCAATACCGGTGGTCGGCCTAATGCGCGAACGGAAGGCATTGAAATTATCAACCACTGCATCAAGATTGATTTCGAGCACGGTTTCATGCTGACGTGCCTCAAGGAGCTCACATATACGTGCGAACCCGAAGCGTGGAGCGCCCTTGACAAGAATCAGCTCCCGATTAAAATCGCGTACCGACATCTTTTCGAAAAACACCTCTGTCGTATCGAAAAATTCTTTTTCAAGATTGAAACATCCGGCATGGCGTTTCAATTCCAGCCCGACTCCAATCAACCGACTGATGCCAGCCATAGCAAGAAGCTCGGCCATTCTCGCGTAATCCTCATCCGTAGCACCTTCGCCACAGCTGAGATCGCTTATGACAGCCGTTAACGAACGGTCTGCCACTGCCCTACGGCGCATAAAATCAAGCGCCGGAGAGAGAGAATTGAAGTCGCTCGTGTAGCTGTCATGGATAAGCAAACAACCGTTGACACCTTCTATCACCTCAAGGCGTGTCCCGACAGGAGTCAGACGGGCCATACGCTCTGCAATCACATCGGCAGGAATATCAAGATAAAGCATTGTGGCAAGACAGTGGATAGCATTCTCAATATCATGCTCATTGGCAAAAGGAATCTCTACCGTCTGCTGCTCTCCGCCGAGATAGCAGAATGTCAGGCGCGACATTCCGCCTCCGCTCTCGACTTTTTCAACGAAAAGGGGCGAAGTGCTGTCTATGCGAGACCATCCAAGTTTTACAGGAACATCAGGCATGCAGCGACTGATAAGCTCGTCATCGCTGTTATATATGACACATCTGCAATCACTGAGTAAAGATGCTTTCTCACGACACTTATCCTCTATTGACAGGAAACCGCTGCTGTGGGCATTTCCTATATTTGTAAAAATTCCAATTTCCGGCCGGATTATATCCTTGAGCCTCGCCATCTCGCCGGGCATTGATATTCCTGCCTCAAAGATAGCGAGCTGCGTTCTCTCGTTTAATTCCCAGACAGAAAGAGGGACACCAATCTGCGAATTATAGCTTCGAGGACTGCGTGTTATGACTATATCGTCCTGAAGCAAGCTGTTGAGCCACTCTTTGACTATCGTCTTTCCACGACTGCCGGTAATAGCGATGACCGGCACATCGAAACGATTGCGATGATATCCGGCAAGAGCGTGTAGAGCGGCAAGAGGATTATCGGTAACTATGAAATTGGCATCTTCAAGGCTCTTCATATCGTCGGGGACAGCCGACACAACAAAACTCTTCACTCCCTTATCGTAGAGCTGGCGCAAATAGCGGTGGCCATCACCCGACTGTGTTGTAAGAGCGAAAAACAAGGTTTCGGAAGGATATGTCAGCGACCGGCTGTCGGTCAGCAACCTCGATATTTTCAAATTGCCATCCCCGATCAGACTTCTATTTCCGGAGCCTATGATCTTTAATATTTCAGAAATATTATATTCCATCGTTAAATAAGCTATTTAAATAACGCATTGAAGCGTGTTTGAGTTCTGGAAAACGGCTGATAAATGCCTCGGCAACTGATATTTTTTCAGCCATCTCATCTTTTTGTGACACATCTGCCCCATTCAGTCTCCGATGGGCAAGCCTACGCGTAAAGGCAGCACCTTCTGAAGCAAGTGCGAGCGTATCACTGTCAAAATATGTATCCTTAAAAAGTTGATAGATATATCTTACGGCCTGCATTGACGGATGTTTCATGTCATCGGCATAGAAACGGTAGTCGCGAAGGTCGTCCATCATCACTTCGTATGCCGGGAAATAAGATGTCAGGCTGGATGAATCATTCCTTATTACACGGTCGACTGCAAGCATCAGCGTTGATTTGGACAGCTGATTACCGTGAGCGCCCTGTTCATTATAGCGCAACGGGCTGACAGTAAAGATAATCCGGCCGCACTGATTAACACTTCTTATGGTAGTGACCGTCCGTGTCAAAGCGTCCTCGACCTCATCAAGCGTCAGATAGCGTACGTCAAACACTGAACCGGGGAGTTTATGGCAGTTTGCCACGACATCGCCCGTCGCTCGGAGTGTGAACACACGCGTCGTTCCCAATGTGATAATAATGACAGATGCGTTTCTCAGATTGATGGCAGCCGCTTCAATCCGGCGGTTCATACTCTCGGCGGCATCCTCTCGGTTTATGGCCGAATAGCGCGAATGAAAAAGGAAGCTATGCCATAAACCGCCGTTTTCTATGAGACTTTCCGACTTAACAACTGTATTATCCTTCAACACTTCAAAAGCCCTCTGTATCGACAAAGGATTGTAGATCGGACCGAACGGATTCACGTCGGCATCAAACAGTTCGTCTCTCAGACAAGCTCCGATATTGTCTGAAAAACAAGAGCCGACAAGCACTATGGGCTCGCCATGACTGACAAGTCCTCTCATCCCTGACTCGGGACGTATGACCGTACGAAATTCCATTCTTACTCCCTTTTGAAGAACTGATGATTGAGACAAAATTACTAATAATCTCAATACACCTGTATGCAAAATCGCAACAAAAATATGCCTCATGCCCATTTGGGACATTTGTCACATCCATTGTCGATTATTTTCATTAAATTTGCGATATTATAGATAATAGACTAATGGAGAAGCAACGGGCAAAGATCATCGGCATTGCGCGGCATCGCCTCTCGACTGACGGCGATGGCGTGACTACGCTCGTGGCTTTTCACGGCTGTACGCTCCGTTGTCGCTATTGTCTTAACCCGCAGTCGCTTGGCGACGGCGGACGTTTCCGCGAATATTCACCGGAACAGCTCTATGCCGAGACTCGCATTGACGAGCTTTATTTCATTGCCACAAACGGTGGCGTGACTTTCGGCGGCGGAGAGCCTTGTCTGCGCCCAGATTTTATCCGTGAGTTTCATGGGTTGTGCGGTCCGGCTTGGCAGCTCAATCTTGAAACATCGCTCAATGTGCCGACCGCCAATATCAAGGCTTTGCTCCCGGTGGTCAATACTATGATTATCGACATCAAAGACATGAACCCCGACATTTACCGCGACTACACGGGGCAGAGCAACGCTCTTGTTCTCGAAAATCTCCGCCTGATTGCGGAAGCCGGACGGCAAAGCGACTGCATAGTCCGCATACCGCTGATACCCGGCTACAACACCGACGCTGACCGTGAGAACAGCCGCAAGGCTCTTGAAGCCCTCGGCTTCACCCGATTCGATTTATTCACCTACCAAATCCGCAAACACTGACTATGGCACGAGGGAAACAGACCTGCAAGATACTGAAAGAGATACGTCGGCAGATTGCCGAGGCTAACGGCATCGAGTTCGCCACTTCGGAATGTCGCTACAAGGGCGACTGCTCCGGCACATGTCCCAAATGCGAAGCCGAAGTGCGCTATTTGGAGCAACAGCTCCGCGCCCGCTCCCTCGCCGGAAAAGCCGTAGCCCTCGCCGGTATCTCTGCGGGCATGATTCTCATGTCGGGATGCAGCGGTACATCAACAAATCAATCGAGCGATACATTGCAGGGCGAGCCTGAGACATCAGTCGAGCAGGTTGAGGCAACGGACACAATTGAGGAGGGCGAATTGCCCGCAATTGAAGATACTGTTGTCTTAAAAAAGGGAGAAATCAATGATACTGAACTTGTTGTTGTGGGGGAAAATATTGACCCTGAACAAGAAGATAAAGTGTATGAAGCTATTGTAGATGTTCGCCCAACATTCCCCGGCGGCGATGGAAAACTAATGGAATGGATATCACAGCATATCGTCTATCCTCCGGGGTGCTGGGAGTCACACATACAAGGTCGCGTTATAATTCGGTTCTTGATAAAAGCAGACGGCTCCGTAGGGGAAACTGAAATTATACGTGGAGTTTATCCGGAACTTGACAAAGAAGCCTTGCGTGTAGTCCAATCCTTGCCCAAATTCAACCCGGCAACCCTGAATGGCAAAGCGGTCGAATATTGGTTTACCTTACCGATTACATTCAAATTAGATTGACTATGGCACGAGGAAAGCAGACCTGCAAGATATTGAAAGAGATACGTCGGCAGATAGCCGAGGCAAACGGCATCGAGTTCGCCACGTCGGAATGTCGCTACAAGGGCGACTGCCTCGGCACATGTCCCAAATGTGAGGCCGAGGTACGCTATCTTGAGCAGCAGCTTCGCGCCCGCTCTCTCGCCGGAAAAGCCGTAGCCATCGCCGGTATCTCGGCGGCATCCCTCGCCATGCTCATGCCGATGACCTCCGAAGCACAGAACGTACAAGAACCGCATAACATTATGAAAGGAAGTATGCCCGTTTTGACTGATACGATAACAGTTAGAGGTATAGCGTTTAGCGGTGATACATTACTCGATGGAACCATATCGAAAGAGCCTTTAATCGGAGCGACTATTTTCAATAGACGTATGGCGTTAGGAACCTATGCTGATTTAGATGGTCACTTCATATTACCTGCCTGCATAGGTGACACATTAGAGGTTCGTTATGTTGGTTATGAACCGCAGACAATTGTCATTACCGAGGGTATGAGAAATGTCGAAATTACACTTACCCCATCCCAAGCGGTAATGGGAGAATATGTCGTAGTATTAGATGCGATTCGAGAAGAGAAGCATTATTTTGATTTAAATGTAGTTGATGAGAATGGTAATCCTATCCATCATGAAGACCTGCTCGTTTGGCGTGTATGGATTGACGACGATGGGGAGGAAGATTATAAAGACTTATCTCCGCAGTTTTTTGATCAAAAACACCCATGTCGGATTTATTGGGATTATGACTATGGATTGAAGGATAAAGAAGGCAAACCATTGAAAGAAGCGATGCTCCGCATAGAGGCTGATGGCTACGATGACCCTGTAATAATCAAGGTCAAATATCCCAAACGCAACGCCAAGAGAACCATCAAGTTCAAACACAAAAAGAAATAGCCTATGTCAGATTCTCTCCGATATAAAATTGTGCTTTGGTTGGTGTGGGTGCAGATTGCGCTCATAGTCATGGCTGTTCTTATGATTGACCATACAGACCCTAATCTGGTATGGCGATGGAATGTGCCATTCTGGACTCTCCTTATCGGTTATGTTCTTGGATTTTTGCTTTTGCCATTCAGTCGGGGACTTGAAAAGTCAAAGACGCTGAAGTGGTGGCTAAGAATCGATCTTGCTATCACAATTCTGATGCTTGTTCCAGCCTATTTTGGATTGGCGGGTTGCCACGTGAAATACATTTCTGAAAAAGGAGATTATATACTTTTTAACCGGGGCGGTTTCTTGTCAGCACCATTTGTACAATTAGGAGTCAAGTCAGGAATCTTTATAAAAAGTTTGAATTACTTTCACGTAGAATATTGGAATATTTCTCATGATGATTGGGCTATTGACAATACAACAGGTTGCTTTTTGCTGACATCAAGCCGTAACAATGACAGACAACTTTTTGTAGTGCCTTTAGATAGCTGTAAATACAAGATTAATGAGACCGTTATCAATAAAAGAATTGACAGTCTGTATCACTGTTCTCTCTCTCGATACGATCGTATGGACTTCGTCATGCCCGATGATTTTTCAACAATCTCATATACCGATAGAGCCTCGGTTTCATATTTCAGCACTGATGACTGCTGGTGGTATCCTCTCGCGGAGATAATCTATACTCCGGAAGGCAGTAACATTTCGCCCGACAGCGTGATAATCCGATGCAAGGATTCAAAAGAGGACAAAGTCTATCCCAAAGGCTCAATCCCCCATATGTCGCCGACCCAAGTCCAACAATTCATCCGGCAACTGAAAGGAGGCAGGCAATGAAGCAGATTTGGCCCATAATAGGTGTGGCGTGCGTCCTGATTTCGTCAATCGGGAGAATGGCTAATTCCCTTACGGATGTGCTGATTGCTGTCGGTGCAATTGCTGTTGTCGCATTGGTTATATGGCTGTACAAATGGCCTATAATAATGTGGTGCATATTTGATGTAATCATTTTTATCGCAGCTCCGACTATCTTATGGGGATTGTTTGCCGTGCTTTGGAGCGGGGCCCCACTATTGGCAGTAGTGCTTTTAGCACGATATATATGGGGTAATGTCACTTATGCCATAGATGACGATGTATTACGCATATCAACACCTTTAAAATCATTGGTCATAAGCATTGACAACATCAAGAAAATACGACGTGGAAAATTCTGGGTTGAAAGTGGCCGAAATTACTCGGCGACTTACATCAAACTCCGTATCATATACGACAGAAACAGCTACATATACGTGTCGCCTGAAGATGAGGAATTATTCGTTGACACGCTGCAAGCCATCAATCCCAATATCGAATATAGCAGCGAACGCGGCTTGTAGTCGTAGGCAATACGGACAAAATGCGATAAATAGAACCGTAATACCATCCAATGTTTTTATCCCGATTTTTGACGGTTTGTAGGGAATTTATTACTTTTGTGGTGACTGAAGGATTATTGCCTGATGTCACCGCTTATGGATTGGCGCATGGCTTACGAGGCCATTCCGATTCAAGAAATTGAAATGTAATCAATCAACCATGAAACAAGTTAAAGATTTCATCATTATTGATAACTGCAAGTCAGGCGACTCATACTGCAGGATGGTTCTTTCACCTGCCGACGGCAGCCGGCTCCCCGAGATGCTTCCGGGGCAGTTTGTCGAAGTCGGAGTAGAAACGTCCGGAGTGCTTCTCCGTCGCCCAATCTCAATCAACGATGTCGATTACGAAGCCAATACACTTACACTCCTTGTCCGGAATGCCGGACGAGGGACTTCGGCTCTGATGGACATGAAATCAGGCGACAGAATCAACCTTCTGCTGCCCTTGGGCAAAGGTTTTTCCACAGAAGCTCCACAAGGAGCGAAACTGCTTCTCATCGGAGGAGGTGTCGGTGTCGCTCCGCTTCTATATCTCGGAAAGGTGCTGAAGTCTGAAGGCTTCGCGCCTGAATTCCTGCTCGGAGCACGCACTGCCACCGATCTCCTCTCACTCGACGAGTTCAAAAACGTCGGAACAGTACACGTATGCACCGAAGACGGCTCTGACGGAGTAGAGGGATTCGTGACCGCCCATCCGTGTCTTTCGGAATCCTATCACCGTTACTATTGTTGCGGCCCCGCCCCGATGATGAAAGCTGTTGCAGCCGTGGCACGAAGCAACGGCACTGATTGCGAGGTGTCTCTCGAAAACATGATGGCTTGTGGACTTGGCGCATGTCTGTGTTGCGTCGAGAAGACGGTGAAAGGCAATGTGTGTGTCTGCACCGAAGGCCCTGTATTTAACACTAACGAATTAACTTGGGAGTAATGGCAAATCTTTCAGTCAACATAGGCGGTCTGGAACTCAGCAATCCGGTGATGACCGCATCGGGAACTTTCGGTTATGGCGAAGAGTTTACACCCTTCATCGACATCGACCGGTTAGGCGCATATATAATAAAAGGTACTACCCTCAATCCTCGTCAGGGCAACGACTATCCGCGCATGGTCGAGACACCGGCCGGCATGCTTAACGCTGTCGGACTCCAGAACAAAGGAGTGGATTACTTCATCGAACACATCTATCCCCGCATCAAGGACTACAAGTCTCGGCTTATCGTGAATGTATCCGGTGCAAACGTCGACGACTATGCAGAGACCGCGCGCCGTCTCCACCCTCTCGACAGAGTAAAGGCCATCGAGGTCAATATTTCGTGTCCCAACGTCAAGGAGGGAGGAATGGCATTCGGCACGACAACCAACGGAGCAGCATCCGTCACCCGGGCAGTCCGTCAGGCATACCCCGACAAGACCCTGATTGTAAAACTCTCTCCCAACGTGACATCAATTGCCGACATCGCACGAGCCGTCGAAGCCGAAGGCGCAGACTCCGTTTCGCTTATCAACACACTCATGGGCATGTCGATTGATGTGGAAAAACGCCGTCCTCATCTGTCGACCGTCACAGGAGGCCTTTCCGGACCTGCGGTGCGCCCCGTCGCAGTCCGTATGGTTTGGCAAGTGGCAAAAGCCGTAAAAATCCCGGTCATCGGACTTGGAGGCATCATGAACGGCCGCGATGCCATCGAATTCATGCTCGCCGGCGCACGAGCCGTCGAGATAGGCACTGCCAATTTCGTAGACCCCGCAGTGACAATGAAAGTCATCGACTTCATGGAAGACTACTGCCGGCGACACGGCATAAACGACATCAATGAGATTGTAGGCTGTATCTAACATGAGACAGCCTGCAATTAAATCAGAATGACACATCATTTTAACGCAATGAAATCAGCCCGCACCGCAATCCGCCTCTCCGTCATCACAGCCTGTGCGATGAATCTGTGTGCATGCTCACATCTGAGCAAAGAGGCCAAAGAAATCATCGGTACATATTACAATACCGAGCTATCGCAGACCGACCCCGTCATGGAGCTGCACAAAGATGCAAAATGTATAATCCGGGCAATAAAACCGGGAATCCTGACGTATAGCGTAGACGGAAAGTGGAATGTGGAAAATGATTCATTGATTGTTACGCTCGACCCCGAAAGCATGACTTTTGAAGGTGACAGCACTCTTATCGGACGAATACCGACACGCATTGCTCAGAAAGTTGTCAGCTATAATGATTTCTCACTACAGCTTGAGACCGACGGCATCACCTATCTATATCAGAGGCGTAAATAACGTGCCTGCTTCCTCCGAAAAGTTTAGTATCCCGATGTGTTTTTCCATTTATCCTCTTTTTAAACATTTATGAAACACGCATTTTTATTTAGTTGTATAATCTGCGGAGCGTTGTCTTTCAATTCATGCGGTGGCTCTGATTCTATAGCGGAGCGCATTTCGGCAGCCGAACTTGCATTGGCCAATGAAAACGTCGACGCAACACGCCAACTGTGCGGTGAAATCATCGGACAAAAAGACCGCCAGTCAGTTGAAGCCAAGCAGATGGCACGGCTGTCCATACTCTATATGCAGCTCAACGAACGGACTGACGATCCGGAAGATGTGGAGTATGCCGTCCAATGCTTCCGCGAGGCATTCAAGATAAATGCCGATTCTGCAAAAGCCTATTATTCGTCACTGCCGGTCGAACAGGACAAATATGCCATGACTCTTGCAACAATAGTCCATACTCTTGACAATCCTCGCGAGATACCTGCCGACCATGACTGTGACCCGACAACAACCGATGCTGATGAACTTCAGCAAATGAATGCTGAGACGGATAATTCTCAGCCGGAATAAGACGTGGCGGAGTCTAAACAATGTAAACACTGAATATAAAGATATGGACTGGAAAGATATTTTAGCGCATAAAGTGAACGACGGAGAGCTTGCCCGCGAAGAATTCGTCATTGATGAAAAAAACGAAAAGAAAACACCCGACGTTATCGATGTGTGCATTGACCGCAAAGGTCGCAACGGGAAAACAGCCACAATAGCCAGCGGATTTACATGTGACGATGACGAACTTAAGAAAATCGCATCGAAGCTGAAAACCCGCCTCTCGACGGGAGGTTCGGCACGTGGCGGAGAAATCCTGATTCAAGGCGAACGCCTCGACGAGACAAAAAAAATATTATCGGAACTCGGATTCAAGATAAAAGGCTACCGCAAATAGCAGACTGTCCATCATGATTAACATCTACAAGGCTTCAGCCGGTTCAGGCAAAACCTATACCCTTGCCCGCGAATACATAAAACTGATTCTCGGATATAAAGACGAGGAAGGTCGCTACCGCCTCAACCGTCGCGGAGGTCTTGCCCACCGCTCAGTACTCGCAATTACCTTTACGAACAAGGCCACCGAGGAAATGAAGACCCGTATCATACACGAACTGGCGGTGATTGCAGGTCTCGAAAAAGGATGGACAAAGGAGAGTCCGTATGCCGACGAACTTTGCACAACATTCGGCTGCTCGCGCGGAGAACTGAAGACCGTAGCGGCAAGAGCGCTTCGCGATCTGCTCTACGATTTCAATTTTTTCAGCGTCTCGACAATCGACTCTTTTTTCCAGACAATACTCCGCTCTTTTGCACGCGAGGCCGAGGTCGCAGGCAATTATGAACTTGAGCTTAACGACGAAGCCATAATCGGCATGAGCGTCGACAAACTCCTGCAGGATCTTAACCACGGCGAAGATAACAAACGCACACGCTATCTCATAAACTGGCTGTCCAGCTACATGACACAGCTCATCGAAGATGGCATGCCGTTCAATGTATTCAACCGCTCACTTCCGATACATCGCAATCTTATCCAGTTCATCAACAAGATAACCGATGATTTCTATCGCGAAAACGAAGCCCGGCTGTTGGACTATCTCTCCGACGAGACAAAATTCAATGATTTCAAAAACAGAGTATATTCACAGCTAAAATCCATAAAGCACCAGACGGCCGAAGCCTGCACTGAAGCGCTCGACATGATTTCCACATGTGGCATGAGCGATATGGTCAAGACTCACGTCTCAAACGGACTGCGTAAATGGGCATCCAAAGGTTATGTGTCTGACGGCTATTCGCAGAGCATGGCAAATGCGATGGACGACATCACCACAGCCTATAAAAAGCCTAAAAAAGGACAGCCCGCACCCTCCGACGAGCTTAACGGAATCATTGCCAAAGCCCTCGACATGGTAAGATTCTGTGACGGACAGGTAGGGACACTCCAGCTTATTGCAGCCAATCTATATCAGCTCGGTCTGCTATCGTCACTTGCGGAGTATATCGACAAATACCGGCGTGAGAATTCAACAATATTATTGAGCGACACCAACGCTCTGATTTCAAGAATAATCGGCACTGAAGATGCCCCGTTTCTCTATGAGCGCGTAGGCGTATGGTTCAGACACTATCTCATCGACGAGTTTCAGGATACATCATTCAGCCAGTGGAGCAATATCCGTCCGCTTATAAACGAAAGTATTGCTTACGAATATGACAATCTCGTCATCGGTGATGAAAAACAATGTATCTACCGTTTCCGTAACAGCGACCCATCACTCCTCCACAACCTGCACACCGACAGCATGGCAGAAGGACGGTGTGAAGTGCGTGGTGACAGCATATCGGAAAACACAAACTGGCGTTCATCATCAGATGTCATAAGATTTAACAATACATTCTTCTCCGCCCTTGTCAGGAATCTCGGCTATGAGGAAATCTATTCCAACGTAGCGCAACAGATTTCAAAAAAACACGCCGATCATCGCGGCTATGTCAGAGTCAGAATGTATGACGGTGATAAGAAATCTGACTGGTTGCCGGAAGCACTTGAAAATCTGACTCACGAACTGCGCCGGCAACTTGAATCAGGATATCGTCCCGGCGACATAGCGATTCTGGTCAGGAAACGCGACGAGGGCAATATAATCATCAGGCATCTTGAGGACACGGTAAAATCCGACCCACAGTTTCCTCCTTTCC
>ULVX01058661.1_pt1 | contig 24447 bp, 17 predicted proteins | sample 1959811 | NCBI WGS metagenome assembly ULVX01 (sample SAMEA4835797, study PRJEB28245) | human gut metagenome | biome: gut microbiome; material: fecal sample | place: Denmark | collected 2008
ATTTTATTTCTTTGCTGACACAGTTTAATTTACATCCTCTATATTTCATGCCATAAGCCAGCATCTTATCGCTATATTCATTGAATAGTTTCTCGTAGCAGTCCTTATCACCGTTTTGTATACCCATCCACAGTTTTTCAGTAAAAGCATCCGTATTTTCTCTATCTGCGTTTATATTCTTGACAAAATCCATATCTACATTATTCAGCAACACGATTATTAAATAACACAACCTCACTTTGCCTTATCAAAAGATGCATTTATCTTAGTGTTGCTTGAAACAATAAACTAATCTTTCGTTAGACATGACTAAAGTACAAATAAAAAACCGAAAATTGCTACATTTTGCTAATAAAAATCCCCCAACAGTCTTTTCGCTGTTGAGGGAAATATTACAATTATATGACTTTCTATTTTATTTTATCTCTACGCTTTCGCTATCAAAGAAAGCTGAAGTAATCTGACCGCTTACACTGCCGTCGTATGTTACCTTAGAGTTCTTCATCGCATTCCATACCGAAGCTTTGAAATCGCTGGTACCTGCAGCGTCGGTAAGTTTATAGAAGGTATGAATCTCTACGGTGAAGCCATCGTTATATCTTCTTTCGAGAGCCTTTACAAGGTCTTCTGTAATACCGGTAATGTTGATGGTTACACCCGTTTTAAGGCGTTCCACCTCTACGTTTACCTTAGCACCGATAGTTTCATCATAGTTCTGGATCTCGTAGTATTCATTGAAGTATCTTGCGCGTTCGTCAGTTTCGGCGTTCTCTAACGTATAATCTATGCCTACAGGGATATTGATTGTAACATCCTTAGCTTCCTTAACGTGTACCGATGTCTTAATCTCGCCCCACTGACCGTGACTCTGCTGATGTATATCTACACCTAAAGTCTTGTCGAGACGTTTGATTTTATAATTCACTGGGAAGAAATCCATCAACTCTGCATAAGTAAGTTGAGTCTTTCCATCGTTCTCGCCGAAAGTGATTTCCTGAAAGCCGTCGTCATGACATGCGTCGCACGCTTCTTTTACGTCGTTCTTGTCAGTGAGAAGTCCGTCTACATGCCAACCGTTCTCCATGCTCTTAGCCAAATACCAAATGACGTGTATCTTGCTGTCGTCTACTTTTGGCGAAATAGGATTGGTTCTTGGATACCATGCAGAGATTTTCTTGATGACATTGGCACTGGTAGTATCGCCAGCCGCAAAAAGAGTACGGAGTCCCGAACCGTCGGTACTGAGAAGATAGCTATAATTCTTATTTTTATTTACGGTAATGAACGGACAGTCGGTGTAAACCTTAACTTTTGTTCCTACAGAGTAATAGGTATTCGGTTTAGTATTAGCGTAGCCCAAACGCGGGTCAACCTTCACATTGAAATAACGCACTTCGATTACCGGTGCCAACGGATTTTCGGTTGCACGCGATGAAAAGCTTACAGCTCGTGACGAAGTTCCTACCTTGGTAAGGTTATTAAGGGCGTCAACACCCATATAAACTTCTGTACCTGGAGCGTTAGCCAACCAAGAATTATCAATACCGTTTTCTTCTGAATTTGAACATGCTGTTAATGCGCCAACTGCTGCAATAGCAAGCATTAATTTCTGTAGCTTCATTGTAAACATAACACTTAAAATTTCTCTCGTTTGTTTCAGATGCCCTATGTCAAATCAATAAGGGAACCCTATCAATCTATTGTTGCCTATATATATTATCAATCGACGTGCAAAAATACATTTTTTCGGAAAAACGACAATTACATCCAGAAAAAAATTAGAGCTACAATACTTCAATAATACATGATTGGTATTAGTATTATATAAAGTTGCACTGATTCTTTAATGAAGTCGTCTTACTTCGACCGATACGCGCGCTCACTTCGACCGATGTGAGCGTTCACTTCGAGTCGGTCAACGAGCTTACTTCGGTCGAAGTAAGACAACCTTGTTAAATAATTTCACGACTTGCTCTCACAGACACCGATTATTGGCAACAAAAAACCTCTCGCAACACGTCAACGACAATGCTGCGAGAGGTTACTCAAAATAATGTGGAGGCTTAAGCCTCTATACTAGATATTCATTATTTCACTTCCACTTCTAACGGAGAAGCCAACTGCTTAGAGAAATTTTTCAAATAAGTTGTCCAAGCGTCCATGTCTTGTACGCCACCTTTGCTCCATCCGCTACCCCAATAGTAAACATAAGAGCTATTAGGTTCATAAAGGCTGGTAGCCAATACATGACCGATAGCGTCTTTCTTTGGTTCTGGGAATAGCTGTACGTAAGCTTTTTCAACCTGTTTCGGGAATGCTGCACCTACGTAGATTACACCATGACCTGCAGTAGCGTTGTTTGTAGAGTCGGCATAAGCGATGAAACGATCGTCAGCATTAAGCACATATCCGTTAGGATTCTGTGAGTGAAGCACGAGTCCTGAAGCCAAAGTAGTAGGATTAGACAATCCGCTGTAAGTTAACACTGTACGGTTAAGGTAAGAACCCTTATCGAGCGAGATAACGCGTGTTTCTACTACTGTTGTATCACCCTTAACCTTCAATGGGTTATAAGTAAGCTTCATAGTGAAACGCAACGGACCGTTGTCAAGAATCTCATAATCCTTAAAGCAGTACGGATAGATAAGTTCTTCGCCATCCATCAGCGCAGAAGCACCACCACCAAGTGTAGGACCTACATTATATACGTCCATACCATTTCCGTGGTCTACGTGATAAGAGATAATCTTAACCAAGCTGTCAGCCTTTTCCTTCTGACCCTCTTTACGCCATACGGCAATCTGAGCACGGGCAGCAGAGTCTAGCTCCATAGCATAACGCTTTTCTACTACCGGATAAGATACGCTCTTAGTAAACACGTCGTATCCATAAGCCTGTTCCTGTCGGCGCTGCAAAGCCGGACCGTATGCACGATATGCAGCCTTGTCGTTTTCCCACGCAATGTCATCCAAGCGTTCAGGATAGAAACGTCCGCAAGCCACAGTATCCATAGCTTCGGGCCGACCTGCCTTAACGGTATAGCTTGATGTAGCACCCGCTCCTACTGTAGCAGGGAATATCAACATACCATCGTAAGTAAGCTGATAAGGCACCTGAGCTTTAGTAGCCGCATCTACAACCACATACTTCTGACCATCTTTCAAGCTGACTTTCTGCAGCTTTGCAAGAGGCACTTCTACCATTTCACCGTCACGGGCGAAATCGAGTGAGTTGTGTACAGACACAACCACTCCCTCTCCTGCAGAACACCCTGCCAACAATGAAGTCAGCATAAGGAGTCCGCCCATTTTTTTAATCATTCTGTCTGAAACTAACATTATACTTTAGAATTAGATTTTGCCTTTTCCACAGCAGTTCTTGTACTTCAATCCGCTACCGCAAGGACATGGATCGTTACGTCCTACTGTCTTCTCTGCACGGTAAGGTTCAGTCTTAGCCTCACGAGTGTCACGGTTGGCAGCTGCCTGCTGAGCTGGATCGGTCAAATCCTGCTTTTCTTCACGATACTGCTGACGTGGTTTTTCTTCTACCGGAGCCTCACGAACTTCTTCGGGTTCCTGTACTGGAATCTGACCACGCATCAATACTGAGATAGTTTCGTTATTGATCTTGCTTACCATGTTATCGAACAAAGTTACAGACTCAAGTTTGAAAATCAACAACGGGTCTTTCTGTTCGTAGCTTGCATTCTGTACAGAGTGCTTCAAATCGTCAAGCTCACGCAAGTTTTCTTTCCATGCGTCATCGATGGTATGCAGCAAGATAGCCTTCTCGAATGCCTTAACGATAGCCTTAGATTCAGTTTCGTAAGCTTCCTTCAGGTTTACAGATATGTTATACATGCGGCGTCCGTCGGTGATAGGAATCATGATGTTTTCATACATATGACCCTGAGCCTCGTATACCTGCTTGATAACCGGATTGGCAATCTGAGCCATACGTTCAGTCTTACGTTTGAAGAGAGCCATAGCTTCCTGGAATGTCTTCTCTGCCAAGTCTTCTTTACGCTTATCGTTGAATTCTTCTTCAGTGAAAGGAACTTCCATAGCTAATGTCTGAAGAATTTCCATTTTGCAGTCGTTGTAAGTAGGCTGTTCTACCGCATTGGCGCAACGATCCCAAATCATATCTACGATGTCCATACCGATACGTTCACCCATCAAGGCGTGACGACGCTTAGTATAGACTACTGTACGCTGCTTGTTCATCACGTCATCGTATTCCAACAAACGCTTACGGATACCGAAGTTGTTTTCTTCTACCTTCTTCTGAGCACGTTCGATAGACTTAGAAATCATGCTGTGTTCTATCATTTCGCCTTCCTTGAATCCCATCTTATCCATCCAATGAGCGAGACGGTCGGATGCGAACAGACGCATCAAGTCGTCTTCCAAAGAAACGAAGAATACTGAAGAACCCGGGTCACCCTGACGTCCGGCACGACCACGCAACTGACGGTCTACACGGCGTGACTCATGACGCTCTGTACCGATGATAGCCAAACCGCCTGCAGCCTTAACTTCTGCACTCAGCTTGATATCGGTACCACGACCTGCCATGTTAGTAGCGATGGTAACGGTCTTTCCTTGTCCAGCCTTAGCTACAATCTCAGCTTCTTTCTGGTGCAACTTAGCGTTCAATACGTTATGTTCAATCTTACGCAATGTAAGCATCTTGCTCAGCATTTCAGAGATTTCTACAGATGTGGTACCAACCAATACCGGACGACCGGCATTTACCATCTTTTCGATTTCTTCGATAACCGCTTTATACTTTTCACGCTTGGTCTTGTATACACGGTCGTTCATATCGATACGGGCAATAGGACGGTTAGTAGGAATAACCACTACATCCAATTTATAGATATCCCAGAATTCACCTGCTTCTGTTTCGGCAGTACCTGTCATACCCGACAACTTATGGTACATACGAAAATAGTTCTGAAGAGTGATAGTAGCGAATGTCTGAGTAGCGGCTTCTACCTTCACTCCTTCTTTCGCTTCTACTGCCTGATGCAAGCCATCGCTCCAACGACGACCGTCCATGATACGTCCGGTCTGCTCGTCTACAATCTTAACCTGTCCGTCCATTACCACATAGTCGGTATCCTTTTCGAACATGGTGTAAGCCTTAAGCAACTGATTGATAGTATGTACGCGTTCTGACTTGATAGCATAGTTAGTAAGCAGCTCGTCTTTCTTAGCCAACTTTTCTTCATCGGTAAGACCTGTTTCGTTTTCGAGAGCAGAAAGCTGTCCTGCGATATCAGGCAACACAAACAAAGTAGGATCCTGAGAGTTACCTGTAATCAAATCGACACCCTTATCAGTAAGGTCTACGCTCTTCAGCTTTTCATCGATTACGAAGTACAATGGTTCTACAGCCTCGGGCATACGCTTGTTGTTCTGCTCCATGTAGATTTCTTCGGTCTTCAGCATACCAGCCTTGATACCCGGTTCACTCAAGAACTTGATAAGCGGCTTGTTTTTAGGCAACGCCTTATGGCTACGGTACAAAGCCAAGAATCCGGCTTCTACATCTTCTTTCTTATCAGAATAAATAAGTCTCTTAGCATCGGCCAAGAACTGAGTAGCCAACTTACGCTGTGCTTCTACCAAACGTTCTACCAACGGACGGAGAACTTCGAAAAGCTGTTCGTCACCCTTAGGTACCGGACCAGAGATAATAAGCGGAGTACGAGCATCGTCAATCAACACTGAGTCGACCTCATCGACGATAGCATAGTTATGTTTGCGCTGTACCAAATCTTTCGGGCTACCTGCCATATTATCACGAAGGTAGTCGAAACCGAATTCGTTGTTAGTACCGAAAGTAATATCGGCCATATAAGCTTTACGACGAGCGTCAGAGTTAGGCTGATGCTTATCGATACAATCTACGCTCAATCCGTGGAACATATAAAGAGGGCCCATCCATTCAGAGTCACGCTTAGCCAAATAATCGTTGACAGTTACCACATGAACACCGTTTCCTGTCAAGGCATTCAAGAATACAGGCAAGGTAGCCACCAAAGTCTTACCTTCACCAGTCGCCATTTCGGCAATCTTACCCTGATGCAATACGACACCACCAAACAACTGTACATCGTAGTGTACCATGTTCCATTTCATATCGTTACCGCCTGCTGTCCAATGGTTTTTCCAGATAGCCTTATCGCCATCGATAGAAACGAAATCTTTTCCTTCGCCAGCCAACTGACGGTCGAAATCGGTAGCAGTAACTACAATCTCATCGTTTTCAGACAAACGGCGTGCTGTATCTTTTACGATAGCAAACGCTGTAGGCAGCACTTCGTTCAATGCCTTTTCGTACTTGTCGAGCACTTCTTTCTCAAGCTTATCAATCTGAGAGAAGATAGCCTCACGCTTTTCGAGTTCGGTGTCTTCGATAGTAGCTTTCAGCTCTTCTATCTTCTTGTTTTCTTCTACAGCCGAATTCTTGATGATTTGCTTCAGCTCTTGTGTTTTGGCACGAAGTTCGTCGTTGCTTAACTTGCTAATTTCGGGATACACGGCTTTAACTTTCTCTACCCACGGCTGAATTTCTTTCATGTCGCGGCTTGCCTTGTTTCCGAAAATCTTGCTTATAAATTCATTAAATCCCATTGTTATTTAGTTTTTATTATTTCAAAATTGATGTTTTTCACACATAATACGCCTATCGAAACCTACAAGATACCGATGTAACCGTTCAGTTATGTCATCAGAATTCTTGTACTTTCGCTATGGAATAACGGCACAAACCGTCGATAAACCCCATAGTACGCATTATACTTTTTAATTTATTTTTGCAAAGATAGAATAATAAGCCGATTATCGTTGCTTAATTCTAAATTTATTTACGAATCCCAGCTAAGGGTGCAGCTGTGGCTGCGTTGGGAGCGCGAATGCGCATGAAATGAGCGATGGTTGGAGCTATAGTAGCTACCTTAACTGGCGTATAAAGAATTTCGGGCTTGATATTGCAGCCCATAAAAATAAGAGGTGCCGATGTATAGACATCGCGTACAATTTGTGAAGTCTGAGTATATTCATCTACAACACTCCATCCGGGCATTACTTCTACGTAAATATCACCCGAGCAATTAACGTTATAGCTGTTCTTTATCTTATCGACGGCAGGAGTCCATGAACCAAGCAACACGCGCTGTGACGAGTAGGCAGAACGAACGCCACTCATCTGCACGATAAAGTCGCATGAGCGGTTAAGTATCTCAGTAAGATTTAGTTTACGATCTTCTATAAGCTTGTGATTAAGATAAATCTGACGGTCGAAATAGGTTTCTACATACTGTCCGGGTCCGTAAATGGCCATCAAGTACATGTTAAGCAAGGCTCCACAACGCTTGATGTGGAATTCACCACCAGGAATGCGATACTGCTGAGGGTCTTTAGGGTCGCCATCAGCATATCCTGTAGAAGTAATAACGAAAAGGGTATTACCCAAACCTACCTTACGGTCTATCAAATCGAGCAAATCGCCAATGGTATTATCCAGACGTACGTATACGTCTTGTATCTCCATCGACAGTTCGCTGTTTGGACGATGATCGTAATTGCCTGCGTAGTACGACAATGTAAGCAGGTCAGGCACATTATCCCTTCCTATCTGGGTCTGTGTAAGACATGCGTTTACCAAACGGTTCACCTCATCGTTTACGTACGGACTGGTTTTGAACTTACGATACTTATCCATTCTCTCATCAGAGAAATTATGTTTGAAGGTAAGTTGCTTCGACTCAGAGGTCATGTATCTATAAGAAGTGACCGCAAGATAAGGTCCCCAAGTCATGTTTCCGATACGGAAATCGAGCCCTTCTCTATCGTTATAAGATGTAACCCATTGCGGGAAGTTGCCGTAATAAGTAGAACCGCACCACTTTCCGTTCTCATCGTTAAGCCAGAAGGCTCCTTTCGAAGCATGTCCAGCTGCGAGAACCGCCATTTCGCGAGTCGGAGCGATAGAATATGTTTCCGCTTCACCGCAAGTAGCCACCATCAATTCGTCTGACAATGTAGAAACGGTAAGACGAGCCGGAGAAGTGCTTTCTGAAGTATAGATACCCATAAAAGCAGAATCGTCTACGGCTTTGATAATACGAAGCGATGAACGGTCCATCCAATTGTTTCCAACGATACCATTATAATAAGGTGTAGCTCCAGTATAAATAGATGCGACAGCCGACGAACGGTCTACATTGATGAAATCGTATTCGGCGTTATAATAAATACGTCCTTCTTTAAGCAGCTTCTTGAACCCACGCTCGCCATACAAAGCAGAAAATGCCTCCATATAGTCTGCACGGAACTGATCAATGGTCAGCCCTACAACTAAACGTGGAGTAGCGGAAGTCTGGGCTTGGGCTTGCAAACCAGCCAAGACAAAAGCGGCAATTAAAGATGTAAGTATACGTTCTTTCATTTTCTTTTTCTACAAACTAATATATGGCCTGCATAGTTCACTAGCAAACCGAGTGCCAAAGGTAATACCGATAAATTAATTTTTTGTCCGCAAACTGGTATTATACATATAAAAAGTGTTAAACACACAACAAAAAACCAATATATGCTGGTATGTTTATGTTTCATTCCGGCAAAGATTATCCATGGAAGACATAAAAGAGGCAGCGGATTAAAGAGGATAATCATCCAATTTGAGCCCACAGTAGGATGAACCGAGAAGAAAAAGAGGAAAGCAATAATACAACCTGCCACACCTTGTGCTACACATAATATTATATCAAGCCACCAATATACAGAGCCGTGTATATATTGCCAATACACTAAGAAGAGGCAAATGGCGAAAAATAAAAGAGAACATATCATCGGCGACAAGACAAAGCCAGGTTCCGACGAAGCCTCCTCAGCCTCTATCGCCTTAAACTCCGTCGACACCAGCGGACGCTTCACTCCCTTTGAGTCTACAATGAAAGCTCTTTGGGCATAGCTACGCATATAAAAAGGAGCGAACATCTGCAAACGCTTCCCTATCGTACGGTCGGCCGCAGCACCTAAACAGAGGTCGATGCCTAACTCATCCCAATCGGAATTACGGGTGTATTCATGAACTATCGAACGGAAAGTACGGCCTGGGAATGAATCAGGATACACTACATTACCATCAATAGCCTGTTCTATACGGTCGCGAGCGCGAGAGGTACAATTATCATAGAAGTAATTATAGCGGTATACCCTATTCTGCGGTTTATAATTCTCTTCTAGCAGATACAACAATTTCTGATTTTCTCGTTCTGTAAGATTCAGCACCTGCTGATACACATCAGAGCCGCGCATGGCATACTCTGCCTCGAAATACTCGTACGGGATAACGCCCAACTGATAATCGGTCTCGCCCTTCACAAAGCGCATCACGAAGTTCGGTGTGTTAAAGCTGAATAAACCATAATTGAACACTACGTCTACCCCACGGGTATAATTTTCATAACGGATAGCAGTATGACCAAACAATGAATAAATCTCCTGCCCAGGAGCACAAGTCATCAAGCTAAAACGGATACTATCGCGCTGTTCCTGTCCATGAATCATAGATGGAAAGCAAAGCAGAAGCGACAATAGTAAGAAAATACGAAATTGTTTCAACATAATTGGTTTATTAAAATAGAGCGAGCGTTATTCTGATACAAAAGTAAAGCGAATTATTGATACCCGCTAAAGAAATTCGGTGTTTTATTACATTCCTATCTTTTTTTTATTTTACTTTGCATCCGAAAAAATAAACAAAGAAGTGAATTTAGTCATTGATATAGGCAACACGATTGCAAAAATCGCTGTGTTCGAGAACAAAGAGGTGATAGAGGTCATTCGTGGCTCGAACCATTCGCTTGACTGCTTAGCCATGCTCTGCAACAAATACCCCATTAAAAGAGGTATAATAGCATCTGTCATAACACTAAGCGACACGATTAGACGTCAGCTCAGCAAACTCGACTTCCCCGTAATGGAACTAACATACCAAACCCCCGTCCCTATACAAAACATGTATAAATCACCCAAGACATTGGGTATGGACAGACTTGCCGCAGTAGTAGGAGCCAACTATCTGCTGCCCGACAAGAATTTGTTGGTGATAGACGCAGGCACGGCCGTCACCTACGAGTTCATCGACAAGGACGGACGCTACTGGGGAGGCAATATATCTCCGGGCATTTACACACGGTTCAAAGCCCTGAGCGCATGCTGCGACCAGCTGCCGTTGATAGAGAAAAAAGGTGAGTTACCAGACTTCGGATACGACACTACCACAGCCATCCGTTCTGGTGTAATTAAGGGAATGCAATTCGAAATTGCCGGCTATATACGCCAAATGCAGAAGAAACACACCGATCTTTTGGTTTTTTTAACTGGAGGAGATAAATTTTCTTTTGATTCCAACTTAAAAAGTATCATCTTTGCAGATAGATTTTTAGTATTAAAAGGTTTAAACAGAATATTAGATTATAATGTTAAGTAACAAAAAAGTTCTTATTAGCGCCATGATGATGGCTGGAGTGCTTACCGCAAACGCCCAATCTGGCACTAACTCTCCTTATACAAGATACGGATTAGGAGACTTGGCTGGTCGTGGCTTTGCTGGTCACGCCGCAATGGGCGGTGTTGGCTACGGAGTGCGAAACAGCAACCAAGTCAACCTCATTAACCCGGCTGCTATTTCAAGCGTAGATTCACTGTCGTTCATGTTTGATGTAGGCATGAGTCTGCGAAGCTCGAACTACAGGGAAAACGGAATTAAGAACAATGCTAAAAATTCAAGCTTCGATTATATAGCTATGCAGTTCCGCCTGCACAAACGTTTGGGTATAGCCTTAAGTTTCACTCCTTATTCTACTACAGGATACAACTTCAACTCAACTACACCTATTTCTTATAAGGACGGAACATCTGCAGGATCTACCACTAATACATTTTATGGAGATGGAGGATTGCAACAGTTTTCTGTCGGCTTAGGATTCAAAGTCCTCAAAAACTTATCGGTAGGTGTAAATGCAGGATATATGTATGGTTCTATCGATTATCAGGCAGCTACTTCGCCGTCGTCTTCTAGCGACCAGACTATTAATTACCGCAACTTGTCGGTTAATAGCTATAACGCCAACTTCGGTATACAGTATACTCAGCAACTGAACAAAAACGACAATTTGACAGTGGGCTTGGTATATGGATTAGGGCATAAGCTTAACTCTACCTACACTACAGGTACTCAGGTGACCGATAATTCAAGCTTTGTTCAGACAAATGAGAACAAAGAGGAAGACGGTTTTGGCATACCGCACACATTCGGCGTAGGTTTGGCGTATAACAAGAAGAAAAACCTGACAGTAGGATTAGATTACACCATCGAAAAATGGTCGAAAGTTAAATATAACGGACTCGATAACCAATACAACGATATGTCGAAAGTTTCGGCAGGTATAGAATATACACCTAATACATTAGGCAGAAACTACCTGAAACGCATAAGCTACCGCGCCGGTGTATACTATAACAACTCTTACCTGAAGCTTCCTACATGCGACGGTCCTAAGGAATTAGGAGTAAGCGCAGGTTTCGGATTGCCTCTGCACTTGTTCCAACGTAACACTATGCTGAACATTACAGGTCAATACGTTCATCTGAAACCCTCTGTAAGCAACATGCTCTCTGAAAACAGATTCGTCATCAAACTCGGATTGACATTCAATGAGCATTGGTTTATGAAATGGAAAGTCAACTAATAAAAACTATAAATTTATATACGATGAAGATGAAGATGGTTACAATGTTGTGCGCACTTTCATTGGGCACAACAGCAGTTTTTGCTCAAAAAGGAGTAGAAGACGGTTCACGTTTCGGACACGGTGAAGACAGCCTCCGTTGTCTGCAGAACATCAGTATTTATACTGAGTATGTTAAGACTAACAATTTCAAAGATGCATACACTCCGTGGAAGGCAGTGTTTACAGAAGCTCCTATCGCTCAGGTAGGTACTTACGTTAATGGTGCTAAAATCTTGAGAGGTCTTATCGCATCATCAAAAGATGCCGCTCAGCAGAAAAAATACCTCGACGAATTGATGGGTGTACACGATCAGCGTATCAAGTACTTGGACGCTCTGAATGGATTGGTTAGAAACCCGACTACCAAAGGTTCTATAGTAGGTATGAAGTCTCACGACTACATTATCTTCTCTGGAAAGAATGTAGACGTAAACAAGGCATACGAACTGACTAAAGAAGCTATCGACTTGGAAAAAGAAAACGCTGATTACTTCACATTCCAGGATATGATGGATATGTCTGCTCGTAAACTGAAAATCGACAACAATCATAAAGAACAGTTCATCCAGGACTACTTGGCAGTATCTGGTTACGCAGACGCAGCTTACAAAGCAGCAACTAAAGAAAAAGCAAAAGCAGCGTTGAAGGCAGCTAAAGACAATGTTGACGCTTACTTCATCAACAGTGGTACAGCTACTTGCGAAAACTTGCAGGCTATATATGGCCCGAAGGTTGCTCAGAACAAGACAAACTTGGATTATCTGAAACAAGTTATCTCTGTAATGCAGCTCTTGAAATGTACTAATGAAGAAGCTTACTTCGAAGCATCAGAAGCAGCTCACGCTATTGAACCTACAGCAGCTACTGCAGCAGGATGTGGTTATATGTACTACAAGAAAGGCAACATCGATAAGAGCGTAGAATACTTCGATCAGGCTATCCAGTTGGAACAAGATCCTGAAAAGAAAGCAGAATACTGCTACAACACTGCAGTTGTATTGTTCAGCAAAAAGCAGTTGAGCAAGGCTAAACAGTACTGCCACAAAGCTATCTCCATCAACGATCATTATGGTAAACCATATATCTTGATTGCTCAGATGTATGCATCAAGCCCTAACTGGAGTGACGAAGCAGCTTTGAACAAATGTACTTACTTCGCTGTAATCGACAAATTGCAGAAAGCTAAATCAGTAGATCCTAGCGTAGCAGAAGAAGCAAACAAATTAATCGGTTCTTACGCCGGACATACACCTAAAGACGAAGATTTGTTCTTCCTTGGTTTGAAGAAAGGTAACTCTGTAACTATCGGTGGATGGATTGGCGAGACTACTACTATCAGATAATAATCTATAGCAAAATCTCATGTCTGAAAGACAAACAAACAAAAGATTTATTATAAACTTAAGCATAACAGTTGCCATCTGGGCAACTGTTATGCTTATTTTGCTACCATCGTGCAGCAAGAAAAAAGAACTGGCAGCAGCTGTCGGCCAAGATGATTCAATCCCTGATATGAGAAGCACAGGAGTCACTACTCTTATCTCCGATTCAGGACTAATCAGATATAAAATAATAACAGCCGAATGGCTGGTATATAATCAGGTGGACACTCCTTTCTGGGCGTTCGAAAAAGGTATTTATCTGGAAAAGTTCGATACCCTATTTCATATCGACGCCAGCATAAAGGCAGACACCGCTTATTATTACGAACCAAAGAAATTATGGGAACTACGTGGCAACGTACATATACGCAGCCAACGAGGTGATAAATTCGATACCGAACTATTATACTGGAACCAACAGAAAGAAAAGATTTATTCCGACAAATTCATCAGAATAGAACAGCCAGACCAAGTCCTTACAGGATACGGATTCGAATCGAACCAACAAATGACCGAGTATCAGATTTATAACAATACGGGCGTTTTCACTGTAGAAGACACCGGAATGCCTGACTCGACCACAACAAAATAGAAAATTCAACACACTACATATTATGACTTTAGCTATAGAATTGATATTGTCAATGGTTTTTTCAGCATTCTTCTCAGGAATGGAAATAGCCTTTGTGTCATCAAATAAGCTGCGGTTTGAAATGGGAAAGAACAGTAGCTTTTCAGCCCATATACTTTCTATATTCTACCGAAACCCGAACAACTTTATATCTACCATGCTGGTTGGAAACAATATAGCACTGGTAATCTATGGTATATGGATGGCGCAACTGATAGAGAAACACCTATTGGGCGGATTTGAAATCAATAATGCCCTACTGGTGTTTATAGAGACTATTCTTTCTACGGCTATCATATTGGTTACGGGAGAATTTATGCCCAAAACCTTATTTAAGATAAATCCAAACGGCATACTAAAAGTGTTCGCCATCCCGGCTTTTCTGTGCTATGTCATCTTATTCCCTATCAGCAGATTTGCATCGTTACTGTCAGAAGGCATTCTACGTCTCACCGGTACCAAAATCAACAAAGAAGCTACCAACAAGGCTTTTACTAAAGTAGACCTTGACTACTTCATTCAAAGCAGCATCGAAGAGTCGAAGAACGAAGAAAGTCTGGATACAGAAGTTAAGATATTCAGAAACGCACTCGATTTCTCTAACATAAAAGTGAGAGACTGCATGATTCCACGTACAGAAATCATCGCCATAGAGATTAATGCGGAACTTAGCGAACTGAAGGAACAATTCATAGAAAACGGTATCAGCAAGGTGATTGTGTATAAAGATAACATAGACAACGTTGTAGGTTATATCCATTCTTCCGAACTGTTTAAACCTATATCCGACTGGAAAAAGAATATCAGAACCATTCCTATCGTACCCGAAACCATGGGAGCACATAAGCTGATGAAGATACTTATGCAGCAAAAACGCTCGCTGGCAGTAGTGGTAGATGAGTTCGGAGGAACATCGGGCATCGTGTCGATGGAAGACCTTGTAGAAGAAATCCTAGGAGACATAGAAGACGAGCACGACACTAACTCAACCATCGCCAAGAAGATTAGCGACAACGAGTATATTCTGTCGGGCCGAATGGAAATAGAAAAGGCCAACGAAGATTTCAATCTTGACTTACCAGAAAGCGATGATTATCAAACCATCGGCGGATTGATATTACACGAATATCAAAGCTTTCCTAAAGTACATGAACTGATTACGATTGATAATTTCCAATTCAGAATCATAAAAGTAACGGCTACGAAGATAGAATTAGTCAAGTTGAAAGTGAATAATTAGCAAGTTTTTTGAGGAAAAGAAGATGTCTTTATGACATTTTTTGTATCTTCGTGCGCTAAAGTAGAAAACAATAAACAAAAATAATAACTTTAAATGGCAACTTTACAGAAAATTAGAAGCAAAGGACCATTATTGGTCATTGTTATCGGTCTTGCCCTATTCGCATTTATTGCCGGAGATGCATGGAAAGTGCTTCAGCCGCACCAGGGAAAACAAGACGTAGGAGAAGTTAACGGAAAAGCACTTTCAGCTCAGGATTTCCAGCAGATGGTAGAAGAGCTTAGCGACGTTATCAAATTAACAAACAACCTCCAGTCACTGAATGACGAACAGCTTACTTCACTCAGAGATCAGGTATGGAACACATACGTAACAAACCAGTTGATTGCAGGAGAAGCTGAAAAATTGGGATTGAAAGTTACAGACAAAGAAATCCAGACTGTTATCGAAGAAGGTACAAACCCACTGCTTATGCAAACTCCGTTCCGCAACCCGCAGACTGGCGCTTTCGATAAGGATATGCTGAAGAAATTCTTGGCAGACTACGCTAACATGGACGCTACTAAGATGTCGGCTGAATATGCAGAATACTACCATAGAATGGGTAACTTCTGGAAATTCATCGAAAAAACATTGAAACAGTCTTTGTTGGTTGAAAAATATCAGAACCTGATTTCTAAGTCATTCATTTCTAACCCTGTTGCTGCAGAAGACGCATTCAACGGACGTACTGAAGAATCAGACATCCTTTTGGCTGGCGTTCCTTATTCTTCTATCAACGACTCTACAGTTACTGTTTCTGACAGCGAAATCAAGGACTTGTACAACCAAAGAAAAGAATCTTTCAAGCAGGAAATCGAAACTCGCGACATCAAGTTTGTTGATGTTCATGTAGTTCCTTCTGCTGCCGACCGCGAAAACGTTCAGAAAGAAGTTACTGAATCTGCAAACCAATTGGCTAGCACAACTTCAGACTACGCTGCATTCGTTCGTTCTGCAGGTTCTTCAATTCTTTATTCTGACGTTCCTGCCGGAAAGACTATCTTCCCTGCCGATGTAGCAGCTCGTTTGGATTCTGTAGGCATCAATGAAGTATACGGTCCTTACTACAGCCAGAGCGACGACTCTTACAACGCATTCAAGATTATCGCTAAGACCACTGCTCCAGACTCTATTCAGTTCCGTCAGATTCAGGTAATGGGTGAAACAAAAGAAAAGACAGCTTCTTTGGCCGACAGTATCTACAACGCTATCAAGGGTGGAGCTAACTTCGCTGAAGTAGCTAAGATTTACGGTCAGACTGGCGAGAGCGATTGGGTTAACGCTCAGGGATGGGAAGGTCAAGCTATCAACGCTGACATGCTTCCTTACGTTAACACCTTGACTACTCAGGATGTAAACGCTTTGACAAACTTGAAAATCGGTCAAGGCAACATCATCTTGCAGGTTACTGCTAAGAAAGCTATGAAGACTAAATATAAAGTAGCTATCGTTAAGCGTCCGGTAGAGTTCAGCAAAGAAACATATAACCAGGCTTACAACAAGTTCAGCCAATTCGTTGCTCAGAGCACTACACTAGAAAGCCTTGAAAAGAATGCAGAAGAAGCAGGTTACACTGTTACTCCAAGATCTGACTTCCGTAGCGACGAACATTATGTAGGTGGAATCAAGTCAACTCGCGAAGCTCTGAAATGGGTATTCGACGCAAAACCGGGCAACGTATCTCCGTTGTACGAATGTGGCGAAAACGACCACCTGTTGGTTGTAGCTCTCGAAGCTGTCAACCCGAAAGGTTATGTAAACGTTAAGAAAGTAGCCGACATGTTGAAACTTGAACTTATCCGCGACAAGAAAGCAGAAAAGATCATGGCTGACATGAAGGGATTCAACTCTTTGGATCAGGTGAAAGGTATGAAAAACGCAGTGAGCGACACTGTTAAACACGTAACTTTCGCAGCTCCTACTTTCGTATCTGTAACACGCTCTAGCGAACCTGCAGTAAGCGCATGCGCTTCTAAGACAGCAGTCAACAAGGTTTCTGCTCCTATCAAGGGTATGGGTGGTGTATTCATGATTCAGGTTTACAACAAGAATAAGAGCGAAGAGAAATTCGACGCAAAACAGGAAGAAGCTACTCTGTCTAACATGGCAGCACGCTATGCAGGACAGTGCATCTACGAATTGCGCGAAAAAGCAAAAGTAAAAGATCAGCGTTACTTGTTCTTCTAATAAGAAACAAACACACTACTATATTTTAAAATCTCCTTTCCCTATCATCACGGGAATGGAGATTTTTTTTGCCCTTATTTGCCGATGCAGAAAGTTTACTTCCCCACGCAAGAAACGTAATAAACATAGCTCTACAGCATCTTCTTGAAAGGGACTAAAAAGAATGTGAATAGTAAGTCTGCAATATGCGAATTGCAGGTGTGCAATATGCGAATGGTAAATCTGCAATTCGCATTCTTTTTCTACGTTTAGAAAGATATTTTATATGTAGCCTGATTTTTACAATTCCTCTACTGCAACATAAATCTGATAACGAGTTTCCTCTGAAACCGGAGTAAGCGATAAGTAGCCCTTCTGAATCTTACCCCCAATAACTTGCAGCGGATGACGCTCAATCATACCACGATGAAAACTCTGAGCCTCGCCATCAGTGCGATAATACTCCACGCAATACGCACCCTTAGAAGCGGAATCTACAAAGCGGTTATAAAACAGACGAGACACCACACCCATATTCATGCGCAAATTCACCTCAACCAACGGATGAAGCTTGTATCCGCCATCTGCATCACGGCAAACCATCATGTCAACACCGAAGTAACCGCTGTAAGCGTATGCCACATTGTCAGAGAAGTAACGCAGTAACGCCTCACGCGTCATGCGCAACGTATCTGCAGAGACGAAAGAACATATTCGTTCTTCTACAGCAGCATCAGATACCAAAAGATTACCTTTATAATTCCCATGCGAATCGGTTTCAAATAGAGAATAACCTACAAAACTCACCGCTCCACCCTCAGAACGGAACTCCATAGCGAAATCGCACACCTTATTATATAGAGGCTCCGCCATGATGCAGCCTTGCGTACGCAGGGTACGAAGAATCCAACCTTCAGCCGAGGAAGTAAGCCCGGCTAGCGACAGTTTCATCAGCCCTCTTCCACTGCCCGACCACGGTGTTTTAAGTACCACCTGCTCATGACGATGCATGAAGTCTACAACTTGAGTTAACGAATCGCACACCTGCGACAGTCCGCACGTCTGCTGTATACGACGCAACTGCTTTAACAAACCAGCGTAATGGTTCCTGCCCGACAAAGCACGATAACGCGACAGCCACTCGTCCGACGGAAGGTTTTCATCACCCACCCCATTATCGCGAAGCGTTGCGACCAATGCCGGATTCCATCCCCACGGAGAATAAGGCTTGTCAAGAAACCTATCAGTTATACCCACGTTTACGCCTAAAGCCGACACATCAGCACAGGTAGCAAAATCAACAACCAAGACGGCATCATTTACCTTCACAAAATCGCCATCCCCGGCAATCCAAAGCGGAAGCAGCTCCAAATCGGAAGCCATTTTCACAATACCAGCCGGCGATTTATAGTAAGGAGAAAACGTGGCCAAAGCCATATCATTGTCAGGATTAAATAAGAATACAGAACCAGACATAATTTTTATCATTAGTGCAGAACAAAGTTAGAACAAAAAATAATATTTTGCCAACTCCAGTTTGCAAATTAATGAAGTCTTTGTATATTTGCATCGACGAAAATAAAAATCATGGAAGCTTTTTACAGAACACACAGCTACTTGGTAGAACATACAAATGCCCCTGTCAGACGAGATTTAATGGATGAAATAGATTGGAGCCATCGCCTGATTGGTATCAAAGGGACACGTGGAGTGGGAAAAACGACTTTCCTTTTACAATATGCAAAAGAAAAGTTCGGTCTTGACCGCTCATGCCTGTTTGTCAACATGAATAATTTTTATTTTTCGCAAAACAGTCTGGTAGATTTCGCTGGAGAATTCGTTAAGCGAGGCGGTAAAGTCTTGCTGATAGACCAAGTATTCAAGCTTCCACACTGGAGTCACGACCTGCGTACTTGTTATGAGCGCTACCCTAATCTGAAAATAGTTTTTACCGGATCGTCGGTAATGAGACTTAAAGATGAAAATCCTGAACTTAACGGAATAGTACATTCTTACAACTTGAGAGGATTTTCGTTCCGCGAATTCCTAAACCTGCAAACAGGTAATCATTTCAGTTCGTATACCCTCGAAGAAATTCTGGAAAATCATGAGCATATCGCCAAGACGATACTGCCTCACATCAATCCGCTGAATTATTTTCAAGACTATATCCACCACGGTTTTTACCCATTCTTCCTAGAGAAAAGAAACTTCTCTGAGAACCTGCTAAAGACCATGAACATGATGATAGAAGTGGATATTCTGTTAATTAAACAAATTGAATTGAAATATCTTTCAAAGATAAAAAAATTACTATATTTGTTGGCGGTAGACGGACCGGTAGCTCCTAACGTGAGCCAGTTGGCCACTGATATCAAGACATCGCGTGCCACAGTAATGAATTACATCAAATATCTGGCCGACGCGCGACTGATAAACATGGTTTATCCAAATGGAGAATTATTCCCCAAAAAGCCTTCAAAGATTATGATGCACAACACCAACCTGATGTACAGCATATATCCGGTAAAGGTGGAAGAACAGGATGTGCTTGAAACATTTTTCGTGAACTCACTGTGGAAAGACCATAAAGTAAACAAAGGCGAGAAAGGGACCTCTTTTTTAGTAGACAGCAACCTCCATTTCAGAATATGCGCTGCCGGATGCAAGGTTAAGGGCAACCCCAACGTATTTTACGCCACACATAAAATCGAAATAGGCTACGGAAATCAGATTCCGTTGTGGCTGTTCGGTTTCTTGTATTAATATAATATTGACCTTAAAACATTTTATTATTATCTAATATAATTAGTAATTGTATGACTAAACAAAAAAAATTCATCACTTGTGATGGTAACGAAGCTGCTGCACATATATCTTATATGTTCACAGAAGTAGCTGCTATCTACCCCATCACTCCGTCGTCTACTATGGCAGAACACGTAGACGAATGGGCTGCCGCAGGTCGTAAAAACATCTTCGGCGAAACTGTTTTGGTACAAGAAATGCAGTCTGAAGGTGGTGCAGCAGGTGCTGTACACGGTTCACTTCAGGCAGGTGCATTAACAACTACTTATACAGCATCACAGGGTCTTTTGCTGATGATCCCTAATATGTACAAGATTGCCGGTGAGTTCTTGCCATGCGTATTCCACGTATCAGCTCGTACTTTGGCTTCTCATGCATTGTGTATCTTCGGTGACCACCAAGACGTTATGTCTACTCGCCAAACAGGTTTCGCTATGTTGTGCGAAGGATCTGTACAGGAAGTGATGGACTTGGCCGGTGTTGCTCACTTGGCTACTATCAAATCTCGCGTTCCATTCGTAAACTTCTTCGACGGTTTCCGTACTTCTCATGAAATCCAGAAGATCGAAAAGATTGAAAACGAAGACCTAGCTCCGCTTATCGATCAGGAAGCTTTGAAAGAATTCCGTGAACGTGCACTGTCTCCTAACCACCCTGTAATGCGTGGTATGGCAGAAAACCCGGATCACTTCTTCCAGCACAGAGAATCATGCAACAACTTCTACGATGCAGTTCCGCAGATTGTAGAAGACTACATGAAAGAAATCAACAAGATCACAGGCCGCAACTACGGTTTGTTCGATTACTATGGTGCAGAAGACGCAGAACATGTAATCATCGCTATGGGTTCTGTAACAGAAGCTATCCGCGAAGTTATCGACCACTTGACAGCTCAGGGCAAGAAAGTTGGTTTGGTTGCAGTTCACTTGTATCGTCCGTTCTCTGCTAAGCACTTCATGGCTGCAGTTCCTAAGACTGCTAAGATCATCACTGTACTTGACCGTACTAAGGAACCGGGTGCAAACGGCGAACCTTTGTATCTTGATGTTAAAGACTGCTTCTACGGCGTAGAAAACGCTCCGGTTATCGTAGGCGGACGTTATGGTTTGGGTTCTAAGGATACTACTCCTGCTCAGATTATCGCAGTTTACAAGAACATGGAATTGCCAGAACCTAAGAACCACTTCACTGTAGGTATCGTTGATGACGTTACATTTACTTCACTTCCTCAGGAAGCAGAAATCGCAGTAGGTGGCGAAGGTATGTTCGAAGCTAAGTTCTTCGGTCTTGGTGCCGACGGTACTGTAGGTGCTAACAAGAACTCAGTTAAGATTATCGGTGACAACACTGACAAGCACTGCCAGGCTTACTTCTCTTACGACTCTAAGAAGTCAGGAGGTTTCACTTGCTCTCACTTGCGTTTCGGTGATACTCCTATCCGTTCTACATATTTGGTAAACACTCCGAACTTCGTAGCTTGCCACGTACAGGCATACTTGCACATGTACGATGTAACTCGCGGTTTGCGCGACAACGGTTCATTCTTGCTGAACACTATATGGGAAGGTGAAGAATTGGCTAAGAACTTGCCTAACAAGGTTAAGAAATATTTCGCAAAACACAATATCACTGTTTACTACATCAACGCAACTCAGATTGCTCAGGAAATTGGTTTGGGTAACCGTACCAACACTATCCTTCAGAGCGCATTCTTCCGTATCACTGGCGTTATTCCAGTAGACTTGGCTGTAGAACAGATGAAGAAGTTCATCGTTAAGTCTTACGGTAAGAAGGGTGAAGACGTTGTAAACAAGAACTACGCTGCAGTAGATCGCGGTGGCGAATACAAACAATTGACTATCGATCCTGAATGGGTTAACTTGCCAGATGATCCTAAGGCTGAAAACAACGATCCGGCTTTCATCAACGAAGTAGTTCGTCCTATCAACGGTCAGGATGGTGACTTGTTACCAGTATCAGCATTCAAGGGTATCGAAGACGGTACTTGGTATGCAGGTACAGCTAAGTTCGAAAAACGTGGTGTTGCCGCATTCGTTCCTGAATGGAATCCTGAAAACTGTATCCAGTGTAACAAGTGTGCTTACGTTTGTCCTCACGCTGCTATCCGTCCGTTCGTATTGAACGCTGAAGAACAGCAGGGCGCTAACTTCGCATCACTTAAGGCTGTAGGAAAACAGTTCGACGGCATGACATTCCGTATGCAGGTAGACGTTATGGACTGCTTGGGTTGCGGTAACTGTGTTGACGTATGTCCGGGTAATCCTAAGAAGGGTGGCAAGGCATTGTCTATGCAGCACTTGGAAAGCCAGTTGGCTGAAGCTGCAAACTGGGATTACTGCGTAGAACACGTTTCTTCTAAGCAGAACTTGGTAGACATCAAGTCTAACGTTAAGAACTCTCAGTTCGCTACTCCGTTGTTCGAGTTCTCTGGAGCTTGCTCTGGTTGTGGTGAAACTCCGTACGTTAAGTTGATTTCTCAGTTGTTTGGTGACCGTGAAATGGTTGCTAACGCTACTGGATGTTCTTCTATCTACTCTGGTTCAGTTCCTTCTACTCCTTATACTACAAACGAAAAGGGTCAGGGTCCTGCTTGGGCTAACTCATTGTTCGAAGACTTCTGCGAATTCGGTCTTGGTATGGAACTCGCAAACAAGAAGTTGCGTAACCGTTTGGAAGAAGCTATGAAGGGTGCTATCGAAGCAGAAGGTACTCCTGCTGAATACAAAGAAGCATTCCAGGAATGGATTGACGGTCGCAACGATGCTGACAAGAGCAAGGCTGCTGCTGAAAAAATCGTTCCATTGGTAGAGGCTGCAAAAGACAAGTGCGGATTCTGCAAGACTATCGATGAATTCAAAGACTACTTGGTAAAACGCTCACAGTGGATTATCGGTGGTGACGGTGCTTCTTACGATATCGGTTACGGAGGTTTGGATCACGTTATCGCTTCTGGCGAAGATGTAAACATCTTGGTTCTTGATACCGAAGTTTACTCTAATACTGGTGGTCAGGCTTCTAAGGCTACTCCTCTTGGTGCTATCGCTAAGTTCGCTGCTTCTGGTAAGCGCGTACGTAAGAAAGATATGGGTATGATCGCTACTACTTACGGTTACGTATACGTAGCTCAGATCGCAATGGGTGCTGACCAGGCTCAGACTTTGAAGGCCATCCGCGAAGCTGAAGCATATCCTGGACCATCATTGGTTATCGCTTACGCTCCATGTATCAACCACGGTTTGAAAGCTGGTATGGGTAAATCTCAGGCTGAAGAGGCTAAGGCTGTAGAATGTGGTTACTGGCACTTGTGGCGCTTCAACCCGCTGTTGGAAGCAGAAGGAAAGAACCCGTTCTCACTCGACTCTAAGGCTCCTAACTGGGATAACTTCCAGGATTACCTGAAGGGTGAAGTTCGTTTCGCTTCTGTAGCAAAACAGTATCCTACTCAGGCTGCTGAATTGTTCCAGGCATGTCAGGATATGGCTAAGAAACGTTATGATTCTTACCTGCGTATGGCTGCTATGGATTGGAGCGACGAAAAAGAAGCTTAATATAATAAGCGTATAACGCTTCATAATTATAAAGGAGATAAATGCCTTATGGTGTTTATCTCCTTTTTTTATTTTCATTATTCAATTATTTGGTCTATATTTATAGCACGATATTAATCATAATAAAACGGGTACTATGAGCAATTTATTCAGAAAGTGGATCAAATTTGAGATTTTGTCATCTCTATTCGGGTCATTCTTCGCCTTTTTGTGGATGTTCAGAAACGATGATGATGATGATTAAACCGTGAGGATTATATACGAATAATGCAAACTAAAACAATTATATAACGGAAATGAATAACGAAAATACTCAAACGGCAGACGGCAAAGCTAAGTTTCAAGAGGCTACCATAGCGCCGATGCATACGTGCGAACATATAGTAAACCGTACAATGGTAAACATGTTCGGGTGCGGACGCTCGGTATCGGCGCATATAGAGCGTAAAAAAAGCAAGTTGGATTACCGCTTGCCTCAGGCTCTTACAGAAGAAGAGATAAAGCGTGTAGAAGATACGGTGAACGAGGTTATAAGTCGACATCTGCCTGTAACAGCCGAATATATCCCTATAGAAGAGGCGGCTAAAGGGTTTGACTTGAGCCGACTGCCCGACGGTGCTTCAGATACGGTGCGTGTGGTTAAAGTTGGCGATTATGATGATTGTCTATGCATCGGTCAGCATGTAGAGAACACTTCAGAAATTGGAACTTTCAAAATCATCAGCTACGATTATGCAGATGGCATATTCCGCATGTAAGCATTCGATAAACTACAAGTTTTAAACCTTTATATA
>ULVX01020299.1_pt1 | contig 23719 bp, 20 predicted proteins | sample 1959811 | NCBI WGS metagenome assembly ULVX01 (sample SAMEA4835797, study PRJEB28245) | human gut metagenome | biome: gut microbiome; material: fecal sample | place: Denmark | collected 2008
TATCAGTTTTTAACGTTTACACAAAACTTGAAACGGTCTCGTATTAAGAGAGCGTTTAACTGCTTTCCTGAATGGAAAGCAAAATATGTTACTTAATTTCATCTTGTATGAAAGTCAAAATACTTATAGAAAGAATCTATTTTTATGACTACACTGTTACTGCTCGTTATATACATCGCATTTATCGGATTAGGAATCCCCGATTCGCTTTTTGGTACGGCATGGCCGGCGATTTATACTGAATTTGATCTACCCATATCCTTTGCAAGTTTTGTCACGGTCATTATTTCCTGCGGGACGATAGTTTCCAGTATGTTCAGTGCTGAAATTATCAACCGTTTCGGAACAAACAAAGTTTCTGCCTTCAGCACGGCATTGACCGCTGTTGCGTTGCTCGGCTTTTCCATTTCGGGGAGTCTATGGCTTTTATGTACATTCGCCGTTCCACTGGGACTGGGTGCAGGTGCCATTGACACAGCACTGAATAATTATGTGGCGGTGCATTATTCAGCAACGCACATGTGCTTCCTTCATTGCTTTTATGGAATCGGCGTGTCAGTTAGTCCTTATATTATGTCATTGGTGATTGGAGGAAAATCCGGTTGGCGTGGTGGATATCAAGTGGCTTTTCTAATACAGCTTTGCATTGCACTGCTTTTGGTCTTCACTTTACCGATCTGGAAAAAAGTTCACCCTCAAAAAGTCGAGGGAAAAAAGACCGTTAAAACGCTGACACTCAAAGAAATTGTTAATATCCCCGGTGTCAAAACCATGTGTTGTCTGTTTTTTACCACCTGTGCGATTGAATACACTTGTGGAAGCTGGGGGAGCACATTCCTTGTAGAATATAAGCATCTGGCGTCAGACCAGGCCGCTAAGATGGTTATGTTTTATTATATTGGAATGGCACTCGGACGGTTTCTGTCAGGAATCCTCGCTGCACGGTTAAACAGTTGGCAGATTATAAAAATCGGTCAGTATATTTTAGGCGGAGCGCTCCTCCTTCTCCTGCTTCCACTCTCTCCGATTGTTTCAGCAGCTGGCCTCTTTTTGGTCGGACTTGGCAACGGCCCCCTTTTCCCAAACTTTAACTATCTGACGCCTCAGAATTTCGGAGAAGATATTTCTCAGTCAGTTATGGGAACGCAAATGGCTTCTGCTTATGTCGGTATCATGCTCGCTCCAGCGCTTTGCGGAGTTTTGGGGCAATTTATCAACATGAGCGTTTTTCCCATATATCTTCTTGTGTTCTATCTGTTTATGATTGTTACAACAAGAAAGGTAACCCAAGTCCTTAACACAGCAAAATAATATAAAAGGAAATCTGTTTCATGTTTTACGAAGAAATTTATCAGCCGAAAGTATCTTATTGTAACAGGGATGAAAGGCTGCCAATGAAGCTGGCCTATGAATTTTGGAAACGTTAGAAAGACATCAATCAGACCATGCCAGAGACAGTGCGATCGATGGCATCCCAAGCGAAATCGCATCAACTGACTGAGTTCAGAGCAGAATGTTCCATATACGCTCAAAAATATTTAAAAGCTTGCAAAGAAAATCAATTTTATGCGACAGAAAGGACACGGTGTAACCCATTTTGCTGAGTTACACCGTGTCCCACATAAAGCTTCCTTATCTGGCGTTGCCAAAGGAGACGCCCTCTTCTCTTTTACAGCTTATCTGTATTACTTTTCTTCTTTCTTTGCAGCATCCTTTTTGGTATCTGCTGCTGCATCTGCATCTGTTTCCTCTGTCTCTTCTTCTACCGGAGCATTATGAGCTCTTGTAACAGTGACAACAACTGCTTCCGGATCTGTCATCAAGTCAATATCCGGATTGGATGCGATCGCAAGATCCTTTACCAGAACTACATCACCAATCTTCATCGACTCTACGTCGATCTCTATTCTGTCTACCAGTGCTGCAGGCAATGCCTTGTAGGAAATCTCTTCCAGCTTCTGCTGCAGGATTCCATCTACCACTTTCTCATGATTCAGCAAAACTACTTCTGCTACGGAATGTACCTTTTCGTTGCTTACCAGTGCCTGAAAATCAATCTCCGTTACCTGATTCTTCATGGCATCATAATCAATTTCCTTGATCAGCACGTCGTAGGTCTTGCCATCTACTTCCAGCATCAGCTGGCTGCCTTTATTGCTGGTTTTTAACAGGCGCTCCACTTCTCTCTGTCCGATCTTAACCGGAATGGAACCTGTAATTTCTCTGCCAAATACGTTACCAGTTACATAACCTTCTCTTCTGAGTCTCTTTGCTTTTACGTTCTTGTCTCTTGTTTCAGCTTTTAAAGTAGTCATTTATCTTTTCCTCCAAAATCTGAATGCTTAGCGAACCTGGTCATCTATGCGGGTCTGGTTAAGTATCCACTTCTTTGTTACAAATGCATTATAACACCTGTTTCATATATGGCAAGTAGAAAATTGTGAAAAATCAGTGAATTCTCAGGCAAGTCTGCCCCACGCTGTACTATCCCCGGCGGCGCCTCGTCTCCCGGTAGCATCTGTCACACACCATAAATGTGCTTCCAACCGGCAGCGGCGCGCCGCAGTAGCGACATTTTCCGATATAATCCTTTTTATTCTTCGCCAGATAACGCATTATCGTCTCTTCGGTCTTTTCCCGCTCCCGCACCAGCCGGTCGGCGTCGATATTTTTCCCCAGTCTCGTCGAAAACTGATAATACAGATCCAGCATCTTATAAAATGTCTCATAGCGCACCAGCCCCGCATCCGTGCACATCATCAGTGCCGGGAAGTGCAGCGCCACATCCGCCGTGTAGGTTTTACAGTAATACAGCCACAATGCAACGATATCTCGATTTTTAATATCGATCGAACAGGTCAGCATACGGTACAGCAGATGCTTGTCCTCGAAGCCGTCGATCTCCTTGCGTTCTTTATACGCTTTTTCGTACAGAAAAAGCATTTCCTCGATACTGATCTTTTCAAAGGGAGCAGGTGTCTCCACCGATTTCCAGATTTTCAGCACGGTATCCAGAGGCTCCGCCATATCCAGAAGCACCTGAGGAAATCCGAGCGTCACATGCTCTACTTCGTCCTCCTGCATCGCCGCGTGTTCCCGAATATAGGAAAGCGCTTCCTTGCCGACCGCATTGATATAGCCCGTATCATAAAGCCCGAACCGTCCCGCGCGCCCGGCGATCTGCCGGATTTCCTCTGTTTTCAACGGTCTTGTTTCTTTTCCGTCAAACTTCTCTGTTTGCACAAAAACGATCCGCCGCACAGGTAAATTGAGTCCCATTCCAATCGCATCTGTGGAAACGACCACTCGTGTCTCCCCGGCTGAAAACATCCGGATCTGGCGTCTGCGGATTTCCGGCGGCAGACTGCCGTAGATCACACTCGTCCGAATCCCCTGTCGCTCCAGTCTTCCGGCAATATCCAGTACTGCCCGCTTGGTAAAGACGATCAGTGCGTCTCCTGCTCTTACATCATCCGGAAAATCAAACGGCTCTTCTTCGCAGACCAGCGCGGTTTTCCGCTCATAACTGCGGATTTCAAAGGTATCACCGCACAGCTCAATGAGATGTGTCACCACCTTCTGTGCCGCGGGGCTCATGCAGATATGGATTTCCGGGCACTGAATACCGAGAATCCCACGTGTCCAGGAATGTCCGCGGTCGGAATCTGCGATCATCTGCGCCTCATCGATGACTGCCACATCATAAACCTGATCGATGTCAAGCATTTCCACCGTCGAGGAAATCACTCTGCTGTTTTCCTCATAAATCCGCTCTTCGCCCGTCAGCATCGTACAGGGGACACCGGATTCCCGCATCTTTTCGTAAACCTCCAGCGCCAGCAGACGCAGCGGACCCAAATAAATGCCCTTGTACGCCGTGCGCAGACGCTGCAGCGCCTGATAGGTTTTACCGCAATTTGTCGGTCCTACATGCAAAATGAAATGCCGCTTCATTTCCAGTGCGCGCGGGAATTCCATTTCCGGCCGCGTCGGAACCATATCAATGATCTGGGAACGGATTCCGTTCTCCGCAAAATTTTTCAGAATGCTGCGCATCGGATGCTGGCAGATTTCGCCCGGACGCTCGGTTCTTAAATATTCCAGCAGCCGGCTCGTCACCAGCTCCTGCTCTTCTTCCCGCAGCGTACCGATATCCAGCCGCACCAGCTCCGGCATTAGAATATCTCTGATCTGCATGATTGCGTACTGATTTTTCTGTTTTAACGCATAATACGCCATATTCCGGATCTGTCTGTGATATTCCTCCAGATGCGGCTGCGTCAGCTTTCCGGTTTTCGTGCGCTGCATTTCTGTAATCAGACGCCCGATCCGCTGCTCATACGTCTTTTTTCCGTCATTGTTTTTCTTTTTCAGCGCCATCGCGCTGTCTCTATACTGGGAGAAGTAAAACTGCACCAGCTTCTCTTTCTGTATCATGATGTTCCTCTTTCCTTTGGACTGCCATCCGCCGTCTGATCCTCTGCATCGCCCGTTCGCTACAGATTGTCTCTATTTTAAATTTTTTCTCAAAAATATCCACGGGTTCTCATCTTTTTCCGCCTTGTTATCCACTATAAAACCGAGCTTTTTGCACAACCTGAGGGATTTTTCATTATCCCGGTGCACAACTGCCCGGATTGTCTCAAAAAACAGCTCTTCCCCGGCAACCTGCAGCACGGCTTCACACGCTTCCCGCGCATAACCATGTCCGCGGTACGCAGGCGCAATTACGAAACCAAGCTCCGGCTCTCCATAACCGTCTCTAAGCTGCAGTCCGGCGCGGCCGATTACAGTATGGCTTTCTGCCAGCTCGACTATCCAGATACCAAATTCATAAAATCCGTACTGGTACCGGATTTCATCCCGAATCTGCACAAGCTGCCTGTCCCGGTCCTCAAACAGCGGTTCCAGAAACGGTGAATCGTCTTCTCCCGACTGTATTTCATATAATGCGTCCAGATCTGCCTCCGTCATTTCCCGCAGTATCAGACGTTTCGTCCGTGCAATTTCCCACGCAATCCCTTCGTGCCGCTGCCACACGCGGTAGAGCCACTGTGCATCCAGGTCGTCCTGCCCACTATCCAGCTCCAGGCACCACCGCGTCTTCGGCGCAGCTTTATCCCGGTTCTGCTCTGTTATCACATACACACAGCACTGCCCGGCAGCTTTCAGGCGCTCGATCTCTTTTTTTTCATCTGACAGCCAGACGACGGCATCCCGATCGGTCCATTTTCTGATCATCTCTTTACTTCCCAAAACTTTTCCATTACAATAGATACCAGCATAAAGAGAAAGGAAACAACAGCCCGAATTACCGGGCTGCGGGTATTTATGATGGCACAGAAAAATCCTATCGTAACTATCACCATGGAAGACGGCAGCATCATGAAAGCGGAGCTTTATCCTGATATTGCTCCCGAATCCGTCAACAACTTCATCAGCCTGATCAAGAAACATTTCTATGACGGCGTTATTTTCCACCGCGTTATCCAGAACTTCATGATTCAGGGCGGTGATCCGGAAGGAACCGGCTGCGGCGGTCCCGGCTACTGCATCAAAGGCGAGTTCAAGTCCAACGGCTTCCAAAACGACTTAAAACATACAGAGGGCGTTCTTTCCATGGCGCGTACCATGATCCCGGATTCCGCAGGCAGCCAGTTTTTCATCATGCATAAGACCTCTCCCCATCTGGACGGTGAGTACGCTGCATTTGGTAAAATCATTGAAGGCATGGAAACTGTCAATGCAATTGCCAAAACTGCTACAAACTACGCAGACCGTCCGCTGCAGGATCAGAGAATCAAAACCATGACCGTCGATACCTTCGGCGTAGATTACCCGGAACCGAACAAACTCAAAGAAAGATAAGACCCTTCACAGGTTACGGCGTGCCCTTTTCGGGTACGCCGTTTTTTATCGTATAGGAATCTTTATTCCCATACGATAAAAATGCTCCGCGAGGATGCGCACTCGGCGCAAGGGTAGATGGTTGCCGAGGCAACCGCGCCTCGGCGCGAGAATGTGCCAAGGCACATTCTTTTTTATTACAGCAGCGGTGCAATCAGACGCAGGACGCACTGTCCAAACTTCATCGCCGCCGACTGCTTCTCCGCATACTGCTCTGTCACTTCCCTGCACACCGGGAAAATATCTTCAAAATCCTCTCGTACCTTCTGCACAGCCTCACATCGATGCAGAAAAACGCCATTTTCAAAATGGAAATACAAACTTCTGTAATCCAGGTTGATCGTGCCGACCGTCGCTGTCACATCGTCGCTGACGCACTGCTTTGCGTGGAGAAAGCCCGGTGTATACTCAAAAATCCGCACACCCGCAGACGCCAGCTGTGCATAATAGGAGCGCGTTACCCGATAGACGAGCTTTTTGTCCGGGATGCCCGGCGTAACAATCCGCACATCCACACCGCGCTTCGCTGCCAGGCACAGCTCCCTGCTCATCTCATCGCTGATAATCAAATACGGCGTTGTGAAATAAACATATTCGGAAGCCGCCTTTACAACGCCCATGTACACATTTTCTCCCACCGGCTCGCCGTCCAGCGGGCTGTCTGCATACGGCTGAACGAAGCCGGAAGCGCTGTCCGCTGCAATATTCGCATCCGACTGCGCAGCACCAACGCCCCTATCCGCCGCGCTGCCCGCCAAACCCGCCTCATGCGGCTGCGCGCCATCCTGCGGAAAATACGGTGTATAGTCTGTATCCGTATATTTAATCGCATTCCACATTTCCAGAAACATCACGGTCATGCTGCGCACTGCATCCCCTTCCAGCCGGACGCCGGTATCCTTCCAGTAACCATATGGATGCGTGATGTTAAAATATTCGTCCGCCAGATTATATCCGCCCGTAAAACCGATTTTCCCATCGATTACGGTAATCTTTCTATGATCACGGTTGTTCATAAAAACGTTTAAAACCGGCATCAGACGGTTAAACACGCGACACTGAATGCCTTCCGCTTCCATTCGCTGAATGAAATCCGTATTGATAAATCCGATGCTTCCGATATCGTCATAAAAGAGACGAACCTCCACGCCTTCTTTTGCTTTCCGTGCAAGAATTTCTTTTAACTCCCCAAACGACTGCTTATCCTCAATCGCATGGTATTCCATAAAAATAAAATGCTTTGCCTGGTTCAGCGCCTGCTTCTGAGCTTCAATCCCCTCCGACGCTTCTTTATAAAAAACGACATCCGTATTCTGATAAATCGGATATTTCGCATAGTTCCAGATATACGCCGCTTCATTCGCCGCCATCCGATCCGTCTGCTGCAGCTTTATCCGAACCGCTTTGTCCTGTATCAGCAGCCCGTCCAGACTCTGATCAATCCGCTCAAACCGCTCCCGTACCAACCGCGTCGCTTCTTTGCGTCCAAACAACAGATACATGCCGAGGCCCAACACCGGAAACGCCAGAATCAGGATAATCCAGGGCATTTTAAACGCTGCATTTGTCCTGCGGCCATAAAGCAGGATCACGACAACCAGCGTAAGCACGCTGGTCGCAACCGAAATCCATGTCGAATATCGGTTTAATTTCATCGCCTGTACGCAAATCCATATAACCTGTAACAGTACCGACAACGCAACGAACACAAGCCTTCCGATGCTGTTTTTTACCGCTGTCTTTTGTTCTGCACGCATCTTCATTTTGTCTACCCGTTCCTTTCCATCCTTTTTCTGTCAAACTGCCACGCTCCGAACACTTTCCACCATCCGCTGCAAAAGCTTCTTTCGCTATCTTAACATGAGTGTACCGTCAGTTCAAGCTGCGATTTACGCAGGTCCCCCGCGTATTCCGAAAGGTTGCGGAATGCGACACGCATGAGTGCTTCATTGATATATGTTGAAATGTCAAAGCTCAAAAGCCGGTTGAGCTCGCACGACAAAGCTTTTAACCCTGGAACCTGTTGATATCTGTTCTGCTCCAACACTTATTTGTGAAAAATACCCCAGAAAAGGGAGGATGCCAGGCAACCCGATGTCGCCTGGCATTTATTATGAAAAAGCTATTTGAAAAGTTGTGTTACTGTCATTGATTGGCTTGCTGTATCTTATAGTTTTAGTATAGAAACGGAAAGTGACGAAACCGTGATGGGCAGAAAAACATTCCGTTAAAGAAATATGAATAAAAAATGAACGCCGCTTATGTGTCCTCGCGGAGCATTTTTATTTCATAGGACGCATTTTCCTATGAAACAATAGAATGCACGCTCTGCGAGCATTCTATTGTCATGAATAAAAACGGACGGTCGGAAGATTCCGACCGTCCTGATTGATCTGTTTGAATGATCTGTTACTCGGCTGATGCTCAAGCCTTGTCTACAGAACCGAACAGTTCCATTTTTTCTTTTACAGTAGCCTTGATCGCTTCGAAGCCAGGAGCCAGCAGCTTACGAGGGTCATAACCCTTGCCCTGCTCGTCTTTGCCTTCTTCGATGTACTTTCTGGTAGCTGCAGCAAATGCAAGCTGGCACTCGGTGTTAACATTGATCTTAGCAACGCCAAGGGCGATTGCTTTCTTGATCATGTCAGCCGGGATACCTGTGCCGCCGTGAAGAACCAGAGGAAGATCACCAGTCAGTTGCTGGATAGCATCCAGAGTTTCAAAGGACAGACCCTTCCAGTTTGCAGGATATTTGCCGTGGATATTGCCGATACCAGCTGCCAGGAAGTCTACGCCCAGATCAGCGATTCTCTTGCACTCGTTGGGATCTGCGCATTCGCCCATACCTATAACGCCATCTTCTTCGCCGCCGATTGCACCAACCTCAGCTTCGATGGAAACGCCCTTTTCATGAGCAGCCTTAACCAGCTCAGTGGTCTTTTCAACGTTCTCGTCGATCGGGTAATGAGAGCCATCGAACATGATGGAAGAGAAGCCAGCTTCCAGACACTTGTAGCAGCCGTCGTATGAGCCGTGATCCAGATGCAGAGCAACGGGAACGGTGATGTTCAATTCTTCGAGCATACCGTTAACCATGCCTACAACGGTCTTGTAGCCGGTCATATACTTGCCTGCGCCCTCGGATACACCAAGGATTACAGGGGAGTTCAGCTCCTGAGCGGTCTGCAGGATAGCCTTTGTCCATTCCAGGTTGTTGATGTTGAACTGACCAACTGCATAATGGCCAGCTTTTGCTTTGTTCAGCATTTCTGTAGCAGATACTAACATCTTATTTACCTCCATAGAAATAAAATTATTATCTAACCGATGCTATTATACCCTATCTTTTTCAAAAAAGAAATACGGCATACGCATTTTTTTCCTCTTTTTCCACTTTTTCCACTAAACCGCTACATTTCACTGCGCTTCGTTTTCTTCTCCCGGCACCATGATATGCAGCGCCTGCTTCTGGTTTTCGATGACGATTTCTGTGTGCCTGCCGCCGAATTCGCCGTCCAGCGTCCACGCGACCTCTTCCTCTGTCTCCACCTTCAGCCAGGAGGTTTTAAAGCAATACATCTGTGCCGTGTCGATATCGCGCTGTGCCAGGGCAGCAAGCGTCTGATTGAGTTCGTCCAGGCTGCGCGGAACCTTTACGAGCGTCACCTCAAACATTCCATCGCTTAAATCCACATATTTTCCGGTGATTCCCTTAAATCCTCCGACCGAAACAGAATTCGTAATCATTCCATACAGAAAATCGTCCTCGATGACAGTGTCCTGCGTCGTAATTTTCATGTGGTAGGATTTGATATCCCGGAGCTTTTTCATGCCCTCCAGCAGATACGCCATATGCCCAAGCACATTTTTGACATCCTGACTGGTTTCATAGGACACCTCTGTAAAAAGTCCGAAGGCCGCAATATAAACAAAGGTTTTTTCGTTAAAGGAACCGACATCGCAGGCAAACATTCTGCCGCTGACTGCGATTTTCGCTGCCTCAGCCATGTTTTTCGGAATATTCAGGCTCTGCGCAAAATCGTTTGTGCTGCCTGCCGGAATATACCCGATCGGGCGGCGTCGAACACTCTTCATAATGCCGGTCACCACCTCATCCAATGTGCCGTCTCCGCCGCTGCATACCACGAGGTCATATTTTGCCGTTCTGTCTGCCGCAAGCTCTACGGCTTCCCCTGCATACTGAGTCGGTCTTGCTGTCACGACATAGCCTGCCTTAACGAACGTATCAATGATATCCAGCAGATTATTCCGGATCTGTCCTTTTCCCGCCCTGGGATTATAAATAAAAAGAAGCTTTTTGTCGTCCATCCTTTCCCTCCTTTCTGCTTTTTTATCCTTGTTTCGCCCCTGCGCTCCCGTAAAGTGTACTTGCTTCTATAACAACAAGCTTACTCTGGAAAATAGAAAAAGGGCAGCCACTTTCCGGTGGACACCCTTTCGTTTTCTTTATTCTGCCGCGCTGCTTAAATAATTTTCCATTCCGAAAATCGCGTCGTCTTCATCCGTTCCGTCTGCAATCACGGTTACCTTTTCGCCGGGTGCAAGCGCAAGGCTCATCATTCCCATGATGCTCTTCGCGTTCACTTTTCTGCCTTCAGACTCCAGATAAATATTGCTGGCATGCTTGCTTGCAACCTGCACCAGCATTGCTGCCGGGCGAGCCTCAAGCCCCTGCTTCAGCTTTACTTCCACAGTTTTCTGTTTCATAATAAAACTCCTCCTTTTAAGACCTCATGGCATCCGCCAGTTCACATAATTTCCGCAAACGATGATTTACGCCCGATTTTCCAACCGGAGGATCCAGATACATCCCCAGCTCCTTAAGCGGTGCTTCGGGATACTCCAGACGTACTTCAGCCATCTGACGCAAGCTCACCGGCAATTTTTCAAATCCATATTTTTGCTGCAAAAAAAGAATGTCGTCAACCTGCCTCGCCGCCGCTGTCACCGTCTTGGTAATATTGGCAGTTTCGCAATTGACGCGCCTGTTTACCGTATTGCGGACTTCCCGGACGATCCTGGAATTTTCAAATTCCATCAGCGCCACATGCGCCTCAACCACATTCAGAAAATCCGAAATTCCGGCTCCTTCTTTTATGTAAACCACATAATACTTTTTTCGCTGTACAATCCGCCCTTCGATCTCAAACTCGGTCAAAATCTCCAGAATCTGCTGTGCCTGCAGCGGTCTGCTGCATACAATTTCCAGATGATATCCTTTCCCGGGATTGCTCATCGAACCGGCTGCCAGAAACGCGCCTCGTAAAAACGCTCTCTGGCAACAGGAATTTCGGATTAAAAGCCTGCTCACCGGACATCGTAAACCATCCTGTAGGCTCTCCTCACCGGACGTCGGGCTGCCTGTCTGATCCAAAAATTTGATCCCCTGCAGAATCCTGAGGATCAGTTCCGGGTCATCTATCCGACAGAAATATCCGGTTTGCTGATTTTCCTGTTGTACACGGGTTTCCGTACTTATATTAAATGTTTTCTGTAATAATGTAAAGCATTTTCTCACAACGAGCGCATTTTCCGCATGAATCTGCAGAAAAGTCCCCGTCGTACCGACGCCGATGCTGCCGTTAAAATGGAGAAGTGCTGCCAGCTCCGCCAGCTGGCAGTGCCTTGCCGGACTGATGTGCCGATACAGCTCTTCTTTTACTCCCGATGAAAATGACATATGAAATATCCTTAAATATCCCTGTGGCTCAAAGATACTCCATACTTGGCTTCCCTGTTACGAAGCTTTCTATAAAGCTCATTGGCCAGCGTTACGCTCCTATGTTTGCCGCCGGTGCAGCCGATCGCCACCACCAGCTGGTATTTGCCTTCTTTAATATAATTTGGAATCAAAAATCGCAGCAGATCTGTCAGCTTGTCCAGAAAAATCCCCGCCTCCGGGAAGCTCATGACATAATCCTGAACGCCCCTGTCGTTGCCGGTCAGATATTTCAATTCATCTATATAAAAAGGGTTCGGCAGGAAACGGACATCAAATACCAGATCCGCATCTGCCGGAATTCCATGCTTGAAGCCAAAAGAAAGAATATTGATCATCAGACTGCTGTACTCTTCATTTTTTACAAAAATCCGATCCAGCTCCTCTTTCAGCTCCCGGGTCAGCAGCTTGGACGTGTCAATCACATAGTCTGCATCCTTCTTAACCTGCTGCAGGATTTTCCTTTCTTTTTCAATTCCGTCTTCGATTCTCGGATTTTCTGCTGAACACAGCGGATGCATCCGTCGGCTCTCTTTATAACGTTTCACAAGCACTGCATCAGAAGCGTCCATAAAAAGAACTTCGAACACCATACCGTTTTGTCTTAAACAGGAAAGTGTTTTTTCTACCCTGGCAAAGGACTGATCCGTGCGGACGTCCACGCCGATAGCAACTTTTGTTATTTCCGTATTCGGTGTGGACAAAAGCTCAACGAACTTGTCGATCAGCTGAATCGGCAGATTGTCCACACAATAGTATCCCATATCCTCCAGCAGTCGCATCGCGGTGCTTTTGCCGCCGCCGCTCATGCCGGTTACCATTACAAATCTCATTTCTCAAAATCTCCCAGGAAAATCACTTCCGGCTCCAGCGTTACGCCGAATTTTTCCTGCACTGTTTCTGTGACTTTCTGAATTAGTCCCGCCACGTCCGCAGACGTCGCATTTTTTCGGTTGATGACAAAACCGCAGTGCTTTTCGGAAACCTGTGCGCCGCCGACGCACGCTCCGGCCAGTCCGGCATCCATAATCAGCTTGCCTGCAAAATATCCTTCCGGGCGTTTAAACGTACTGCCCGCACTCGGATATTCCAGCGGCTGTTTTTCCCGACGCTTTGCAGAAAGCTCCTGCATCGTAGCGGAAATTTCGCTTCGGTCGCCTTTTTGCAGCTTTAAAACAGTGCTGAGCACCACACAGGGCTTTGTTTTTACAATGCTCGTGCGATAGCCGAACGCCATTTCTTCCCTGTTGTATACACGACATCTGCCATCCGGTTCCATCACCTCTACCGACTCTGTCACACCCGCAATCTCACCGTTGTAAGCGCCCGCGTTCATCCGGACTGCTCCGCCAATCGTTCCGGGGATTCCCGATGCAAATTCCAATCCGGTCAGCCCTGCTTCCATCGCGCTTCTCGATACAGCGGAAAGCATCGCGCCTGCGCCGCATCGGATCGTAGCTTCGTCGATTTCAGTCTTTAAAAATTCCCCCGCCAGATGCAGGATCGCGCCGCGGTAGCCCCGGTCACCCACCAAAAGGTTACTTCCGTTTCCGAGCAAAAACCACGGCAGCGCCTCTTCCTGCAGCCAGGCAAGAACCTGCGCCAGCTCTTTTCTCGTCTCGATCACAAGAAAATAGCGCGCAGGACCACCTGTCCGGAATGTCGTATGCCTGTCCATCCGTTCTTCTGTTAAAATCCGCTCCTTCGGCAGAATTTCATTTAATCTGTCACTCAAATGTCCTGACCAGCCCTTCTGCTCCGGCTTTGCACCGGATACGTTGTTATTTTATGCGGATCTTTTGCAGATGATACCGGTATTACTTCAATACCAGTCTGGCAGCGCCGTAAATACCAGCGTCATTGCCCAGAGTTGCCAGGGTAAACAGTGCACCACGGCAGCCCTTGAACGCATATTTCTGGAAATATTTCTGAATGTAATCCAGCAGCACATTGCCGGCTTTGGAAACACCGCCGCCGATTACGAAGATCTCCGGGTTGGAAACATTGGCAACCAGCGCCATCGCCTTGCCCAGATACCAGCCAAAGTCCTCTGCAACCTCGATTGCCACCGTATCTCCTGCTTTAACCGCATCCCATACGTCCTTTGCACTCAGATCGTCCTTGCGCATCAAGCTCGGGCGGTCATCCTCTGCCAGCTTACGCTTTGCCATACGGACAATACCCGTTGCGGAAACATATTCCTCCAGGCATCCGCAGTTGCCGCAATTACAAGGCTCTGTCTCATCATCATTGACATGCATATGTCCGATCTCGCCTGCGGCTCCGGTTGCACCGGCAACCATCTTACCGTTGATGATAATACCGCCGCCAACACCAGTTCCCAGGGTTACTACAACGACATCCTCATACCCCTTTGCGCCGCCCTGCCAGGCCTCGCCCAGTGCTGCTACGTTGGCGTCATTACCAGCTTCTACCGGCATATTTAAAAGTGTCTGCAGCTCTTTTTTCAGGCTCATGGTTCCCCAGCCAAGATTGACTGCACCATAAAGTGTGCCCTCAGAGTCAATCGGTCCCGGTGCACCGATGCCGACGCCGACTACCTCTGTACGGTCCATTTCACGCTCATTCATTTTTTTGAGGATGCTCTTTGCACAGTCCGGCAGAATCGCTTTGCCGTCATCCTCTGTCACCGTAGGGATTTCCCACTTTTCCATCAGATCGCCGTTGGTGTTAAAAAGACCAAGCTTTACTGTCGTTCCTCCTACATCTACACCAAAACAATACTTACCCATTTTATTTTCCTCCCGCTTCTCGCGTATTTTCAAAAAGCTTTTCAGCTGTCTGATCTATGATGATGCCTTACTCTTTTGTACGATCCGCCAGCTGCATCGCTGTACGGAGCACTATTGCTTTCATTCCGAACATTTCGATATGCCTGACCGCTTTAGTCCTCATCCTCATTCCGCTTACGTGCAAGGGAATTCTGGACTCTTGTATACAGCTCCTGCGCTGCATTGTATCCCATCTTTTTCTGTCTGTGATTGACAGCTGCCGCTTCGCAAATAATTGCCAGGTTTCTGCCGGGACGGATCGGAATGTTGTGGCAGACAACCTTGTTGCCCAGATATTCCGTATATTCCTCTTCCAGTCCGAGACGGTCGTATTCTCTGTCCTTGTCCCACTCTTCCAGACGGATTACGAGGTCGATATTCTGTGTCTCGCGGACACTCGAAGCACCGAACAGCGCCTTGACGTCCACAATACCAATACCGCGCAGCTCGATAAAGTGCTTTGTGATATCCGGTGCAGTTCCGACCAGTGTTTCCTCACTGACCTTGCGGATCTCTACAACATCGTCCGTTACCAGACGGTGTCCTCTCTTAATCAGCTCAAGCGCCGCCTCGGATTTACCGATTCCGCTCTCGCCTGTAATCAGGACGCCTTCGCCATATACGTCAACCAGTACGCCGTGAACAGAAATGCAGGGTGCCAGCTTGACATTCAGCCAACGGATCAGCTCTGCCGTAAACGAACTCGTCGCACGCTTGGTCATCAGAAGCGGAACGCCTTTTTCAATGGCAATTTGCCGAAACAGCTCATCCGGATGCAGTTCACGACAGAAAATAATGCCGGGAATCGGGTAATCCAAAAGCTTCTCCAGCATCTCCTTCTCTTCTTTTTCCGACATTCTCTTAACATAAGAGTATTCTACGAATCCAATCACCTGCAGACGGGTCGCCTCAAAGTGTTCAAAATAGCCCGCCATAGGAAGTGCCGGTCGGTTGATATCCGGCAACGTAACCTTAATCCCCTTCAGGTTGATTTCAGGAGTCAGATTTTCCAGCTTCATTTTTTCTGCAATCTTCATTAAACTGATGCTTGCCATAATCCATCCTCTCTTTTCCAGGACATGCAGACAGTAGTTCCTGACATCAGAAACTCTGTTTTTATGCCATACTTTGTTTTATTTTATCACAGATCATTATTCCCGGCAATCTTCCTCTTGGTGGTTATGAAAAAATTCATAGATTTCTTCCGCCACGGACATTGGCAAATCTGCCTGCATCGCAATCTGCTCTGCCGTCGCGTCCCGGATCTCATAAATCGATGGAAAGCTTTTCATCAGCGCCTTTCTCCGCGCAGGGCCCACGCCCGGGATTTCATCCAGCACGCTCTTGACCTGATCCTTGCTGCGCAGTGACCTGTGGTATTCGATTGCAAACCGGTGCGCCTCGTCCTGCACTCTTGTAATCAGCTTGAAGGCTTCAGAATTACGGTCAATCGGCAGCTCCACATTGTGAAAATAAAGTCCTCTCGTCCGATGGTTGTCATCCTTTACCATGCCGCAGACCGGAATGTTTAAATGCAGCTCGTCCAGCACCTGCTGCGCGATGTTGACCTGCCCGCGTCCGCCGTCCATCAGCAAAAGGTCCGGAAACCGTGCAAAGCTTCCGAACTCCCCGGACAGATTTTTTTCTTCCAGCTCTTTCGTCTCTTTTAAGCCGTGTTCAAAGCGTCTCGTCAGAACCTCGCGCATGCAGGCATAGTCATCCGGTCCTGCTACCGTTTTGATTTTGAATTTTCGGTAATCGCTGCGCTTGGGCTTTCCCTTTTCATAAACGACCATCGAGCCGACATTTTCAAAGCCGCTGATGTTGGAAATATCGAACGCCTCCATCCGGTCGAGCATCGGTAAATCCAGCAGCTGTGCGATCTGCCGCACCGCACCGACCGTACGCGCCTCGTCGCGCGCAATTCGCTCCCGGTCTTTTTCCAGGACGAGCTTTGCATTTTTTTCCGCAAGCTCCACCAGCTTTTCCTTCTGTCCCTTCCGCGGCACGCGGATATATACCCTCGCGCCCCTGCGTGCGGTCAGCCATTCTTCTAATACCGGTATGTCATCTATTTCTTTCTGTAAAATCAATTCCCGCGGTACGAACGGTGTTCCGGCGTAAAACTGTTTCACAAAATCCAGCAGAATCTGCGCCTTATCCGAATCCTCCACATGCGTCATATAAAAATGCTCGCGCCCGATCAGCTTGCCTCCACGCACAAAAAACACCTGTACCACTGCGTCGCTTCCGTCTTTGTCCAGCGCAATGATGTCCTTGTCCTCCCCGTCGCTGTCCGTGATTTTCTGCTTCTGAGACACCTGCTTTACGCTGTTGAACAGATCGCGGTACCGGGCGGCTTCCTCAAATTCCAGGGCCTCCGCCGCTTCTTCCATTTTTTTCTGCAGATCGTTTAAAATCATATTATAATTGCCGTTTAAAAACTCCAGCGCCTTGTCCACATGTGCCCGGTACTCCTCGCGGCTCACATAATCCTGACACGGAGCCATACACTGCCCGATGTGATAATTTAAGCACGGGCGTTCCAACCCACAGTCCCGCGGCAGTACCCGGTTACAGGTACGCAGTTTGAACAGCTTATTTAACAGCTCGATCGTATCCTTGACCGCCGCCGCAGAGGTAAACGGCCCGAAATACTTCGATTTGTCCTTTTTCATCAGTCTGGAAAACTGCACGCGCGGATATGCCTCCCCAACTGTGACCTTAATATAGGGATAAGTTTTATCATCCTTGAGCAGCGTGTTGTATTTCGGATTGTGTTCCTTGATCAGATTGTTTTCCAGAACCAGGGCTTCCAGCTCCGAATCCGTCACAATATATTCAAACCGGGCTATCTGCGTTACCATCTTTTCAATCTGTGGTCCGCGGTTAATTTTCTCACGGAAATACGACTGTACTCTGCTTCGCAGGCGAATCGCCTTGCCGACATAAATGATATTGTCCTGTGCGTCGTGCATCAGGTACACGCCGGGCTTCTGCGGCAGTTTTTTCAGCTCTTCTTCTATTACAAACATGTCGCGTTCTCCCCTTCTAATACAGCAGGGACTATGTTTCCATAGTCCCTGACAAACTTTCTTTCACTCCGGTTCTGCCGCCATGCATAACACTTCGTGTATAGCATTTACGATGAGCTTTCCTATTTCTTCTCGTCGTCCGGAAGGGAGGCTCCTGAAAAACGTCCTACCGGTCCTTTATTCTCCGGCTTCGGCGTCGGAGGAATCCAGGGCTTATCCTGTTCCTGGCTCTGTTCGGTGTCAGATGGATCCGCCGGCTGCTGTGTATCTCCCGGCTGCTGTGCATCTCCCGAGAAGAAGCTGTCTTCTCTTTCCTGCTGCTGGCGTGCGAACTCTTCCCATGGCTTCGGCGTGAAAGACTGCGGCTGCGCTTCGGTGTCTGTGCCCGATGCAGGTGCTGTGCCATAGCTGTTTCCTGAATCGGACTGGCTCGGGTTCTCTGCGTCTGCAGTCTGTTCTGCCGCCTTCATCTGTGCGCCGTCAGTCTGCTCCGGTTCTTCCTGCGGTAGTCCCTTGGCCTGTCTGTAAATCTGCATGAATTCCTTGCCGGTGATCGTCTCTTTTTCAATCAGATGCGCCGCCAGCTGATCCATCACCTCACGATTTGCGGACATCAGCTCCAGTGCTTCCTGATAACATTCTTTCAGGATACGCATGACTTCCTGATCGATCTCAGCCGCCGTCGCATCGGAGCAGTTTAAAACCGTCCTGCCGTCCAGATACTGGCTTTCTACGGATTCCAGCCCAATCAAACCGAACTTTTTGCTCATACCGAAACGGGTTACCATAGAGCGTGCCAAACCGGTCGCCTGCTCGATATCGTTCGAAGCGCCTGTCGTTACCGTATCAAATACAATTTCTTCCGCCGCACGGCCGCCCAGATAGCCGACCAGCATATCATGGATTTCCGCCTCGGTGTTTAAATACTTTTCTTCTTCCGGCACATGCATGACATAGCCGAGGGCGCCCATCGTGCGGGGCACGATCGTAATCTTCTGCACGGGCTCGGAATTTTTCTGCAATGCCGCAATCAGCGCATGACCTACTTCATGATAGGATACGATCTTACGCTCCTGCGCGCTCATGATCCGGTCTTTTTTCTCCTTGCCGACCAGTACCTGCTCGACCGCTTCAAACAGATCCTTCTGGCAGACATATTCCCTGCCCTCTTTGACTGCATTGATCGCAGCCTCGTTGATCATATTGGCAAGGTCAGAGCCGACCGCGCCGCTCGTCGCGAGCGCAATTGCATCGAAATCAACCGTTTCGTCCATCTTAACGTCTTTGGCGTGCACCTTGAGAATCTCTACGCGTCCCTTTAAGTCGGGCTTATCTACGATAATCCGGCGGTCAAATCGTCCCGGACGCAGCAGTGCCTTGTCCAGAATCTCCGGACGGTTGGTCGCCCCCAGAACCAGAATTCCCTTCGAAGTATCAAAACCATCCATCTCAGAAAGCAGCTGGTTCAGCGTCTGCTCACGCTCTTCATTTCCGCCGCCGTATTTGGAATCTCTGCTTCTGCCGATTGCATCAATCTCATCGATAAAGATGATACAGGGCGCATTTTTCGTCGCTTCTTTAAACAGGTCGCGCACGCGCGATGCACCGACACCGACGTACAGCTCGATAAAATCGGAACCGGTCAGCGAAAAGAACGGAACCTTCGCCTCTCCGGCTACTGCCTTTGCCAGAAGCGTCTTACCGGTACCGGGAGGGCCGACTAACAGCGCACCCTTGGGCAGCTTTGCGCCGATCTTCACATAGCGCTGCGGATTGTGCAGGAAATCGACAACCTCCTGCAGCGACTCCTTTGCTTCGTCCTCGCCTGCTACATCCTTAAACGTGATTCCGGTTTCTTTCTGTACATAAACCTTTGCGTTGCTCTTGCCGACGCCCATCGGGCCGCCTCCGCCCATCCGCCGAAATAGCAGACTTAAAAGCAGCCACATAACGACAATCGGAAGCACATAGGTCAGGATCATCGTCAAAATCAGTCCGGAGCTGTCCGGAACATCCTTGCCGTAGCTTGCAACCTTATATTCTTTTAAGTACGCCGTCAATGCATCATCCGACTGTGCCTTACCGGTATAATAGGTTACCTCCGGCATCGCAGAAAACAGTGTCTTCTGGTTTGTCTGCTGCAGTTTGAGATAAATCGTATCGTCATCCCAGGTAACCTCTGCCGCCTTGCCGTCTTCTACCAGCTCCTGAAATTTTCCATAGGTGATTTCCTGATTGGTTGCATTATTGATCATCCGCATAAACAGGCTCATGGAAATCAACGTCACAATCGCCGCAATCGCCAACAGGATCAGGCTCGTCCGCCTCGGATTGTTCTGTCCCGATCCTCCGGAACCGTTCGGTCCCTGGGATCCGTTGCCGGAACCATTTCCATTTCCGCCGTTAAACGGGTTCATATTATTATCCATTCGATTTAACCTTTCTTTTCGTCCGCTTCATGCATGGAAGCCACGATAGTACCATAATTATAGACATTTCGATAGGATAAATCAATACGCAAAGTCTAAAATAGAATTCTGCTCTACGACTCAAACGCGCTTTTTACCGATATGGATTTCCGGAACCGCCACATTTTCATAAACGATATCCTGATCTTCTCCGCACACCTCTGCAGGGTCTGCGTCGTCATCTCCTTTTAAGTGAATCTCCGGAACTGCCAAATTTTCATTTTCCACTTTGTATTTTGCTGCTTTTTCTTTTCTTTTTTCCCAAAACATCATTTTTCCCCCTTGCTTTACAGGAAATTGATAAACAGCGTAATGACAAGGCTGTTGATAAAATCCGCAAACAGGCTGCCCACAATCGGGATCAGCAGATATGCCTTTACAGACGGCACATATTTTTCACACACTGCCTGCATATTTGCCATCGCATTCGGTGTAGCCCCCATACCGAAACCGCAGGTACCGGAACAAATAACCGCCGCATCATAATCTTTTCCCATGACGCGGAACACTACAAAATAAGTGTACAGAAACATCAAAAGCACCTGTCCTGACAGCAACAGGAGCATCGGCACAGCCAGCTCCGCCAGCTGCCACAGCTTCAGCGTAATCATCGCCAAACCAAGGAACATGGAAAGACTGATACCACCGATGCCATTGATTTCTCCCATATAGATAGGAAATTTCCCAGTATATTCACTCAGGTTCCGCATCACGGCGGCTACGATCATCGCACCAATATAAATTGGAAACGTCATTCCTGTCATCGATAAAACCTGAGACAACACCGTTCCGATTCCCATTGCCAGAACCAGCTGAAAGAATGCAGCCGGATACTGTTTTACATGGCGTTCATGTTTTTTATCTTCTTCCAGCAGAAGGCTGTCATCCTCAGGAATCGCCGTTTTCAAAAGATCGCGCTTTTCAACCAGCCGTTCGCCGAGCGGTCCGCCCATCACGCTGCCTGCCACCAGGCCAAACGTCGCTGCCGCCGTACAAACCGTCGTTGCCCCTGAAATCCCGAAGTCCTCCAGCACGGGACCAAACGCACCCGCCGTACCGTGTCCGCCCGTCATCGGAATCGAGCCGGTACACATGCCGACCAACGGATCGAGGTGCAAAAACTTCGCCAGGCCTACCGCAGTTCCGTTCTGCAGCACGATCAGACCGATTACCAGTCCCAGAAAGATAATCATGGATTTCCCGCCGCTTTTCAGAACCTTCAGATTTGCCTGAAAGCCTACCGAGGTAAAGAAAAACACCATGAATACTTCTTTTAAAATATCGTCAAATACAAACTCCGCAATTCCCGTCACATAGCAGATACATGTTGCCACTGCAAAAATAACGCCGCCGATTACCGGCGCAGGAATACAAAACCGCTCCAGCAGCCAGCACTTTTTTCTTAAATATCTTCCAAGCATCAGAGCAAGCACTGCAACTGCCATTGTCTGATACATATCCAGTTCAATTCTCACTCTTTTCTCCTCTGCTCTCATAATACCGCTCTGCACCTTTGTGGAACGGAACCGAAATTCCGGCTACAGCAGCGTCTGCGTCCGTAATCAGCTCCACCGGCAGCGCAAAATCCAGCTCCTGCTGTTCCTCAAATAAAAGCGCAGTCAGTTCCTCCACCACCTCTGCAGAAACGCTATCGCTCGCCAACAAGACCGCTTTTACGCCAACCGTCGAAACATCCTCTTCCTGTCCCGGATAGGTTCCGGCTGCAATAATACAGCTGTCATAAACCGGATAGCTCTTTTTCAGACGTGCCGCAGCAGCGCTGTCAACATTCAGGAACCGGATTCCTGTCCGCTGCGCCAGATTCGTAATTGCAGCCGTCTGCACTCCTGCCGTACAGAAAAATGCGTCGATCGTGCCATTTTCCAGCTCCTTCGCAGCCTCTGTGTAATTCAGGGAAACTTCCTCCACCAGCTTTTCGTTCAGACCGTATGCCGCCAGAATCTGCAGCGCGTTCTGCTTCGTCCCGGACTCTTCCTCACCGATGCTGACCCTGTGTCCTTCCAGCTCTTCCACCGTCGAAATTTCAGAGTCTGCGCGCACCACAATCTGACACGCTTCTTCATAAACGCCCGCTACAGCCCCGAATCCACGGATCGGCTCTGTTTCCTGAAACTGCCCGGTTCCGTTCCAGGCATCCTCCAGCAAATCCGCCTGACACAGCGCGAGCTGAATATAATTCTGGGATAAAAGCCGGAGGTTTGCAGCTGATCCGGCGGTCGTACGCACCTCAATCTCCCTGTTGTTCGTCTCGGATTCCAGCTTTGCAAACGCATCGGAAAATGCCTGATACGTTCCTCCAAGTCCCGCAGCCCCCATTTTCAGCCGACCGCTGTCCCTGCCGCAGCTAGACAGCAGCAGAAGCGCCGCCAGAAAAATTCCAATTCTTTTTTTCATTCTGTCTCCATTCCTATGCCATCATTTCCACCAAACAATAGAATGCACGCTCTGCGAGCATTCTATTGTCATGAACAATAGAATACACTCTCTGCGAGCATTCTATTGTCATGAATCATAGCGGAAAGAGCCTGTAAAATCAAGCGTCAGTTCCTTTCCGCGAAATATCTGCAGATTTTTTCTCAGGAAACGGTAGATTTTTTCTTTCAATGCGTTATATAATTGTGTCAGAGTTTGTCGTGACGAATCCGTCACGATTTTTCAAGTAACTGCTATACTAAAGTTTACACAGGGAGTTTCTTATGAATATCGGTTTTGACAATCAAAAGTATCTGCAGATGCAGTCTGCCCATATCCGCGAACGAATTTCCATGTTCGGGGATAAATTGTATCTGGAATTTGGCGGCAAGCTGTTCGACGACTATCATGCGGCCAGAGTACTGCCCGGATTCGAGCCGGACAGTAAATTGAAAATGCTACTCCAGTTAAAGGATCAGGCAGAAATCGTCATCGCGATCTCCGCCAGTGCGCTGGAAACCAACAAAACACGCCGTGATCTCGGTCTGACTTATGACCTCGAGGTGCTGCGTCTTACAGAAGCATTCCGCAATATCGGTCTTTACGTCGGAAGCGTTGTCATCACACAGTATGCCGGTCAGCCCGCTGCGGACCTGTTCCGCAAAAAGCTCGAAACCCTCGGCATCCGCTGCTATATCCACTATATTATTGAAGGTTATCCGACCAACGTGGAAAAAATCGTCAGCGAAGAAGGCTACGGCAAAAACGATTATATCGAAACCAGCCGTCCGCTCGTTGTCGTAACCGCACCCGGACCCGGCAGCGGCAAAATGGCTACCTGCCTTTCCCAGCTGTATCATGAGCATCTGCGCGGCGTCAACGCCGGCTACGCCAAGTTCGAGACATTCCCGATCTGGAATCTGCCGTTAAAGCACCCGGTCAACCTCGCCTATGAGGCTGCTACCGCTGATTTAAACGACGTCAACATGATCGACCCGTTCCATCTGGAAGCTTACGGCGTTACCACCGTCAACTACAACCGCGACGTTGAGATTTTCCCTGTTCTGAGCGCTATTTTTGAAGAAATCATGGGCGAATGTCCTTACAAGTCTCCTACGGACATGGGCGTCAACATGGCTGGCAACTGCATCATCGACGATGAGGCCTGCAAGGAAGCCTCCAGACAGGAAATCATCCGCCGTTATTACAACTGCTTATGCGACTTAAAACGCGGAAACTCCACGCCCGCCGTTTTGTACAAGCTCGAGCTTCTGATGAAGCAGGCTGGAATTACTGTTGCAGACCGCAAAGTAATCGCTGCTGCCATGAACCGCGAAGAGGCTA
>ULVX01068711.1_pt1 | contig 23490 bp, 19 predicted proteins | sample 1959811 | NCBI WGS metagenome assembly ULVX01 (sample SAMEA4835797, study PRJEB28245) | human gut metagenome | biome: gut microbiome; material: fecal sample | place: Denmark | collected 2008
CATGCTCGCTCGAGTCGCGGACTGCACGGATTTCAACCTCGGTGCTGCCCGAAGGGATACACACCACGATGCGCAGCGACGGAGAGAACCAATGGTGTTTCGAGCTTACCATCTTGATAAGTCCGCGGATCATCAGCTCGGCGGCGTTGAAGTCGGCGATAACGCCGTCGCGCAGCGGGCGGATGGTGCGGATGCCCGGGTGCTCTTTTCCCTGCATCATCTTAGCCTTTTCTCCTACGGCAACAAGCTTGCCTTTGGAGTCGAGAGCCACATACGAAGGCTCGTCGACCACGATCTTGTCATTGTGGATGATGATCGTGTTTGCCGTTCCAAGGTCAACGGCTATTTCTTGTGTCAGTGAGAATATTCCCATTTTGCTGTTATTATTGTCGGTTGTTTTAATGCTTGAAGTGACGGATGCCTGTCATAACCATGGCGATGCCGTTCTTGTTGCAGAAGTCAACGGTCTCGTTGTCGCGGATTGAACCGCCGGGCTGAATCACGGCTGTGATGCCTTCGTTGTGGGCGATTTCAACGCAGTCGGCAAACGGGAAGAAGGCGTCGGATGCCATAACCGCGCCGTGAAGGTCGAAGTTGAACGACTTGGCCTTCTCGATGGCTTGGCGAAGGGCGTCGACACGCGATGTCTGACCGATGCCGCTCGCAAATAGCTGCTTGCCTTTGGCGAGCACGATGGCGTTGCTCTTGCTGTGCTTCACCACCTTGTTGGCGAAGAGCAAATCTTCTGCCTGCTCGGCGGTGATGGCTTTCTCCGTGGCCTGCTTGAGGTCGGCTGTAGTCTCTTTGCGGAGGTCTTTGTCCTGACGGAGCACGCCGTTGAGAATGGAGCGGAACTGCTGTGTCGGAAGCTCGGTAGACTTTTGAAGCAGGATGATGCGGTTCTTCTTCTGCTCGAGAATGGCGAGTGCCTCTTTGGTGTACGACGGTGCGATGCAAACCTCGAAGAAGATTTTGTGCATCTCCTCGGCTGTAGCGGCGTCAATCTCGCGGTTGGCGATGAGCACTCCGCCGAACGCCGACACGGGGTCGCCGGCAAGTGCGTCTTTCCATGCCTCGAGGATGGTTGGACGAGAAGCGATGCCGCAGGCATTGTTGTGCTTCAGGATGGCAAACGTGGTCTCGTCGAAGTCGCCGATAAGGTTCACAGCCGCGTCGATGTCGAGAAGGTTGTTGTAGGAAATCTCCTTGCCGTGAAGCTGCTCAAACATCTTGTCGAAGTCGCCGAAGAACTTGCCCGCCTGATGTGGATTCTCGCCGTAGCGCAGATGGCGCGAGCCGTTGATGGCAACGCGGAAGTCGCTGTCGCTCTCTGCGTCGAAATAGTTGAAGATGGCGCTGTCGTATGCGCTCGAAACGCCGAAGGCCTCCTTTGCGAAGAAGCGGCGGTCGGCAAGCGAGGTCACTGCGTCGCCGTTTTGCTTCAGAATCTCGCAGAGGGGCGCGTACTGATGCTTCGACGCCACGATCACAACGTCGTTGTAGTTCTTGGCGGCGGCGCGGATAAGAGAGATGCCGCCTATGTCGATTTTCTCTATGATGTCGGCTTCTGACGCTCCAGATGCCACTGTCTCTTCAAAAGGATAGAGGTCGACAATCACAAGGTCGATCTCCGGTATTTCGTATTGCTTGATTTGCTCTTGGTCGCCGGCGTTGTCGCGGCGGTTGAGAATGCCGCCAAACACCTTGGGGTGGAGTGTCTTGACGCGTCCGCCGAGAATCGAAGGGTAGCCGGTAAGGTCTTCAACCGCTTCGCATTCGTATCCCAGACCGTCGATAAATGATTTTGTCCCTCCTGTGGAAAGAAATTTCACTCCGTGATTGTGTAACAAACTTAAAAGTTCATCCAACCCGTCTTTGTGGAATACGGAGACGAGAGCCGTTTTAATTCTCTTGTTGTCAGCCATTAATGTTTTGTCAATATAATTAAACAAACCTGTCGAACGCCTTCCTGACATTCGATTTGCAAAGATACGCAAATCAATCAACATACACTCCTAAAAATCAACATTATTTTCCCAAAAAAATGTTTTTCAGCATATTTTTGATGATTGGTGGGTGTGTGTGCTTTTTCGTATGCTCGGATTTTTGTAAGTTTGTGGTGGTTTTCAAGTAATGGATGAAATGGAACAATGGGATGACGTGCTGCCGGTAGGCTCTGTGCTGCGGAGCGGTAAACGTGAATATAGAGTGGAGGCGGTGCTCGGCAAGGGCGGCTTCGGAATCACCTACAAGGTTTCAGCGATGGAGCAGGTGGGGCAGATACCTGTGCGCGTGGAGTTTGCCATGAAGGAATTTTTCATGGACGGATGTCTGCGCGATGCTTCTGGAAAGGTCAGCACGGCTGACACAAAGGGGGAGGCTGCCGATGGCTTGAAGGATTTCATCTCTGAGGCGTGGCGGCTGAACAGTCTGTGCGGACAATGCCGCAACATAGTGCCGGTCGACGAGGTGTTTGAGGCTAACGGTACGGCATGCTATGTGATGGAGTTCCTTGATGGCGGAAGTCTTGCGGATTATGTGAAAAAGCAAGGTGCGCTTTCTGTTGGTGCAGCAAAGAAAATTTTGAAACCTGTGGCAGACGCCGTGGCGTTTCTGCACAGCAACCGCATCACGCATCTCGACATCAAGCCTGGCAACATTATGTTCCGTTCCAACGGTGATCCTGTGCTTATTGATTTTGGTCTTGCCAAGCACTACGACCGTCGGGGCAATGCCACGACCACCATTCGGACGTTGGCATACAGCGCAGGCTTCTCTCCGGCGGAGCAGTATGTAGGGTTGAAGCAGTTCTCGCCGCAGTCGGATGTGTACGCCCTCGCTGCCACATTCGCCAACATGCTGACCGGCAAGACTCCTCCCGAAGCGATAGATTTGGAGTTCTCGTTGAATGATTGGTCGGTATGCCTTCCTGAAGAAGTTCGTCCGGCAGTGGTGCATGCTATGGCTTATTCTCGCAAGGACCGCACGCTCTCGGTCTGCGATTTCGTCAAGGAGTTGTATGGCAACGAGCCATCTGTCGTTGAGAAGCCAGTGTCGCAACCTGCAGCAGAGCCAACGGTTGAATCAAAAACTGAAGTGATTGGAGAAAAGCGGAAAAAAGGAAATCAGAGTTGTGTAGGACGGTTTGTAATAGGGGTCTGCATTGCTTTTGTTGTGATTGTTTGTAGGATAGGTATAAAGTCTTGGCTCAATTCAAGTTCGCAAAATCAAGGGACACAAGTGGATCCTATGCCGCAATTGGTTTCAGTCAACGGCTCGCAAACATACGATGTCAATGGTGTTAAATTTACGATGGTACCTGTTGAGGGCGGTACGTTCACGATGGGTGCGACCTCTGAGCAGGTTGGCGATGCGGAAGACTGTGAAAAGCCTACACATCAAGTGACTCTTGGCAACTACTATATAGGGCAGACAGAGGTGACGCAGGAATTGTGGGAAGCGGTGATGGGTAGCACACCTTCGCATTACGAAGGCGACAATCGTCCAGTAGTAAAAGTGTCGTTTTATGATTGTCAAAGGTTTGTCCGGGAGTTGAACGAGTTGACTGGCCGTGAGTTCCGTCTGCCCACAGAGGCTGAGTGGGAATATGCTGCCCGTGGAGGTAATAAAAGTCGTGGCTATAAGTATGCTGGTGGTAATAGTATAGATTCTGTGGCATGGTATTGCGACAACAGTGATTCCAGAACGCACAATGTCGGACTCAAGCAACCGAATGAATTGGGCATCTACGATATGAGCGGAAACGTATATGAATGGTGCAGCGATTGGTTTGTCGGTGACTATTCTTCGCCTTTGCCAGATGAACCAGACTCTCGTATAATTCGTGGCGGCGGTTATTCGCATGCGAATAATGGATTCTGTCGAGTGTCAAGTCGTGGGCGTATCAACGAAACTTTTAACATGGATGGTTGGGACATTGGACTCCGCCTCGTGATTGGGGAGAGGAAACCAAGCAATCCTAATGTGGGGATGAATGGACAAAAGCAGACAAACAAGTTGATTGAAGAGGAAAGGACTCGAGGAGGTATTTAAAAAAATACACCTGATTCTGTGAGAAAAAAAAGCCCAAAATTTGGGCTTGGTTGACATGGTTTGAGTGGACTGTGACGCAGAACGGATGCAAATTTACTGCTTGATTATCCAATCCGTAAAGTTGGCATCGCCTTTGACGCAGAAATTGATTCCGACTTTGACGATTTGTTTAAGCGAATTTTTATATGCGTCGGCATAGCCTTTCAAGTCGATTTGGCGAAGGGCATCATCTGCCGAGCCGTTGAATTTTATCTCCATCACATATATGCGGCTTTCGGTTTCGAGTGCGACGTCAATCCGCCCTTTGTGAGTGCGCACTTCTACCTGCATTCGGTAATTTGTCAGAATCGTGAATATTACATACAGCATCTGTTGGTAATGACCCTCGTATGCCGTGTTGTCGCAATACGGCACTGTCGACAGAAAGTCGCGCAGCAGCCGCAGCGCGCCATCCATATTGCCTTTGTTTATAAGAGCCGACATTTTGGCTATTTGCGTGTTGCCGCTTTGCGTGTCTTTCCCGAAATAATAGGGAAGAAGCGACTGATACAGGCTGGAGCGTATCTCCTTGTTGGGTATCTCAAGATGATAGACTTTGTCGTCGGTGTTGTAGCTTTTGATTGTCAGGTAGCCGCTTTGATAGAGCAATGGGGTGAGCGAGTCCATAGTTTCTGTCGGCGCGTCGAATCCTGAGCGAATAGCGTCCACTCCGTTCCCTATGTCTGATGGCTGCACATCAAATTTACGCATCATCTCGATTAGATATGTCGGGGTTCCGGATGAGAACCAATACGTGTCAAACGTCCTGTCGGCAAAACAGTTGAGCAGACTGTAGGGGTTGTAGATGTCGGCCGACGGCCATGAGAAGTGATAGCCATCGTAATAATCTTTCAGATTGGCAATGGTGCGCTCTGCAGTTTGTGCCTGGCTTGATGCCAGTTTACTGACATCGTCAATTAGTTGGGTGGTCAGCTCATTGCTCGTAATGCCGCAGATTCCGTCGTAGGCGGAATCCATGCTGATGTCTTTTATATTGTTTAGTTCACTGAAAATGCTCAGTTGGGAGAATTTCGTGATTCCTGTGATTAATACAAACCGCAGGTAAGGGTCGCAATCCTTCAATGGACTGTAGAAATTGCGCATCACATTGCGAAGCTCTGGCAGCTGCTCATCCTCGTGGACCACGTCGAGCAATGGCGCGTCGTACTCATCGATGAGAACCACGACCTTTCTGCCGTATTTCTCATAACATTTGTGAATCAAGTCGGAAAGTCGGTCGTTGGGGTCTTCTGATTCTTTTGTGAAGCCGAATTTCTGCTCGGTTCTTCGGAGCATATTGTCAAGATAGCGCTCAAGCTGGTTTTTGTCGGCATGTTTGGCAGAAGCCATGCTGAAGAGAAGCACAGGATATTCTGCCCATTCAGTTTCAAGACGTTCAATGGCCAAACCTTTAAAAAGTTGGCGTTTGCCTTCGAAATAACTTTTCATCGTGGACAAAAGCAATGACTTGCCAAACCTGCGCGGACGGCTGAGAAAAAAAGAACTGCCGCTGGTGTTTGCCAATTGGTGCACATATTCAGTCTTGTCTACGTAGACAAAACCGCCTTCTATGATTTTTTCAAAAGTTTGTATGCCTATGGGATAGAGTCTTGTTGCCATGCCGTTGTTTGTTTTGTCTCAATCACAAAGGTAACATTTATTTTTTTGAATAGTCAAAAAAGAAAGGTAAATCAGCTTGTGTTCTGATAAATTTCACTAAATTCGTGGCAAAATAATTGGAAATATGGATTTGTTTGAATCGGAAATAAACTGGCTGAGGGAGGAACTCAACAAGCACAACTACAACTACTACGTGCTTAACAAGCCTACTGTCAGCGACAAAGAATATGACGACATGATGCGCCGCCTGCAGGATCTGGAGGCGGAGCATAAGGAGCTTTTCGACCCGCTGTCGCCGTCGCAACGCGTGGGAAGCGACCTGACGCCAGGCTTCAAGCAGGTAGCGCACGAGAGGCCGATGCTGTCGCTCTCAAACACTTACTCAATCGAGGAGGTTGAAGACTTCCTGCGGCGCGCAAAGCAGCAGCTGGGCGGTGGCTCGCTCGAGATTGTAGGGGAGATGAAGTTTGACGGTACGTCGATTTCAATAACGTATGAGCACGGCCGGCTGGTGCGTGCCGTGACGCGAGGCGACGGCGTGCATGGCGACGACGTGACGGTCAATGTGAAGACGATACGGAGCGTGCCGCTGACGCTTGCCGGCGGCGGTTGGCCCGACAAGTTTGAGGTGAGGGGCGAGATTGTGATGCCGTGGAAATCGTTCGACGCGCTCAACAAGGAGAGGGCTTTCAACGAGGAACCGCTGCTCGCAAATCCGCGCAACGCTGCTGCGGGTACGCTGAAGACGCTTAACCCGGCGGAGGTGGCTCGCCGCGGACTGGACGCTTATTTCTACTTCCTGCTGGGCGACAACCTGCCATACACCACTCACTATGAGTCGCTTCAGGCTTTGAGAAAGTGGGGCTTCAAGGTGTCGGACGCTACAGAGCTGCTGCGCGACGTCACCGAAGCGAAACGGTTTATCGACCATTGGGCGGAGGCGCGCAAGCAGCTCGAGGTGGCTACCGACGGGCTGGTGTTCAAGGTCAACAACCTTCAGCAGCAGCGTTTGCTCGGAAGCACGGCGAAGTCGCCACGGTGGGCTATCGCCTATAAATTCCAGGCGGAGAGGGAGTTGACTCGGCTGAAGTCGGTGTCGTTCGAAACCGGACGCCTCGGCACGATAACGCCTGTAGCCAACCTTGAGCCGGTGCTGCTGTCAGGCACAATCGTGAAGCGCGCCTCGCTCCACAACGAGGACATCATACGCCAGCTCGACATCCACGACGGCGACTACGTATATGTGGAGAAGGGCGGCGAAATCATACCGAAAATCGTGGGGGTCGAACTCTCGCGACGCCAACCCGGAAGCCTGCCGCTGCAGTTCGTGAAGAATTGCCCGGTCTGCGGCACGCCGCTGGTGCGCAACGATGGCGAGGCGGCATGGGTGTGTCCGAATCGCGACGGATGCCGTCCACAGATCACGGGGCGCATAGAGCATTTCGTGGGACGGCGGATGATGAACATCGACGGAATCGGAGAGGAAACTGCCGAACAGCTGTTTGCGGTGGGACTGGTGAAGAATGTGGCCGACATCTACGACCTTACCGACGACAAACTGACAATCGTGGGACGTTGCGGCGAGCTCACGGCGCGGCGCATACTCCGCGGCATCGAGGCGTCGAAGCAAGTGCCGTTCGAACGGGTGGTGTTTGCGCTCTCGATTCCGAATGTGGGCGAGACAATGGCTAAGAAACTGGCGTTCGCTTTCGGCTCTATCGACGCGCTGATGCTCGCCACGGTCGACGACCTTGTGGCTATCGACGACGTGGGGCAGGTGATTGCCGAGAGCGTGGTGGCTTTCTTCAAGAACCCGCAGAATGCCGCAATCGTGGAGCGTCTGCGTGCAGCCGGGCTGCAGATGGGCGTGGCGAAGGAGGCGATGGAGAAAACCGACAAGCTCGCCGGAAAGACAATCGTGATAAGCGGCGTGTTCGAGCATCACTCGCGCGACGAGTACAAGGCGCTGATTGAGCGCAACGGGGGCAAAAACTCCGGCTCGATCTCAAAGAAGACCGACTTCGTGTTTGCCGGCGCGAATATGGGTCCGGCGAAGCTGGAGAAAGCGCGCTCGCTCGGCATTCCGATTATCGGCGAGGATGAATTTTTAAAGATGATAGAATAAGAATATGATGCTTGGCGATACAAACAATCGTTTCTCTGCCTCGAGGGCTGTAGTGGTGCTCGCTTCTGGTCTGCTGGTCGGACTGTTTCTGGTGGCATTGCTGTCGCAGATGCTCGCTCGCATCGACGCGCTCGACGCGCTGACGCAGATGCGGCTTGCCACAACGTTGCAGAATCTGATTATGTTCATGCTCCCCGCCGTGGCGGTGGGCACTCTCTGCGGTGGCGGAACCCCGCTGCGCTTCCTGCGGCTCGACAAGGCGCCGTCGGCAATGGCGGTGGCGGGCATTGTGCTGATTTCGTTGGTGATGACGCCGGCGATGAACTGGCTTGTGGCGTGGAACGCGTCGCTGTCGCTGCCCGAGGCGATGAAGCCGGTGGAGCAATGGATGCGCGCGCAGGAGAACGCCGCGCAGCAGGCCACCGACATGCTGCTCAGCGGCTCGTCGTTGTGGGATTTGATTGCTTCGGTGGTGTGCGTCGGACTGCTGACCGGACTTGGCGAGGAGATGTTTTTCCGAGGCGCGCTGCAGCGCATCTGCTGCGACGGCATGCGGCGCCGACACTTGGCGGTGTGGACTGCCGCTTTCGTGTTCAGCACGCTCCACTTCCAGTTTTTCGGCTTTGTGCCACGTCTTGTGCTGGGTGCCTTCTTCGGCTACGCCTATCTGTGGAGCGGTTCGCTGTGGGTGCCTGTCATAGGCCATGCGCTCAACAATTCCGCTGTCGTGGCGTTTATGTGGATGGGCAACAACTCAATCGACGCAGCCGCAATGGACGAGGCTGGAAGCCAGTCGGCAGTTGTGGCTATTGTCAGTGCGGCGGTCACCGTAGCGATGATGGTTGCTTACAAAAAAATATTGGCGAATGGAAAAAAGACGCATTGAGAACCATCCGTTCGAACCGTTTATGCCCGGCAACGCCAAAGTGCTGATGCTCGGATCGTTCCCGCCGCCCGAACGACGGTGGTCTATGCGCTTCTATTACCCAAACCGCACCAACGACATGTGGCGCATAATGGGCATAGTGTTTTTCGGCGACAAGAACCATTTTGTGCGTCCCGGGGGCTACGACGAGCAGGCGATACGCCGTTTCGCCGCCGAGAGGGGAATCGCGATGTTTGACGCGGCGGTGCGTGTGGTGCGTCAGAAAGACAACGCTTCCGACAAATTCCTTGAAGTGGTGGAGCCAATCGACCTTGACGGGTTTCTCGACCGTCTGCCTGACTGCCGCACGGTGGTGACGGCTGGCGAGAAGTCGTCGGCGATAATAGCCGCAATCAACGGCACGGCGGTGCCGAAGACGGGCGAATATGTTGAATTCACGCATCGTGGCAACCTCTGCCGGCACTACCGCATGGTGTCGTCGTCGCGCGCTTATCCGCTCGCCGTGGAGAAAAAAGCGGAGAAATATGCCGAAATGTTCCGCGAGATAGGAGTGGAATGAAATTAGAGTATTAATTTTGCGGAATAATTAACAGAAAATATTGATTTATGGTTGTAGAAATATACAATTGGTTTGTTGCGATGATAAGCGACCCGTTTACGGCTTATCTGCTCATTGTAGCGCTTATGGCGGTTGAAAGCTCGTTTATCCCTTTCCCTTCTGAAATCGTTGTGCCTCCGGCTGCCTACTTCGCCGTGGCGCAAGGGCATATAAACATCTACGTGGTTGTGGCATTGGCAACGATGGGCGCGCTCATCGGCGCGTTGGTCAACTACTATCTGGCGGTGTGGCTCGGAAGGCCAATCGTCTACCGGTTCGCAAACAGCCGTTTCGGCCACATCTGCCTGATCGACGAGGCTAAAGTGGCGAATGCCGAAGCCTATTTCGACAAGCACGGGGCGGTGTCGACGTTCGTTGGACGACTGATTCCTGCTGTGCGCCAGCTCATCTCGATTCCTGCCGGTTTGGCGGGGATGAACATCGGAAAATTCGTTGTGTTCACAGCCCTCGGAGCGGGGGCGTGGAACGCGGTGCTTGCAGCTCTCGGAGCATGGCTCTCTACGTTTGTTGCGCCTGCCGACCTGCTGGCGCAGATTGAGCACTACAATTCCTACCTCTCATACGGCGGCTATGCGCTGCTTGCGGTAATCGTTGTGTTTATTGCCTATAACTTGCTTAAAAAGAAAAAATAGAAACATATATGATAGTATCACCATCACTGCTCTCTGCCGACTTCTGCAACTTGCAGAAAGACGTGGAGATGATCAACCGAAGCGAGGCGGAATTGCTCCACCTCGACATTATGGACGGCGTTTTCGTGCCCAACATCTCTTTCGGATTCCCTGTGTTGAAAAACCTCAAAAACATCTGCGACAAGCCGCTCGACGTGCATCTGATGATTGTGGAGCCGCAGAAGTTTATCAAGGAAGTGAAGGACCTCGGCGCAACCTATATGAACGTGCATCTCGAGGCTTGCACGCATCTGTCGCGCGTGGTGCAGCAGATAAAGGAGGCTGGAATGAAAGCCGGTGTGACCATCAATCCTGCCACTCCGGTGTCGATGCTCGCCGACATTATCGACGACATCGACCTGGCTCTGATCATGTCGGTTAACCCTGGCTTCGGAGGCCAGAAATTCATCCAGAACTCGGTGAAGAAAGTGCACGAGCTGCGCGACCTGATTTCGCTGCGCGGCTCAAAGGCGCTGATTGAGGTCGACGGCGGGGTGAACGAGGAAACCGGACGGCTGCTGAAAGACGCCGGCGCCGACATCCTCGTGGCGGGCAACTACGTCTTCGGCGCGGAAAATCCGCTCGAGCGAATATCAACGCTGAAAAACCTGTAGGAAAACGCGGCGGTTTCGCCGGATTTATATAAAAAGCCGGCCATTGGTCGGCTTTTATTTGGCTTTGCCGTAGGATGGATTTAGACAATATAAGTAGCGGACATACTGCTATTTTTTGAAATGTGGTGATTTTTTCAGACAACAGCCTTTCTTTTTATGCCGAAAGTTAGTATCTTTGCTTTCGTACATATATGCCGGGGCAAGAGAGCCAATTCCGGTGGCGGAAAGTGTCATTGTAGAACAGTCTTCGATTCTCAAACTTCGCAACTTTGATAATGTTGAGGGACGATTCGACAATTGCGCTTACATCGGTTGAATTCTGCTGCACAGTGGTGCGGACGGAATATACATATCGGTGTGAGGCTGTTGTTTTTATCATCAACATTGGTTAGCGAAGACCAGAGAATCGGATAAAAACATCTATCAGCGTCACACCTTTTTTGTGTACAACCGATTCGTCCGGATGACGAAAAACACAAAACTTAATGCGAAATAAAAAACTTATGGAACTATGAAAAAACTATTACTGCTTGCAGCGCTGATGCTGTGTTTCGGCTTTGCGGCGAAAGCGCAAGTCTACAAGTTCAATGCAACGGATTTTTCGATAAAGTATTATAATGAGCAAAGAGGACAGTGGGATGATTGGTCGAAATGGGAGAAAAGCCATATGCTTATTGTAATGAATTATGATGCTGAGAAGTTTACAATTTATAGCAAAGAAAAACAGGAGTACGATATATATGAGTATGAAGAGACAGGAGATTCTGATGGAGAAGGTGGAAAAGTGTGGAGCTATTTGTGCGTTAATACCGAAGGCTCTCGCTGCCGGATCCGTCTTAGACAGCAGAACGATGGTCCGTGGCAGATGTATATAGACTTCAACGATGTGATGTGGGTGTATTGCATGGAACTGAAATAAGAAATACGACTATGAAAAAATTGATTGTAGGCTGCCTGCTGGCAGCGATGGCGGCAGGAGTGGCGTTGGTCAATGCCGACACACACCGTTGGGGAGAGGATGCATACAGCAAGAAAGAAACAAACATTGACTATCCAACCAACCGCAACTTCCAGCGCGGTTGGCTGCTTTATGGTGAGGGCAAGTTTGACGAGGCGGAAGAGGCTTTGAAAAAGGCTGTCGACGATGACAACAGCAATGGTTGGGCATACGCGATGCTTTCCGACATACATTATCGTAAGGATGAGTATGGCATTGCGATGTCGTGCGCCAACCGCGCGCTTGACAAGTTGCCTGTCGCCGACAAGGAGTTTCGGGCTTTTTCATTCAATATGCGTGGCAAAGTGTATCTGGAGATGCAGGACACTGTGGCTGCGCTCCGCGACTATACGGCTGCCATCGGCTTGAAATCAGACTATGCACCGTATTATGGCGACCGTGCAGAGGTTTATTACCGTCAGGAGCAATATGCGATGGCCGACAGAGATTATCGGAAAATGGTTTCGACTGATGCCGGAAATGTAGTCGGATATATGGGGCTTGGCCGCAACCTTGAGGCTCAGAAGCGTTATGACGAGGCCATCGAACAGTATGACAAAGCAATAACTATGTATCCGGAATATTCTTCGGGCTACAGTTTCCGTGCCTCGTGCTATTGCAGCAAGAAGATGTACAGCCAGGCGATAGACGACTGCATAAGTGCCTTGCTGTGCGATGCTGGTGACAACAAGGCTTATGCCTGTATAATTACAACGCTTTCTGACTCGGCTTATGTCATGACCGTGGCGAAACTGAAAGCACAGCAGTCGCGCACTCCAGACCAGGCTGTATGGGCTTTTCTGGAAGGCGTAGTGCATAAGAGACATATCAAGAATATAAAGGCAATCAAGGCGTTCAAAAAGGCGAAAATCGCGAATGGCACCAATCCAAGTATATATATAAATCTTGCAGAGTGCTATGAGAACATAGGCGACTATGAAACGGCATTGGCGATGGTGAACAACGCGCTGATGCTTAATCCCGACGACTTCTATTATGGAGTGGTAAAGGTGCAGATTGAGGATGATGGCGGATATACGAAGCAGGCTTTGGCTGATGCGGATGCTCTGGTCAACAAATATCCCGATCAGGCTTATGCCTATTATAAGCGAGGTTGGATACTCGACCAAAATGGCAAGACTGACGATGCAATCGATGACATGACGATGAGCGTTACTCTGGATCCGAGCTATATCCATTCGTACATCTCGCGTGGAGCGATGCTTTACAAGAAGGGCAGGATAGAGGAGGCCAACGCCGACTTCCGTAAAATCCTTGAAGTCGATACCGTGCCGGAACAGATGGAGGGAGCATTCTACGCCTATTTCTACCTCGGTCAGCGCGACAAGGCGATTAAAGCAATGGACGAGGCGTTGAGGGCCGACGACAAGGGCAAATATTATGATGCCGCGTGCCTGTATTCGTTGATGGGCGACACCGACAAGTCGCTGTCCTATCTTGAAAAGGCACTTCAGAACGGATTCCGCCGTTTTGCGCACATTGCGCGCGACGAGGATTTGAAAAACCTGCGCAAGAATCCGCGCTACAAGTCGCTTATCGACAAATACAAGAAAATAATGGCTGAAGAAATATCCGAGGCGAGAAAAAACTGATTGTGCTATGAGGAAAATACTGTTTTTGCTGTCGGTGATTGTGAGTCTCGCGGCTGCCGACTCCGCTGCCGCGCAAAAGGAAATAGCCCGTTTCCGCACCACGCATGCCGAAACGAATGGGCGCGACATAACTGGGATTATATTGAATTGGGGCGGATATATCGCCTTCTATGAGACAGACGGTGGTGGTTTTTCGATGGCGAATGTAGCCCCTAAGAGCGGCACTCAAAGCAACGGCCGAATATATGACATACGGTTTGAGTATTCAAACCAGACGGTTGGCGGCAAGACGGATGTGCTTACATTTAAGTGGGCGTACAGCAACACATACGACTCCCGTCGGGGAACGTGCGACTGTGTGCTGACGCTGGTCCATAAGCCGGGCGGAGTGGCCTCTATGCTTGAGATGGTGATGGAACGGTCGGAAACGCTGAGATATAATGGATATATGGAAGGCTCGGTGGATATGACTGGGATTTTAAGAAAATGACGTGTGAGTTTTAAATATGATATGTAATGAAGAAAATTGGAAATTCAGATTTGGCACTGTCCATACTCATTCCCATTGTGCTTATGCTTTTTGTCGTTGTTGGGACTAAATGTATGAACACAATGTTGTGGAGTGACGGAGAGTATGCCTGGGTCTATAACAATATCACTCATATAGGAGATATTGTAGAGGCAAGATCGTTTGACGGAGATGTTGTAATAAAAACTACAAATGATAATAAATGGCATAAAGAGAAAAAATTAGGCGATTATGGCTATTATAAAACATTGACAGATGCCTTGAAATATGACTTGGACTACCAGTTGCTGCTGGGCATTATGATATGTTCTATCGTATTCTTTTTTGTGGTTCTTGGTCTGTATGGCATCTCATGGTCTTGGTTGGTTCCATGGGGCGGATATTGGATTTTCTTATGGTGGGCTGGGGCATATCAGGAGTTGAGCCATGCATATGTGATAATGACGGTAATGGTGGTTTGCCTGCAGATGATTGTGTGGATGGTGAACGGCTTTTGGAAATGTCATTATGTGACGGCGGAATCAGAAACAGGGCTTATAGGAGCATGGAGGATGCTTTCTAAAGAAAACGACACTGAAGAGGTTTGGTCATTTCAGAATGAGAAGGATTTATATATCGCAAAAAATGGAATCGTTCAGAAATATAAATGGAAAAAATTGATAGAGCAAGACTCAATTATAGTGACAGATGAAACTGGTAATTCGATTTGTTACAACTACAAGAGAAATGAGGCGAAAGAGAAAAAACTGAATGATGACAATTTCAAATCTGAAAAAGAATGCAAGATATTGGACATCGGAGAAATGGAATTTGTGAATTCAGACTATTTGGAAATTACCTCTATTTTAGACTTGAAAGCAAAAAAAGAAAAGATAAAGTATATGCAGAGTGTTGCGGAAAGATTATACAAAATGAAAAAGCGGCGTATAATTTGGATGCGAATACTTTATATTGCGGTTATAGTAATATCGTTGGTAGGAATTTTTCTTATTCATACTAGGCGTGAGATATTTACCTTTTTTATCATAGGAATGATTTTTTTTAAAGACATTATTCTTATTTATAAGAGAGATTTTATAAGCACGGTCATAGAAAAAAAGAGGAAAAAAAACAAAATAAAAAATAAATGATATGTGGATTTGGATAATTGTTATCGCTGTTGTAATCGGCGGAATTTGGGGCTATTTGAATAGTAATGGCGACGCTGGGGATGCTTTTGGTGGCGCTGCTGCAGGCGGTTGCCTGGCGGCAGGTTGCTTATTTAGACTGCTTATTGTCGGGTTGGGAATATTTCTGACGATATGGCTGTTTAGAGCGGTATTTTGTTAGAGCCACCAATATATTGGTAAACATTTATTGGATAGTGATATTGGCGATCGTGACTGATTGGAAAAGAAATTGGCGACATCTTTGCCGGATGCCGCCCCGACGGCTTTTATTCTTCCGTAGGAGTAGTGTTGCGTTCAGCAGTGACGGTGTGGCGCGCCAGATAGTCGGAAAACGCCTTCTTGTAGGTGTCGGAAATCGGTATATACTTCTTGCCGAACACGATGCGGTTGCGCTCGATGACGTTGATTTTCGACATCTGCACGATAAACGAGCGGTGCACGCGGATGAAGCGGTCGGCAGGCAGATGCTGCTCGATGGTCTTCATGTTCATCAGCGACAGGATGCAGGTGGGGGAGTCCTCGGTGTAGATTTTCACGTAGTCTTTGAGTCCCTCGATGTAGAGAATCTTAGACACGTCAATCTGTATGAGCTTGTATTCGCTCTTGACGATGATGTGCTGGCTGTCGGCAACGGGCTGTGGCTGCGATGCGGCTTCCGCACGGGCTTTCAGCTTCGCCCACTGCAGCGCGCGGTTGGCGGCGGTGAGAAACTCCGGATAGCTTACGGGCTTCAGCAGATAGTCGATGGCGTTGTTGCGGAATCCGTCGAGAGCATATTTCTCGAAGGCGGTGACAAAGATGATGCGGCATTCCGGAGGAATGATTTTCGCAAACTCTATGCCGTTGAGCTCCGGCATCTGAATGTCGAGAAAAAGCAGGTCTACCTTCTTCTCCATTACGCATTTTATTGCCTCCGAGGCGGATGCGAACGATGCCTCAAGCGACAGAAACGGTGTCTTTTCAACAAACGAGCATATCAGCCCGCGTGCGAGCGGTTCGTCGTCGACGACGCAGCATTTCAAAGTAATGTCCATAGGCGTTTGTCTATTAGTCTTTTGTTGCGTTAAGTGTTATCGATAGCTCTGCCACGTAGCAGTCGCCGATGGCGGTGGCGCTGTAGTCGTGGCTTTCGGGGTAGAGCAGCTCCAGTTGGCGCTGCAGGTTGGCAAGTCCGATGCCCGAGCCGCTTTTGTCTGACTCTTGCTTCGGAAACAGGCTGTTTTCAACGTGGCAGCAGATGCGGTTGCCGTCAAGCGTGATGCGGATGTCGATAAACGATTCCGAGCCGGCGCTCACTCCGTGCTTGAAGGCGTTTTCCACCAGTGAGATGAACATCATCGGGGCGATTTCCAAGCCGTTTGTGCTGCCGTCGGGGATGCTTACCGTCAGGCGGGTGTTGTCGCTGAGACGCAACGCCATCAGGTTGATGTAGCTTCTGATGAACTGCAGCTCCTTGTCGAGCGTCACCTGCGTGCCGTCGCTTTCGTAGAGTGTGTAGCGCAGCAGTTTGCTCAGCTGGTGTATGGCGTTCTGCGCCTTCTCCGTGTCAAACGCCGTCAGCGCATAGATGTTGTTGAGCGTGTTGAACAGAAAATGGGGGTTGAGCTGGTTTTTGAGGTTGCGCAGCTCCATGTCCTTGCGCTCGGTGATTATCCGCTCGTTGAGCTTCTCTATCCTTGTCCAGCGCAAGCCCATCTTCAACGCCACGCTCAAGCCGATGGTGAGAATAAGCATCACGTAGTCGCGCGTCATCATGCTGACGATAAACAGCCCTCCGCCGTGGTGTCCGCGACGGTGTGGCGGTGGCGCAACTCCCAGCAGCTTGTCAATGACGATGTGGGAGTAGCTGCTCGCCACAACCATCAGCGCCGCAAACAGCGCCGCCACGACAAGATAGAGCCACGTGCGCTTCTTGAACAGCAGCCGGTCGATGAGGATGAAGTAGTTGACGTAGAACGTGATGATGTACATCACCGTGTGGATGTAGATGTCGAAACGGCGCGGCCCGAATTTAGCCCGTTGTCCCATGGCGGCGGTGAAAATCACCTCCGGAAGGATAAACACGATGGTCAGCACGATGACGTGTGTCATCAGGCCGAGCATCGTGCTGCGCTTTGTGGTGGGAATGCTATTCATATCTCAATGCTTCTATAGGGTCAAGATTCGCCGCCTTGCGCGCCGGATACCATCCGAAAAACACTCCGGTGACCGTGCACACAAGGAATGACAAAACTACAGAATAAATTTGAATTGTCACAGGCCAGTTCAATAAAAATTTCACCGACAGCGACGCTGCCGCGCCAAGCACCACGCCGATGACGCCTCCGGCTACGCTGATGATTATCGACTCGATGAGAAACTGCGTCATGATGTCGCGTCCGCGCGCGCCGATGCTCATGCGCAGGCCAATCTCGCGCGTGCGCTCGGTCACCGACACGAGCATGATGTTCATAATGCCGATGCCGCCCACGAGAAGCGAGATGCCTGCCACGCAGGCGAGCAGCAGCGTCATCATGTCGCCGGTGGAGTTGAGCATCTCGCTCAATTCCTGCTGTGAGCGGATGTCGTAGTCCTCTTCGTCCTCGCTCTTGATTTTGTGGTTGCGGTTGAGAATTTTCTCTATCTCGTCGGTAGCCTGGTCGGTGGCTGCCTCGGTAAGGGCAGAGGCAAAGATGCCTTGTATGTAGTCGATGGCGAGGATGCGCTTCATCACGGTGGTGTAGGGCGCAAGCACAATGTCGTCCTGGTCCTGACCCATGCTGTTGTAGCCTTTCGACTCCAGCACACCGATGATTGTCAGCGGTATAGAGTTGAACCTGATTACACGGCCCATGGGGTTGCCTCCGTCGGGAAACAGCTTGTCGACCACCGTCTTGCCAACAACACACACCTTGGAGGCGCGCTTGATGTCGAGGTCGGAAAATGCCATACCGTCCTTCACCTTCAGCTTGCGGATTTCAAGATAGTCGGCATTGACGCCCTCCACCTTCGACGGGTAGTTGTTGGCGCCGCAGATAAACTGTCCCTGGCTGCTTACCATCGGCGACACCGCGGCAACGAATTTTGCCTCGTCGCGGATGTTCTCGAAGTCGATGGGCTTCATCGACTGCATGTCGTCGCTGCTCTGTTGCACGCCGCCGCGCTCCATGTTGCCAGGAAAAATCATTATCATATTGCTTCCCATCTCTGAAATCTGCTTCTTGATGCTGTCTTTGGAGCCTTGGCCGATGGCGAGCATCGTGATTACCGAAGCCACTCCGATGATGATGCCGAGCATCGTCAGAAAGCACCGCATCTTGTTGTTGTTTAACGCTTTGAGCGCTATTTTGAATAGATTTCCAATCTTCATCTTGTCAGTCGTTGATTACGGGTAGTGATTTATAGACCTCCTCAGCCGATTTGGGGTTGGGATTGCGCTCGTCGGAGATGATCTTGCCGTCGCGAAGCACGATGTTGCGGCTGCTGTAGTCGGAAAGCTCGGGGTTGTGGGTCACGAAAATGATGGTGCGACCCATGCTGTGCAGCTGCTGGAACAGTGTCAGAATGCTGAACGACGTGCGCGTGTCGAGGTTGCCGGTAGCCTCGTCGGCAAGAATCAGCACCGGGTCGTTGACAAGCGCGCGGGCGATTGCCACACGCTGCTGCTGTCCGCCCGACATCTGGTTCGACTTGTGCATCATGCGGTCGTGCAGCCCCACGGCGTCGAGGGCTTCCTCGGCGCGGCGTCGGCGCTCTTTGGCTCCGATTGCGGAGTTGTAGAAAAGTGGCAGCTCGACGTTCTCCACCGAAGTGGTTTTCGGCAGCAGGTTGTAGTTCTGAAACACGAATCCGATTTTGCGGTTGCGTATGTAGGCACGCTCGTTGCGGCTCATTTTCTGCACCTCCGCTCCGTCGATGAAGTAGCTTCCGGAGGTAGGGGTGTCGAGGCATCCGAGAATGTTGAGCAACGTCGACTTTCCTGAACCCGACGTGCCCATGATTGTGACAAACTCGCCCTCGTTGATTGTGAACGACACTCCGCGCAGCGCGTGGACTGTTTCTCCGCCCACAACGAAATTACGGTGGATGCCGTCGAGACGGATTATCTCTTTCATTTTTGTCCCTCCTTCTTTTTCTGTCCTGGGTGTTTGGGCGCGAACGGACTGCTTTCCTCGCTGCCGCCGGCTTGCTGCGCCGCCATGTCGGCTGAGTAGTCGACAGCCACCACGTCGCCCTTCTTGAGTCCCGACACTATCTCCACGTTGACACCGTTGTTTGTGCCGGTGGTCACAGCCACGGGATAGAGCTTGCCGCCGCGCACGGTCCACACCACCGCCTTTGCGTCTGCAGGCGCATCCTGAGCCTTCTGCGGAAGCGACTCGTCGTCAATGTCTTTAGGTGAGAATTTCAGTGCCGAGGCGGGCACTATGAGCGCATTTTGCGACTCGGCGGTATAGATGGTGATGTTGGCGGTCAGTCCGGGAATCAGTTTGTGGTCGGCGTTGTCGGCTGAAACTACCACCTCATAGGTAATCACGTTCGACTCCTCCGTAGGGTTCAGGCGCACCTGCGTCACCTTGCCGTTGAACACATCGTCGGGGTAGGCGTCGACAGAGAACGTAACCCGTTTCCCAACTTTCACCTGACCAATGTCGGCCTCGTCGACGTCGGCTATCACCTGCATATTGTCAAGGTCGGCGATGGTGAAGATGTTGGCAACCGTCATGTTGGCAACGACGGTCTGTCCGATTTCCACCTCGCGCGATATCACGATGCCGTCGATAGGAGCGTAGATTTCAGCATAGCCGAGATTTTCCGTGGCCTTCACGCGGTCGGCCTTGCTCTTCTGATAGGCGAGGCGCGCCACGTCGTATTCGTTTCGCGACGTCTCATAGTCGTAGTCGCTTATCAGTTTTTTGTCGTGCAGCTTGCGGTCGCGCTCATAGTTTGTCTTGCGGTATTCGTAGGTGGAGCGCGCGCTCTCAAGGTTGGCGTTGGCAGCCTCCACCTCGCTCTCGAGCAAGGTCTTGTCGATTTCGGCTATCAGCTCGCCTTTCTTGACCACTGAGTTGTAGTCGGCAAACAGTTTGGTGATTTTGCCGGTAACCTGCGTGCCCACATCCACCTGCGTCACGCTTTCAAGCGTTCCGGTGGCGGTTACGGTTTCGCTGATGGCGCCGGCAGACACCGTTGCCGTCTCGAGTTGTATTTTGTCTTTGTCGGCACACGAGGCCAATGTCAGTGCGGCAGACAGAATCAGTGTTGATAACTTGTTGGGATTCATATTATTGCTAAAGTGATATTTGTTGTGTTTGATAGAAGTTTAGCAATCGCTTGTTGAGGATTGTGAGATATTTTGCCTGAAACAGTTCCTGCTGCGCCGTCAGCAGCGAGGAATGGGCGTTGAGAAGGTCGAGCGTGTTGACCAGCCCGAGCGCAAACTGCTCGTTGACCAGCTCGTCGGTCAGCGACGCGCTCGTAAGTTTCTCAGCGCAGCTCTCATACTTTGCCTGGGCGTTTTCTGCATCGATGTATACGCTCTCGATTGTCTGCGACAGCGATGTCACGGCCTCTTGATAGTCGAGGTCGGCGTTGAGTTGGGCAATCCGTGCTTTCGCAACCGCCGTCTTGTTCTTTTTCTGGTCAAGGATAGGCGCACTCACCGTCACCGAAATCTGCTCGTTGAGGCGGTCTTTCAGCTGCGTGCCGAGATTTCCGCTGCCCGATGTGTTTGACGTGCCGACGCCGGCGTTGAGCACAACGGAGGGGTAGTAGCCGCCACGGGCAATGTCGATGCTGTACTGCTCTGCCTCGCCTGCCAGTTTGTAGCGTTGCAGCGCCGGCATCCATGAGCAAGCCGTCTCAAACACCGTGGTCTTGCGCGGCAGCTCGGCTGCGATTTCCGCATCGTTGAAGTCGATGCCGGCAACGTCGAAGTCGGTTGTTATGTTGAGTTCAAGAAGCGATTTCAGAGCCATTTTCGCAGAAGCCAGATTGGTCTCGGCGGCAGTGAGCGAATAGCGGTCGGTGTGCCATTGCGACTCAATCTGCGAATAGTCCACCCGCGACAGCTTGCCCGAATTCATCAGTGCCTCGGCGCGCTCCATCTGATACTTGCTCACCTCCACATTCTTGCGTGCTATGGCGATAGCCTCCTTTGCATACAGGATGTTGAGATATTTCGACAGAATCTCGGTCTGAAGCGTGTAGCGCTGCTCGTCGATGCCGAGAGCTGAGATGCGCTGCTGCATTTCGTCATATTTTATCTGATTGCGGCGGATATTGCCGTTAAACACTGTCCACGAGGCGTTGAGTCCGTAGGAGCCTGAATAGACATTGGCTGTCTGGTTTTCCGACGGCGAGGCGTAGTTGATGTAGCCCTGTGTGGTGGAGAAGCCGAGCGTTGGCTGCCACTGCGCTTTCGACTGCTCAAGCGTGGCGTCGTCGCTTTGGTTGTCAAGAACAAGCCTCTGCAGACTGATATTGTTGCTGTAGGCATAGTCCAGACATTGGCTGAACGTCCATGCCGCAGCTGAGTTGTCGGACTCTGCCGCCTGCATCAACGCAGACGGACAGGCCAACAAACCAAAAACAAAAATTTTCACGTGTAATTGCATAAAACTATGTATTAATCCAATGCAAAATTACTGTCGCACAACGGCAATAAAAAACACAATAGATTAAAGCGGCTGCATCGGGGCACGCTTCATAGATTTTGATAGATGAACACTGAAAACACGCTCTTGCGTTAACTTAAATTTACCAATCCGTAGCCTGCAAGGCGGAAAAACCCGACAAATGGTCGGGAATCGTTTGTACATTCGGTTTTTATAGTTATTTTTGCAGAAATGATAAAGAAAAAAATCATTATGCAACATATTAATGAAATACTCCAAAATTCAATAAAAAAGAATTGGGAAGAACTGGCGTTCACCGATTTTGGCGGCATGTCGTTGCAATATCGCGACGTGGCGCGGAAAGTGGCTAAACTGCATCTTCTTTTTGAACATGCGGGCATAGCGGAGGGCGACAAGATTGCCCTCTGCGGAAAAAACTGCACCCAATGGGCGGTGGCGTTTATCGCAGGAATGACCTACGGCGCGGTGCCGGTGCCTATCCTGCACGAATTCAAGGCCGACTCAATCCATCATATCCTCAACCATTCGGATGCGCGCATCCTGTTTTGCGACACAACCGTGTGGGGGCAGATCGACATCGCCAACGCTCCGAAGGTGGAGGCGGCGTTCAACATCGCCGACTACAGCCTCTTTGAGTCAAACAACGAAAAGATAATATATGCGCGCGCACGCTTGAACGAGATTTTCGGTCAGCGCTATCCTGAACGCTTCACTGCCGACGACGTGGTCTACAAGACCCCCGACATGGACCGTCTGGCAATAATCAACTACACGTCGGGCTCAACTGGCTTCTCGAAAGGCGTGATGGTGCCTTACCGCGCCATCTCGTCAAACATAGCCTTCGCCCTAACCAAACTGTCGTGGCTCGGCCCGGGACATGACACAATCTGCATGCTCCCGCTGGCACACATGTTCGGCCTCTCGATCGAGATGCTGCACCCGCTGTCGAAAGGATGCCATCTGCATTTCCTCACGCGTGTGCCGTCGCCTAAAATCATCATGGACGCTTTCGCCAAGACGCATCCGCGACTGATTGTCACAGTGCCGTTGGTGCTGGAGAAAATCATCAAGACAAAAGTGTTCCCGCTGCTCGACAAGCCGGTGATGAAGCTGCTGATGACTGTGCCCTTTGTCAACGACCGTCTGCTCGGCAAAATCAAAGCCAAACTCAACGAGGCGTTCGGTGGAGAGCTGTTTGAAATCATCGTGGGCGGTGCGGCTCTCAACGCCGACGTGGAGAAATTCCTGCGTCGTATCAACTTCCCTTATACCGTGGGCTACGGAATGACGGAATGCGCGCCGCTGATCTCGTATGCCGGACACGAGGAAAACCGTCCAGGCTCCTGCGGACGTCCTACCGACAACGTGGAGATAATGGTCGACTCTCCCGACCCTGAGAATGTGGCTGGAGAGCTGCTCGTGAGAGGCGCGAACGTGATGCTCGGATACTATAAGAACCCTGAGGAGACTGAAATGGCGCTGCGCGACGGCTGGCTGCATACCGGCGACATCTGCAACGTGGACAGCGACGGATTCATATATATCCGCGGACGCAACAAAAACATGATTCTCGGCCCGTCGGGGCAGAACATATATCCAGAGGAAATCGAGCAGAAACTCAACAACCTGCCATACGTCAACGAGTCGATTGTGATTGAACGCGACGGAAAAATCATCGCTCTGGTGCATCCCGACTACGACTTGGCACAGTCGCAGGGATTGAACGACGACGACATCAAAAAGCAGATGGACGACAACATCGCGGCGCTCAACAAGGAGATTCCTGCCTACTCGCAGGTGGCCGCTGTGGAAATCCACGAGGAAGAATTCGAGAAAACACCGAAACGGTCAATACGCCGTTTCCTTTACAAATAAAAACAAGACTGATGAAACGGATAAATACGGCAATGGCAATGTTTGCCATCGGTGTGGCTGGCG